>Ga0105100_10000854_pt1 | contig 17758 bp, 14 predicted proteins | sample PPLLak12cMay2015_2_FD_87033 | JGI IMG/M metagenome (GOLD analysis project Ga0105100, IMG submission 87033) | Freshwater sediment microbial communities from Prairie Pothole Lake near Jamestown, North Dakota, USA - PPLs Lake P8 Core (1) Depth... | ecosystem: Environmental > Aquatic > Freshwater >...
CGCGGCGCGGGTCGACGACCACCTCCCGGTATCCTTCCTTCTTCCCCAGCCGGCACAGCGCCAGCCCGATGTGTACTGCCCCGACGATCACCAGCACCGGCGGAGGTCGATCGACGTCAAAGAAGACCTCGACCTTGCCCCCTGGCCCCGGATGGTCTCTCACCGCCGGCCCACCGCTGGCGAGCAGCGTGCGCGCTTCGGCATCAAGCACCCCAGCCAGATCGCCCGCGCCGGGCAAGCCATCGGCGCCCAGGGTGTCCACCAGGCGCGACCTCCCCAGCAAACCGGGCGGGCCACTGACGATGACCGCCCGCACAGCGCTGCGCCGCTGGGCGATCGCCTGCTGCCAGCGCTCGAAGGCGCCGGTCTCCGCCAGCAACGCCGAGACCGGCTCAACCCACACCCGGATCTCCCCGCCGCACGCCAGCCCCACTTGCCAGGCAGTATCGTCGGCCACGCCGTACAGCAGCAGGCGCGGCGTGCCGCCGCGCAACACCCCAAGCGCCTCCTCGACCACCGCGCCCTCGACGCAGCCGGCGCTGACCGAGCCGATCATGGCGCCGGCCTGGTCGATCAGCATCTTCGACCCGGGCGGACGCGGCGCAGATCCCCAGGTGCTGACCACCGTCGCCAAGGCGACGGTCCGGCCCTGCGCCAGCCAGGCCTGAAGCTCGGACAGAACGTCACGCATGTTGCCGCCTCCGCTCCCTGGCCGACACACCTCCAGCCAACCAGGGCGCCTCGCCATGCCCCCACCCCGGCCCCTCCCCCTGCGCCGGATCGAACCTTCATTCTACGGCATCGTCCAGGTGGCGACGACATTGCTGGGGAGTTGGGGGAGCTTTGCTCCCCCAACTCCCCAGCGGCTCACACCCTCTACTCCGCCAAGCGAGATAGTCCTCCCGATGCCAACTGCTGCGCCCGAGCCGGGGCTGCCATCCCAGTCGCTCGTCAGGACGCCGGGACGTTGCACCAGGCCGTGGCGACCTGCCGCGGCGACCCCCTCTCGGCGCGCAGCCTACACGGGGTGAGGCTGATCCGGCTTTGGAGACGCCTATGCCTTGGCCTGATCGATGCCGGCCTGCAGTTGGCCAAGCCGCTTCGGCCGGTCGGCGACAAAGCGCTCGATCCCCTTCAGCACCCATTCGGGTGAGAGGTGAGCCTCCTCCAGCACTTCGTCCACGGTTCCGCCGGTGCGCCAGCGGTTGTCCCAGTCGGACGACAGGGCGTAGTCCTCGGCCACCTTGTTGAACAGCCAGTCGTGCATCGAAGCGCGCGATTGGGTCGTGAGCACGGTCGAGTCCATCCGATCGCCGGGCGAGAGAATCTGGCTGCGGTACGCCTCGGGCTGCAGGGCGAACAACTCGGGACTGGCGCCGTATACAACCTTGACATTCAACCCCTGTTGATCGAGCGCCGGCAAGAGCTTGGTGATGGCCACCATGCTGCTCGTGCCCTGGACAATCACTGCGCCGCCCTTCGGCTTGCCGGGCTGGTAGTCGCGCACCAGGTAGGCGCCGCGGGCTGCCTCGAAGTGTGAGGCCATGCCCAGCGCCGCCCGATCGGGGATCATGATCGGCGGCCGCGTCAGATGCAGCACAACGATCGGCGCCTTCTGCTGCAGGGCCGCGCCCAGCAGCACCGGCACTTCGTTGTACTCCCAAGGGTGCAGGTTGAGTACGTGACCGGCGGGAAAGAGCTGCATCACCGCCGGCGAGAACACGCCGAAGTGGGTGCGGCTGTCATCGGCCGTCTCCGGGCCCGAGTGCCCGGCGACGTAGATCACCTTGCCCATCCGCAGCTGACAGTCCTGCGACAGCTGGCTGAACAGGCGCAGCATGCCGTACTTCAGATAGGAGAATGACCCGTAGGTCGAACAGGCCCCCCAGAAGCCATCGAACGCCTTCTCCGGATCGTCGGCAAGATTGACCGTCGCCATCCCGACCAGCATGCCCACATTGGCGAACTCGGTGATCTCCGGAGGCAGCAGCGCTCCTTCCGGCGTGCCATAGCGCTCGTACCAGCCGTAGCCCTTGAAGTCGCCGTAGCCTTTGGCGATGCCGCTGATGTTGGTCGAGTCCGCCAGGTCGGCCGAAGCCGCCAGGAAGATTGGCCGATCGTACTTCGTTGCTCCGTAGCTGTTGATCCAGGCGCCCCACTTGGCGAGCGCCGCCCGGTTGGCGACTGAGGTGCCAGGCTTGACGTACAGGTCCTCGGGGTAGCTGCGGAAGTCGAACAGCTTGCCGTCTCCGAAGGGATTGCCCCGCGCACCGAGCCGGAAGCCGGGAATCGAGTCGGGCACGCTGTCGCCCAGCTCAACCAGCCGGCCGGCAAGGTAGTCAACCAGCGCCTGATCTTGGCGCAGGACGTCGATCACCGCCTTGAGGTTGGCCCTGTACTCCGCCTCGAGCGCGGCTGCGTCCTTGGGCTCTTCGCCGCCGAAGTTTTCGAACTTCGCCCCGTATTTCTCGACGAACGGACGCTTGGTCTCCCAGAACTCCTTCGAGTCACGTCCATGCGGCGCGCCGTGGGAGACGTTGTCGTACTTGAGGTAGCCGCGTCCCTTGCGCGTCTTGAACCAGGCCATGCCAGGAGCGCGATCCGGGTTCGGGCCGTCAACCAGGGCGTGCAGGGATTCGACCACTGCCTTCCACGACTCGCCCTGCTCGCTACCCGTCACCCGCCAGCCATGCGAAGCGAACCACTCCGCCGGCGAGCCGTAGACCACGCTGCTCACAGTATGATCGTCGATGCCGAAGTCATTCCAATCGACGACGTAGTACAGGTTGTCGAGCGCCAGCCCCCAAGCCGAGTTCATCGTCTCGTGGACCACTCCTGGGGTCAGTCCGCCTTCGCCTTCAAAGGCCCACACCCGCACGCCCTGGGCGCCGGCGCGCTTGAGCGCCAGCGCCAGCCCGGCGGCCGCCGGGCTGCCATGCCCCGAGGGTCCGGTGTTGAACTTGAGGAAGAGCGTCTTGCCCTCCATCTCGGCATGTCCCGAGAGCCCGCCGCGATGGCGGAAACCCAGCAGGTCTTCCCAGACCAGCATGCGCTCCTTAGCCTTGGGAACCGCATAGCGCTTGTCGCCGGTTTGCTCGAACTTGAGGCGCAGGCTCTCGTTGAACAGCGCCAGCATGCAGTAGATCATCGGCACGGCGTGCCCGCCGGCGAGGACGAACCGGTCGCCGAAGCGCTTTTCCGGGTGGCGGATGTCCCAGCGCATGGCCCCGCTGAGCAACGTACCCACCAGCGCGTAGATCTTCGAGCGCGAGCCGCCCGGGTGTCCACTCTGCCGGTAGTTCAGGATAACGTCGATCAACTGGTCCAGCAGATCCTTGATCTTCTCCCAGTGATCGAATTCCTTCTCCAGGTCTTGAACGCCCAAAGGCGCTCGTTGATTCGATGCAGCCACAGTCAACTCCTTCTGCCCAGGCTCGATGTCGATCCCGCGGTCAGGCCTGCCACCAGGCCTCTTCCCATACCCGCTTCGTGCCGGCGATCACCTGCTGCGACGACTCAGCGGCGCTCTGCGGCTTAACCTCGAAGCCCACCCACGGGCGGGGCGACTTCCCCTCCGCCAGATAGCCGACCTTGAACATGGCCCGGATGAACTCGACGACCTCGGGCACGTCGTTGGCCGCGCCGGGCCAGCCGAAGCGCGGGTGCTGGTCACCATAGCCAGGCGTCGCCGGATCGGTGACGCAGTTGCCGACATGGATGTGTACCAGGTGCTTCTTCAGCAGCTTGAGCGCCGGCTCCGACTGCTCGCGCAGCAGCGGTTGATGGCTTAGATCGTACATCAGCCCGAACTCAGGGTAGTCCCGGCGCACTTCCTCGGCGTATTTCGCCGAAAGGCCGCTGGGGCCGATCAGGACCGCCTTATCGACGTCGAAGTCGAAGGTCTCGCAGGTCAGGGCCAGGCCAAGCTCGCGGGCGTACGCCGAGAGCTCCTGGGTCGAACGCACCAGCGCCTCCAGGGCGGACATGCGGTCCTTCTCGCCAGGGTCCTTCCCCGAGAGGAACGCCACTCGCTTGCAGCCGAACCTGGCTGCCTCGTCGATATTCGGCTTCAATGTCTCCACGGCGTGCTTGCGCTCGGCATCATCCAGGCTGTTCAGGTTGAGCTTGCCCATCAGCACCACCGGCTGGGCGCCGTAGCCCACCTGGATGTGCGAAGTTTCGAGCACCTTCTTGACCGCTTCGCGCTCCGCCTCGTCCTTGACGGTGGTGATCTCAACCGCCCCGAAGAACGGGTCCTCGGCAATCACCGCCACGCTCTCGGCGATGGCGCCCTCGCCTCCCATCGTCTTGGGGAAGGCCATGAAGTGCACAATACTCATCGTACAGTACTGGTTCCAGTGCTTGTCCATGATCAGTCCTCCGTACAGTCTGTTTCAAATCGGCGGCGCGACGGGGTAAGCGGGCGTCCGGCCCTCGATCACAGCCACCACGTCCTCCGCCACCAGCGCCATTCGGTACAAGCCTTCATTGGTGTGCGCCGCCATGTGCGGCGATAGAACCACATTCTCGAGCGCCATCAGCGCATCGCCTTGTGGAAGCGGTTCCGGGTCGAACACATCCAGCCCGGCGCCCCCAATCCATCCTTCCTGCAGCGCCCGCCGCAGTGCCGCCGGATCGACGACCGGGCCACGCGCGCTGTTGATCAGGAAGGCGCCGGGCTTCATCTTGCGCAACGCCGCCTCCCCGATCAGCCCATGCGTTTCTTTGACCAGCGGCACATGCACCGACACCACATCCGACTGTCTCAGCAATTCGTCCAGCGAAATCCTCCTGGCAGCCAGTTCCTGTTCCACCTGGGGATAGGCGACAACGTCATAGTACACGATCGGCATCCCGAGTCCAAGGTGCGCCATCCGCGCCAGGCGCTGGCCGATCTTGCCGAAGCCGACCAGACCTAGCGTCTTACCCTGCAGTTCGACGCCGATCAGGCGATAGCGCGCCTCCCAGTCGCCGGAGCGCAAGGCGCGATCCGCCTCGGCCAGGCGCTTGGCCAGGGCAAGCATCATCCCCAAACAGTGCTCGGCGACCGACTCGTCGTTCGAGAAAGGGGTATTGACAACGGTGATCCCCAGTTCGGCCGCTGCCGTCCGGTCGATTGCCTCCACCCCCACCCCGTGCCGACCCACCACTTTCAGCTTCGGCGCCGCCTGCATCAGCCGCCGGGTCACCTTGCCATTGGCGCGGATGATGATGCCCTCCACGTCCGGCACAAGCGGCAGCAGCGCTTCCTCGTCCAGGCTGGGCGCCATGCGCACTTCAGCGCGCTCCGCCAGCCAGGCGATGGCCTTCGCGTGCATCGGTTCATACAGCAGGACGACTGGCTTGTTCATTGGGCCTTCGATCTACTTGTGCACGCACAATCGGGCGCCGCGCGATTCGTAGCTCATTTCCTGGTAGACCGTCTTCCACTCCAGATAGTCGTCGATGGCGATCGAACCTTGCTCGCGACCGATGCCGCTCATTTTCATCCCACCGTAGGGGGCCTGGACGTATGACCCGTGGATATCGTTGATCCACACCGAACCGGCCTCCATCCGGTGCGCCGCCAGGTAGCAGTTGCGGGCATCGCGACTGAAGAAGTAGGCGCTCAGGCCGAAGACGGTGTCGTTGGCAACCTCAAAGGCCTTATCCAGGTCGTCGCCGACCTTCATGAAGCCCAGCACCGGCCCAAACGTCTCCTCGCGCATCACTTCCATCTCATGCGTGCAGTCGGCCAGCACCGTTGGCGGGAAGAAGAAGCCCTTGCCGCCAGGTCGGCTTCCGCCCGCCAGCACCTTGGCGCCCTTGGCCACAGAATCCTTCACCTGGCTCTCGACCCAGTCCAGCTGCTTCTGGTTGACCAGCGGGCCGATGTCGACGCCTTCCTTGAAGCCGTCACCGGCCACAATCTTCCTGGCGTAGCCGGCGACGCCGTTGACCACTTGGTCGTACACCTTCTCGTGCACGTACACCCGGTTGATGCGGTTGCACACCTGGCCGCAGCCGCGGAAGGACTGGAAGGTGATCGCCTCGATCGCCTTCTCCAGATCGGCGTCGTCCCAGACGATGCATGGGCATTGCCCACCCAGCTCGAGTGTGACGCGCTTGATCCCTTCGGCGGCGGCTTTCATCACCGCCACGCCCCCGGCGACGCTGCCGGTGATGGCCGCCTTGCGGACCAGCGGGTGGCGCACCAGCGCCTCACCCACCTTGCTGCCGCCGCCGGTGATCACGTTGAACACCCCGGGCGGGAAGCCGACTTCGCTGGCGATCAGCGCCACCATCGGCGCCGTCAGCGGCGTATCCGACGATGGCTTGGCGACCGCCGTACAGCCGGCGGCGAAGGCCGGGCCGATCATGCGACTGAGCAGATGCAGCGGGTCGTTCCACGGCGGGATGGCGGCGATCACGCCCATCGGCTGGCGCAGCACGTAGACAAACTTGTCCTTGACGTCCGACTGGATGACCATGCCGTGGATGCGCCGGGCTTCCTGTGCGTAGAATTCGATCACGTTGCAGAACCCCATGATCTCGCCCTTAGCCTGTGGGAAGGGTTTGCCCTGCTCCGTCGTCAGCACCTTGCCGATCTCCTCGACGCGGGCGCGCACGGTGTTGACGAACTTCTGCATCAGCGCCCCTCGGTCGGCAGCCGGCATATCGCGCCAGATCTTGAACGCGGCATGCGACGAGCGCACGGCAGCGTCGATCTCCTCCGGCGTGGCGACCGGGACTCGGCCCACCAACTCCTCGGTGGAGGGGTTGTAGACGTCGATGAATTGTCCGGACGTCCCGGCCACCGGCTTGCCGTCGATGACCATCGCGGTGACGTCGACCTTCTTGTCGCTTGCCATCGTTCACTCCCTCGAACTGACTTTGCAGTTCATCCCTGAATAGAATGTGTATGCCGCTTAAGATGCGTTGCCGCGCCTTGCGCCCACGAACCCGTCGCAACAAGGGATTGGCCGCCGTGGACGAGGCGCCCGATCAGGATCATCATCAATTCCTGGGCCAGTTGCCGGAAATCGCCGACCACGATCGAGTCGCGGTAGATCTGGCGAACGAAGTCCGCACCCACGCCAATCCCGATCACGGTCGCCCCCTGCCGTTCCAACCGGCGTACGACGGCGATCAGATGGTCGGCATTCCCATTGGGCTGCCCGTCGGACAGCACGATCAGCACCCGGTTCGCCTCCTGCCGCCGGCTCAAGCGGTGATGGGCGAACAGCAGATGCTCCTCATCCCAGTTGTTGTGCCGCGGCTGGATCCCGGCCAGGCGCGTGCGCACGAACCGATAGGGTTCGTCGAAGGATTTGTAGATGCGGTGCTCCAGCGCGGTGCAGCGCATCGTACGGTAGCGGTAGGCCGGGGTCAGTCCGAGGCGCAGTGCCGCCTGGGCTTCGAAGCCGGCCGTGGTGTAGCCGATGATCTCGAAGGAGACGTCGATCCGGCTGAGCGCCTCCCCCAGCAGCACTGCCGCCTTGGCCGCTGTGCGCCACTTCTGCTGCCCACCCATGCTGGCGCTCTCATCCACCAGCAGGCTGATGGCGATCTGCTGTCGTCCACCTTCGATCACCCGCTGAAAGAGCCGGTGGTCGCCGCGGCGCTGCTTCCACAGACGGTTCATCTCGAGCTTGCCGCTGCGGAAGTGTCCGCCGTAGCGCAGGTAGGCCTGCTCCTGCATCAGGTACAGCAGCCGCGTCAACAGGTAGCCCGCTTCGCGTTGCACCTCGGTCCACAGGAGGTGGTAGGCGCCGGCCTCCTGGCGCGGGACGTCGACGATTGTCTGCCGATCACTGCGTAGCGCACTCGGATGAACCTGTTTCTCCCCCGCGCCGCGCTCGAACCAGGGAGCGCTTCCCGGGCGGTACCACTCGGGCAGTTCCCGCTGGCGGCCCAGCGGCGCAACCTCGACCAGCCCATCCTCGAACTCGATCTGCGGCGGGCCGGGCTGCTCATCCGCCTGGGTGGATCCGCTTGGGCGCGCCCGCTCCCCGGCTTCCTCGTCGTCGAGGAATCGCGAGCCTCGCCGTCGGCCTTCTCCGCCTCCTCGCGGCAGTAGTTCGGCCAACCCCGGGTAGATGCTGCGCATGGCCTGCAACGAGTCCGCCGGGATCTCCGCGGAGGCTCCCGCATAGATCTGCGCCTCGGCTCGCGCAAGCGCTTCGGCCACCTCGGCCCGCAGGGGAATCGAAGCATGCCCGCGGCCGATCAGGTACAAGCCATACTCGACTTGCTCGAGCGCCGGCATACGCCGCAGCAGACCGCCGCCCAGGTTGGGCAACAGGCGTGTGGCGAACGCGCGCTGCATCCCCGGCCAGCGGCGGACCATCCAGTTCTCCACCCGGGCGTCTTCCAGCGCGTGCCACAGGACGAGGAAGTGCGGCCTGCCCTCCGCCTGCTCGCGCTCGGCTTCGCCCGCCGTCGAACGCACATCCTGAAGGTAGTGGCCGAGCAGGTGCAGCGCCGAGCCGCGCAGCCACAGGTAGTTGGCCGCAGCGGCCTGCTCCTGCTCGATCCCCAGCACGATCTGTCCGGGGCCAATCCCATCGGATACGCCGAAATCCAGACCCAGGTCGTAGGCATGCGCACAGATCTGAACCAGCTTCTCCAGCCGGTCCCGCCGCTGCTGAACCCGCTCGTGAAGCGGCAGGGGGCTAGAAGTAGTTGTCAAGGATGTCCTCGACGACCTCAGCATCGTAGCTGGACAGCTTGCTGAGGACCGTGTAGGCAGCGCTCTCGCGCACGTCGAAGTGGAGTGTCATGCGAGCCCAATCGATCACCCGCCGCGTGCTGAAGGCGCCAAACACTTTCTCGTTGCGGATGGCGGCTCGCACGTCATTGGCCATTCGCACCATCTTGCGCACGGTGGCCTCGTCTCGGTTGCCGCTTTGGGCGATCACCGCTTCGACTTCCTGATCTTCGTTCAGGTAGTCCATGCGCAGCACGATCGGGAAGCGGTCAAGCAGCGCCTCGTTCAACGTCTTGGTGCCGCCATAGCGCCCTTCCTCGCTCGGGTTCATGCTGGCAAACAGGCGGAAGCTCGGATGCGGCCGCACAATCCGTCCGTCGTATTCCATCAAGACCACCATGCGGTCGTCGTCCAGCAGCGAATGCAGGCAGAAGGCAATCTCGGGGAGCGTGGCGTTGATCTCGTCGAGCAGGATCCAGTCCCCGGCCAGCATCGCTTCAACCAGCACGCCGTTGACCCAGTACGTTCCCTGCTCGTTGATCAGCAGCTTGCCCAGGAACTCGTCGACGGTGGTGGCGCCATTCAGGTTTACCCGGCGCAGGCCGTTGTTGGTCTTCCAGGCGAGGTAGCGCACAGCGAGCGTCTTGCCGACGCCGGTCTCGCCGATCAAGAGCACCGGCAGATTGTGGGCGATGCCATAGGCCAGCTTCTCCAGGTATCCCTGCGCCGGCATGACATAGGTCTGCTCGCCCGGGATGAAGCCGCTGCTGTTGCCAAGCTTCATCGGCAACCGCACCGATCCGATCTGGATCTCCGTCTCGGAACTCATCGAACTCCCTGCGGCGCCGGCGCCGCGACCTTGCCGGACACTCGCTGTCCATCATGCGGCGGATGAGGCGCGTTGCCGCCCAACCCCACCCGCCGCACCGTTCGCCCGCGTTTCGCCCGCAACCCGCGCGAGCGGCAAGCCTACTCCGCGGCCCGCTTGGCCTCCAGCGCCCGTAGCACTTTCTCGGACGTTGCCGGCAGATCGGTGATCCAGACCCCGACGGCAGCATGAATGGCATTGATGATCGCCGGCGCCTGGGTGTTGGCCGTCATCTCGCCGATGCCCTTGGCGCCATACGGCCCGGTGCGTGAACCCATTTCGACTACCACTGCGTCCAGCTCGGGCAGGTCCTTGGCCGTTGGGATCATATAGGAGAAGAACCCCGTCGGATGGTGATCGAGCGTCGGATAGTATGGATGCAGCTCTTCCATCAGCGCCGAGCCCAAACCGCCGGCAGTGCCGCCATCGATCTGGCCTTCGACCAACATCGGGTTGATCGCCTTGCCGCAGTCGTAGGCGCTGGCCAGCTTGAGCACCTTCACCCAGCCGGTCTCGTCGTCGACCTCGACCTCCGCCACGGTGGCGCCGTAGGCCATGGTGTGCAGCGGCTCACCCTGACCGGTGTCCGGGTCAACCGGAGCCACCGGCCAGCCAAACGCCCCGCGCCCGGCGATGATCTTGCGCTCATCCCACGTCGCCCGCCCGGCGATATCGGCGATCGGGATCGCCTGCTCCGGGAAATCGCGCACCACGATCTTGTCGTCCTTCGCCTCCAGCTGCTCAGGCTTGACGCCCAGCTGCCCGGCCGCCACTTCGAACAGCACCTGGCGCGCCTCGCGCGCCGCCAGGATCGTGGCATTGCCGGTCTGGTGCGTCACGCGGCTGGCGAACGTTCCCGTGTCGAGCGGGCTGGTATCGCTGTCGACCGCAGTCACGTTGACCTTCTCCAGCGGGACACCCAGTTCCTGCGCCGCGATTTGCCGCACAATCGTGCGCGCCCCCTGGCCGATGTCCACGCTGCCGATCAGCACATCCACGCTGCCGTCGGGGCGCATCTTCACCATCACCTGGCTGGGGTCACCGCCCCCGCTCATCCCGGTCGAGTACCAGACCGCCGAGATTCCTTTGCCTCGTTTGATCGCCATGTGCGCCTCCGCCTACTTCTTCGCCGAAGACATCGCCAGCAGGTCCGCATCCAGCGAGACCCCGGCGCGCTTGGCCGCTGCCTGCATCACCTCGATCAGGCCGCAGTTGTGCTGCACCGCCCCGGTGGCCGAGGTGTCCCCGTCGCGAATGGCATTGATGAATCGCAGCCGCCATGAGTTCATCCCGATCGCCTCGGCGATCTTCTCCATCTGCACGTCCCAGGCAAAGGAACCCTGGTACAGGCCGAAGCCGCGCATCGAACTGGTCGGCCGCTTGTTGGTAAAGACGGCGTAGCTGTCGATCCACACATTGGGGATGTCATACGGCCCGGCGATGCCAGACGACGCCTTGCGGATCACATAGTCGTTGGTCATGGGGTACGCGCCGCCGTCACGCACCATTCTGATCTGGCGCGCCACAATGCGGCCATCCTTCGTCACGCCGTCCTTGAACCAGAGATGCGTGGCGCCGCGATGGGTGGAGGCAATGAACTCTTCCTCGCGCGTCCACACCCACTTCACTGGCCGGCCGCCGGTGTACAGCGAGAGCACGGCACAAATATGATCGGCATGCGGGTCGTTCTTCGATCCGAATCCCCCGCCGACCACGCCGCCGATCATGTGGACGTCTGCTTGCGGCTTATTCAGGATGGCGGCGATCGTGCCCTGGTTGAAGAACACCGCCTGGGTGACGGTGTAGATATGGGTGCGCCCCATCGAGTCCGTGTAGGCGATGCTGGCCTGCGTCTCGATCGGCGAGTGCTCCTGGGCCGCGGTGCGGAAGTAGTTCTCGACGATGGTATCGGCCTGGCGGAAGCCGGCCTCCACCTCGCCCTTGCGCACCTGGTAGTGGTCCTTGCCGTCGAAGGGCAGCAGGTTGCCCTCCGGGCGGACCTTGGCCGAACCGGGCTCCATCGCCTTGATCGGATCAAGAATCGGCGTCCGTTCTTCCAGGTCGACCGTGATCTTGCCGACCGCCAGGCGGGCGATCTCGGGCGTCTCCGCCGCCACCACCGCCACTTCCTGGCCGATGTAGCGAATCTCCTTGTCAGCCAGCACCGGCTGCTCACCGCCGAACACATTGACCGGGACATCCTTGCCCACGATCACCGCCACCACGCCCGGCACCCGTTCTGCCCGGCTGATGTCGACGCGCTTGATGCGCGCCGAGGCGACCGGCGAGCGCCAGGCCTTGACGTGCAGCATCCTCGGCAGCTTGATGTCGTTGACGTAGCGCGTGAGGCCGGTGGCATGCTGCATGCCGTCGTACCGCGGTAGGCGTTTTCCGACGTACTGGGTGTCTGCCATGGTCGTATCCTCCTCCTACCGCATCTGCTCAGCGGCGGCCAAGATCGACTCGAAGATCTTGTTGTAGCCGGTGCAGCGGCAGACGTTCCCAACGATGGCCTCCGCCACTTCCTCGCGCGTCGGGTTCGGATTGCGGTCCAACAGCGCCTTGGCTGAGATGATCATCCCTGGCGTGCAGAAGCCGCACTGGGCGCCATAGTGCTCGGTGAACGCGGTCTGCAGCGGATGCGGCTTCTCCGGCGTGCCGATGCCTTCGATCGTGACCACCTTGCGGCCCTCGACGACCGGCGCCAGCACCAGGCAGGCGTTGACCGGCTCGCCGTCCAGCAGCACGGTGCAGGCGCCGCAGTTGCCCTGTTCGCAGCCGAACTTCGGCCCGGTGACGTCGAGGTACTCCCGCAGCAGCGTCAGCAGGTTGATGCCAAAGGGCGCATCCACCGTGACGGACTTCCCGTTGAGCTTGAAGGAAATCTCGTGTTTCAACATGGGGCTACTCGGCTCCTTCCTTCATCCCGCCGGCCTGCCGCAGCGTGCGCGCCACCAGGACCTGGATCGTCCGGGTCCGGTACCAGGCGGTACCGTGCACGTCGTCAATCGGCTTGGTCTCGCTGGCCGCGATCTCGGCTGCCCGGGCGATGGCCTCGGCCGTGAACGGCTTGCCCTTGAGCAGCTTCTCGGCCTTGACCGCCCGCAGCGGCTTGGGCGCCACCGCGCCCATGGCGATCACCACCTCCTCGCAGTTGCCTTTGGCGTCCAGCTTAACCCGCGAGGTGGCGTTGACCACCGCCAGCGTCAGGGCGGCACGGCGGCCGATCTTGGCGTAGGCCGATCCTTCATTCCTTCCGGAGGGCGTGATCACGATCTCGGTCAGGATCTCGCCTGGCTGGATCACGGTCTTCCCCGGCCCGGTGAAGAAGTCCGCCAGCGGCACCAGCCGCTTGCCGCGGCTGGTGGCCAGGACGACCGAGGCGCCCAGCCCCAGCATGGCGCACACCGTGTCGCCGGCCGGTGAAGCCGTGCACAGGTTGCCGCCCAGCGTCGCCAGCGAGCGCACCGGCGGGCTGGCCATCTTGGCAGAAGCCTGCGCCAGCGCCGTTGCCTTCTGCTGCAACAGCCTGGAGGCGCCGGCGGTCTGCATGCGCGTGGCGGCCCCGATGTGGAGCAGGCCGTCCTCCTGCCGGATGTACTCCAACCCGAGCTTGCCGACCCACAACACGGCGTCGGGGATCTTGAACTCGAGGTTCATGTCCCGCACCAGGTCCGTGCCGCCAGCCAGCACCTTGAGGCTCGAGCCGTGTTTCCCCTTCAGCTGAAGCGCCTCCTTCAGCGTGGCGGGGGCGAAGTACTGCACGTCCTTCACGTTTCTCCCTCCTCTCGAGGACTGGTTTTCCCCAATCCAGAAAGCTCTGTCAGCAGGCAGTAGACTGCGATGGCATCCTGGTCGCCGTAGCCGGAGGCCTGGGCGGCGCTGAACAGTTGGTGCGCCGCCCCCGTCACCGGCAGGGCCACACCGAGGGCATGCCCGGTCTCGATCATCAGGCCCAGGTCCTTGTTCATGTGCTTGAGCGGGAAGGCCGGGGCGTAGTCGCTCGCCGTGATATTGCCCACCTTGCGCTGCAGCAGGTTGGAAACCACACCACTCGCCAGCACGATCTCGCCCATCGTCTGCAGCTCGATCCCGCCCTTGGCTGCCAGGGCCATACACTCGGCCAGCGAGGCCACCTGCGCCCCCACCAGCAGGTTGAACGCCAGTTTGGCTGTGGCGCCCGCACCCTGCGGACCCAGGTAGAAAAGATGCTTCCCCATGCACGCCAGCAGATCGCGGTAGCGCTCGAACAGCCGGCGCTCACCCCCGACCATGATCCCCAAGGTGCCTTCCTGCGCCGGGCCTGTGCTGCCGAACACCGGCGCTTCGAGCAACTCCCAACTGTGTGCCGCCAGGTGGCCGGCCAGCGAGATTGCCTGCTCGGGCGAAATCGTGCTCATGTCGATCAGGACTTCCCCGAGGTGTCCGCCAGCCAGCAAGCCGTCGGACCCATCCAGCACGGCCCGCACGCTCTCGGCATCGGTCAGCATGGTGATCACCACCTCGCTGGCCTGAGCCACCGCGCGCGGAGTAGAAACGACCTGGGCGCCCAGTTCCGCCAGCGCCTCGGCCTTAGCCGCCGTCCGGTTGTAGACCGTCAGGGCATGTCCGTTGCGGGCGACATTCGCCGCCATCGGCCCACCCATCAGTCCCAATCCGATGAAGCCTACCTTGGCCATCGCGGCTCCCGTCGGCTGCTGCACCTAGTAAGGCACAAAGTCGCCACGTTTCTTAGCGGCTTCCATCGCCGGCTCACCGTATTCCCACGAAAACTCCGGCCGATAGCGTTCCCGCCAATCGTCGAACTTCATCTTGCCGATGTCCGCCTGATCGGGGAACACCCACTTGACGCCCCATTGTGGGATGACAATCTTCAGATCCGGCACGTGGCGCTTGGCCACCCAGACGCATTCCTCCGGATCAACGGTGGTGTTGCCCCAGTTGTCCCAGTGCATTGGCATCAGCACCTTTGCGCCGACTGCTTCCGCCGTGCGCACCGCGTCGTAGGGTGTCATCTTGTCCGTCCCGCCGGGCGCGTTGTAGCCGATGTTCAGTGTGAGCACATCAACGTTGTACTTCTTGAAGGTGACGTAGGCATTCTGGAACAGCGAGTCCGCCAGATGACAGAAGTTGTGGCCGCCGATCTTGAAGAAGAAGCTGACCGCCACGTCGTCGAACGGACGCCGCACCCCGGGCTCCACCTTGACCCCGGGGCCGCCGGTCATGGTGGCGATTCGGTCGTAGTTGGGCAGGATATCGACCTGCACGTCCTTGAGCTTGTAGCTCTGGCCCGGGCGGACGATCTTGATGCGGTCTTCCGGAACCTGGAAGACACGCATCCGCTCGACGGATGACATCGGTGCGTAGAACGGCGCCTGGGTGGTCTGGGTGGCCGCCTTCAGCGTGTAGATGTCGGTGTGGTCGGCGTGCTGATGCGAGCAGAACACGCCATCCAGCGTCTCGAAGCCGAAGATATCGATCACCTGGGGATTCAGGCGCAGCCAATCGATGGTCGGCGAGCCGGTCGTGCGGCACACGCCGCAGTAGGCATACTCGGTGTAGTGCGCCGGGCCGGCGTAGTTGTCGACGAGCAGCACCGCGCCGCCGGGCGACTTGAGCACAAAGCCCATACCCCCGGTCCACCAGAAGGCGTAAGTGCCCTTCTCGACCCTGGTGTTCTCAATCTGCTTGTTGAGGAACTGTCCCCATTCCGGGAAACACTCGATCGCCCAGCGCACCCGGTCCATTGGGCGATCCTTGTTCAGCAGGTAATCTCCCTGCATCGTGCCGCGGCCGTCGCCGACGATCTCGATCTCGTGATAGTTGATCTCGTCCCCATTCGAGCCCATGCCCGTCTCTCCTGTTTTCCCTGGCAGACTGATGAGTCCGGTCAGCTCAGCCGGATGTCTTCGCCGGCCGCCCAGTGCTCTTTCAGGGTGTGCCGTTCGGGTGGAGCATGATCTTGATCCCCTCCCGGCTGCCCGTGGTCAGCAGCTTGAACCCTTCGTCAAACCTGTCCAGCGGCAGGCGGTGCGTGATCACCGGGCTCGGATCGAGCTGGCCCGAGGCCAGCAGGCCATCCACCAGCCGCCAGGTATCCCACATATGACGCCCAGCGACGCCGCGCACCGTGACCTGGCGCAGGATGATGGCGAAGTTGATGTCCAGCTCAACCGGCTTGGGCGTGATGCCGAACAGCGTTACCCGGCCACCCTTGCGCACCGAGTCGAAAGCGTTCTTGACCGAGGCCGGCGCCCCAGCCATCTCGATCACTACGTCGGCGCCCACGCCGCGCGTCTCGTCCTTGATCGCCTGCACGTAGTCCACGCTGTCCTGGATGTTGTAGACCGCGTCGGCCCCCATCCGCTTGGCCACCTCGAGCCGGCTGGGCACCATCCCGATCAGCGACACCTTGCGCGCACCGGAAGCGCGCGCCACGCCCGCCGCCAGGAGCGCCATCGGCCCGTCGCCGTAGATCACAACGTACTTGGCCGTGACCGGCTCGATCAGCGTCGCCTGGACCGCGCCGCCGAGCGGCTCCATGATGCCGCCGATGTCGGGATGAACCGAGCGCGACAGCGGCCAGAGCGAGGTCTCCGGCACAACCACGTACTGGGCAAACGATCCGTCGGCATCGTTGCCGAAGATCTTCAGGTTCTGGCAGATGTGCTGCAGCCCCATCTTGCAGACCTCGCACACCCCGCACACGATGTGGCTGTCGGCGGTGACGTAGTCGCCGACCTTGAACTCACGCACCTCGGCACCGACCTCGACGATCTCACCGCTGAACTCGTGCCCAAGGGTGAGCGGCGGCTTGATCCTCTTCTGGGCATACTCATCCCAATTGTAGAAATGGATGTCCGAACCACAGATGGCGGTTGACATCACTTTGACCAGAGTCTCATCGGGCCTGATCTGTGGGATGCCCACTTCGACCAGATCGAACCCGGGCTCCGAACGGATCTTGCGAACCGCCTTCATCGTTCCTTTCATCGGTCTGCCTCCTACCTGCTTCCGATTGTCGGTGGGGCGCACCCTCGGCTACAAGACACCCATGTCCTGAAGCACCCCCTTCAGCCGCTCCCGCTGCTCCGGCGCCAGGGGTCCAACGGGCGAGCGCGCCGGACCGGCTTCCATACCCATCAGATCGAGCGCCTCCTTGATCACCACCGGGAACGAGCCCCAGGTGAAAGCCAGGCGCAGCGGCGCCAGGGCGCGTTGCGCCTGCAGCGCCCCCGGCAGATCGCCGGCGATGAACTTGTCGTAGATCTCGGCCACCAGGGCGGGCTTGACGTTGCCCGTGGCGGCAATCCCGCCGCGGGTGCCGTAGAGCAGGCCGGCGTAGATCAGCGTATCCCGCCCCATCAGCACAGAGAACTCGGGCGGTGCGGCACGGATGTACTCCGCCGTCAGTTCCAGGTCGCCGCTCGAGTCCTTGATGCCGATAATCCCCGGAACCTTGGCCAGCCGTGCCAGCAGCCCCACCGAGATCTTGACCCCGGTGCGGGCCGGGTTGGTGTAGAGAATGATGGGGATGTCGACCGCTTCGGCCACGGCCTGGTAGTGGTGGAACAGCTCGTCGTCGGTCGGGGAGATGAAGTACGGCGTCAGGATCGAGACCGCATCGACCCCGGCTTGTTTGGCCAGCCGCGTCAGGGCGATGGTCTCGCTCGTCGTCACCCCGACGGTGCCCCCATACACCGGCACCCTCCCGCGCGTCTCTTCGACGACCACTTCCCAGATGCGGCGCTTCTCTTCCGCGGTCAGCGCCCAGAATTCCCCCTGGCTGCCGACGGCAAACACGCCGTGCACGCCGCCTTCGATGCAATGATTGACCAGACGCCGCAGCGCCTTCTCGTTGACTTCCTGATCCTTGGTGAACGGCGTCACCATCGCAGGGATGATGCCGGAGGGAGGGTTCTTTAGCATGGAGGCTCCTTGTCAAGCGTTCAGCGTTCAGCGGTCAGCATTCAGCGATCAGTTATCAGCCTGTCACCTCTCCTCTACGCGAAGGGGTTGGAGCTGATAGCTGACGGCTGAAAGCTGTTCGCTAGTTCTTCATCTCTTTCAACACCGCCTCCGTCGCCGCCACCCAGGCGAAGCGCGGGTCGGTGGTGATGTTGTAGGCCTTGTCGTCGCCGGAGAGCACCCACAGGTAGGCCACGCTGACCCCGGGGGCGGCGGCTGTCGGGTGGTAGCCC
>Ga0105100_10000855_pt1 | contig 17756 bp, 8 predicted proteins | sample PPLLak12cMay2015_2_FD_87033 | JGI IMG/M metagenome (GOLD analysis project Ga0105100, IMG submission 87033) | Freshwater sediment microbial communities from Prairie Pothole Lake near Jamestown, North Dakota, USA - PPLs Lake P8 Core (1) Depth... | ecosystem: Environmental > Aquatic > Freshwater >...
GGCAAGCAGTGCATGGGCAATGACGTAAACGAGGATCAGGCGACTCGCATCTGGTGAAGGTCGAGCGGTCGGGGCTGCCCCAACGCGTGTCCCTGGCCGTAGTTGACGCCGATCTGTCTGAGCTTCAGCAGAATCTCTGGGCTCTCCACCCACTCAGCGATAGTCTTGAGTCCCATCATGTGGCCGACATGATGGACTGCTTCCACCATCGCGTGGTCGATATCATCCGCCACAAGACCTGTGACGAACACGCCATCGATCTTCAGATAGTCGACGGGCAGGGTCTTGAGATAGCTGAATGAAGACAGGCCAGTGCCGAAGTCGTCCAGTGCGAACCGGCAGCCAAGTCCCTTCAGTGTGTCGATGAAGCGCAGCGCATGTGCGAGCTCCGACACGGCCGAGGTCTCGGTGATCTCGAAGCAAAGCTTACTCGGCGCCACCCGGGTCGCATCGATCTGGTCGGTGACGTAGTCCAGAAAGTCTGCTGCACCCAGGGACTGTCCCGATATGTTGATGGCGAACATGACATCGCCGCCGATATCCGAGGCGGCGGACAGTGCTCCCAGGCTTCTTTTCACCACCCAGCGATCGAGCGCAAGCATCAGACCATAGCGTTCGGCTGCCGGCAGAAAAGCGCCGGGCAGCACGATGTGCCCCGCCTCATCCAGCATTCGGATCAGAATCTCTCCGTGCACGCCATCGGGCGTGTCGGAGCACGGCAGGATCGGCTGGTAGTACAGACGAAAGCGCTCGTCGGCCAACGCCTCCTGAATGCGCGGCATCCAACGCATCTCGCCGTCGCGCTGAGCCAGCACAGCGTCCTCGGCGCGATAGACATGAACGCGGTTCCTGCCCTTCTCCTTGGCGGCGTAGCAGGAGCTGTCGGCGGCGCTGAATACGCCTGCCAGCGTCTCGCCGGCCTGCGTGATCGGCACCAGGCCTATGCTCACTCCGATGGTGAAGCTCCTGTCGTTCCAGCCGAAACGGAAGCCCTGCAGCAGCTCCCGCAGAGAATCGGCAATGCGCTTGGCCTCGTTCACGTTGCAGTGCTCGAGCAGCACGCCGAATTCATCGCCACCCAACCTCGCCAGCGTATCTCGCGCCCGCAGCTTGGTCCGCAGGAGAGCCGAAATCTGCCGCAGCAGGTCGTCTCCAGCGGCGTGACCGCACGTGTCGTTGACCACTTTGAACTGATCGAGGTCGAGATACAGCAAGGCATGCGGAACGTGCGGGTTAGCCGACTCGAGCAGGTGCGAAAGGCGGCGCTCGAATTCCGGACGGTTCACCAGCCCCGTGAGCGTGTCATGGGTCGCCTGGTGGGACAGCTGCTGCGCGAGCTTGCGTTCCTCAGTGACATCCCGAAAGACCAGCACGACGCCGATGCTGGCGCCGTCGCTGTCCCGGATCGATGCCACGGACATGTCGATATTGAGCTCGCGCCGATCGCGCGAGATCAGCAGGCAGCGGTTGGCCGGTCCGACACTCTCGTCGCCCTTCAGGCACCGATCGACCGGGTCTTCGGCCGGCCCGCGCGTGACTTCATCGAGAATATGGAATATTTCAGTGAGCGGACGGCGCCTTGCCGTCAGGTCGTCCCAGCCGGTCAGCCGTTCGGCGACCGCGTTGAGATAGGTGATGCTGGCCATGGCATCCGTGGTGATGACGGCATCCCCGATGCTGGCCAGGGTGACGCGGAACAACTCCTTCTCCGTTCGCAGAACGTCGTTGGCCTGTGCCAGCTGTCCGGTGCGCTCCTGAACTTTGCATTCCAAGTCGTCGTATGCGCGACGCAATGCCTCTTCAGTGCGCCGCCTTACCTGCATTTGCCCTTCCAGCTCCTGGTTGATCGCCTGCTGCCGATCATGGGCCGCCGCCAGATCGTCCAGCAGATCCGCATTGTCGAAGCGCAGCCGGAGCGACTCCGTAACCGATCTGTAGTGGCGTGCCGAAATCAGCGACATCATCGCGATGAACAGGATCAGCATCGAGCTCATCGCCAGGAACATCTCGCCTTCGCGGAGCATCAGCTTGACGGCGAACGGCAGGATCGCCGGGACCAGGAAAGCCGCATAGGCACCGCGAAACGAGGACAGGGTGGACATGCCGCCGGCCGACAGGCCGGCCAGCACGAAAAGCAGGAACAGCTCCTCCAGCGTGGCGTCGGGCGGAAGCGGAAACACGGCGGCGAGCCCCCATACCACCCCGGAGATCAGTGCTCCGGCGAGGAAGCGGCGGCCCCACCGTCCCGCCTCCGTCACCGACGGCTTCGCTTTGAAGTACGCGCGCCGCAACCCCACGCGGGCCGATGTCGTGACGGCCAATGCGAACAGCCACACGAGGAGCCACAGTGGCGAAACATGGCCCCACAGGACGTAGACGACCAGAGCGCCGACGATCGTCGTGGCGATCAGCGCGGAGGGAAGCTGCTCGAAGAGAAGTCGGACCTGCTCGGCGCGGATCTGCTCCCGATGCCGATTTGCGTCCGGTCGCGACGTCGGACGCGTTGCCGTCGATCCGCTGTTCCTGCGGGCGCCGGCAAGTGCTCGACGAAAGCCTGTAAACGACCAGCGACTCATCACAACCCGCTCTTACCAGTGTTGGCAATGTCCGCGGCCCGTAGCCTCCGAGACCGAGATCGCCTGCAGACGCGACCTCAATAGTACGCGATGATCGCGCTTCGGATTCAATGTCGCCTATGGACTACAGTTGAGATCGGGTAGCGGAGGGGTGACTCCGTGGCACTTCGAGATGCAGTGGGCATCGAAACGGCCTCTTCCCAGTGCCCAAATTCATCCTGCCGCGCGCGCCATAGGACACGAGGGCCTGCGATCACGCAGGCCCTTTGTACTTCCGGCCTGTGCCGCATCAATGCCCCTGGGCTCCGACTCCCCGCAGGGCGCCGTCGGCCAAGGCGGCTTTGTCGCAGGGATGTCACAAGTCTTGCTACTGTATCGGGCGACGTGCACCGCGCGGACCTGTTCCCGAACCGGTCTAGCTGGCTGCACGCGCCCGAACCTCCAGACATGGCTCCGCGACCCGCCCCGAGATGAACAGGACCACGGTTTTCTCCAAGACCGGTAAGGGCCTGCTCGAGATCAAGGGCAAGTCCAGCCGCCTCCCGAAGGACCAGTTCCGGGTCCTGAACCTGGTGGACGGCAAGGCCACCCTGCAGGATCTGGTCGAGAAGAGCCGGATCTCCGAGGTCGAGCTGCGCAAGGTCCTGGGAGGGCTTTCCGACGCCGGATTCATCAAGGAGTTCGCCAACCCTGCGGTGAGCACTCCCGTTCCCGCCGCCTCGTCCACTCCGGCCGAAGGGGAGGACCTCGATTTCACGCAGCTTCTCGGGCCGGCCAATCCGTCCCCATCCCCGAGCCAAACCGCCGGGAGGCCTCATTCACCGGCGGTCCAGCAGACGGCCGCGGCGGCGGACGCTGCGACGGCCACTGCCGAAGCCGAACGAAAGGCCAAAGAGAGGGCGGCACGGCGCCAGAAGCTGGAGGCGGAGATCCGGGCGCGTATCGAGGCCGAGGACCGGGCGAAGGCAGAAGCCGAGCGCCGTGCGCGCGAGCAGCTGGAAGCTGAGGCGCGCGCCAAGGAGGAGGCGGCACGCAAGGCCAAGGAGAAGGAGGAAGAGGCGCAGCGCCAGAAGCTGGAGGCGGAGATCCGCGCGCGCATCGAAGCGGAGAACCGGGCCAAGGAAGAGGCCGAGCGGCAGGCGCGCGAGCAGCGCGAAGCCGAAGCGCATGCGAAGGAGGAGGCGGCACGCAAGGCCAAGGAGGAAGAAGCGCAGCGCCAGAAGCTGGAGGCGGAGATCCGCGCACGCATCGAAGCGGAGAACCATGCCAGAGAAGAGGCCGACCGCAAGCGCGAGCAAGAAGAGGAACGCCAACGCCGCGAGCAGGCGCAGCGCGCGCAGCAGCAGGAAGATGAAAGGCAGTGCAAGGCACAGGAGCAGGTCCCGGACGGCTCCTTCCTGGGGCTGGATTTCACCGACACGCCTGCGGCGGCCCCCAAGGCGGCCTCCGGTGCCGATCCCGATGCACGGAGGCTCGCGGAGGCACAGGCGGCCAAGGCGTCGCACTTCCAGGACGAGGCGAGGCGCAAGGCTCTGGAAGAGCAGGCGCGGCGTGCCCGTCTGGAAGAAGAAGCCCGCGCCGCCCTGGCCCGCGCCGAGGAGGAAGCACGGGCGAAGGCGGAAGCCGAGGCGCGCGCCACAGCCGAGGCTCTGAGCCGGGCTCGCCGGGAGGCGGAGCAGCGCGCACGCGAAGAAGCGGTCCGCCGCCAGCAGCGGGGGCGGGGATCCCAGAAGCCGAAATAGACTGTCTCACGCGCCGCTCATCCGGCGGGATCTGCGGCGCGAACTCCATGACCTCCTGGATCCCCGCCGGAGCCTGCCCTCGATCTGATCGGGGGCGCGGCCGACAACCTGGCAACCGCCGAACTACCGCACTCTGGCCTCGACGGGATCGGGGGGGAACGACACACCCTTGATCCGAGTCTCTCGATCAGGCCGCGGCAGGAAGCAGCTCGCTGTAGCCGAGCCGGGAGGCGTCCTCGTCCAGGGGTGCGACCTGCGGATGCCAGAGCAAGCGCTGCGGCATCGTCCGCATGCAGTGCAGCGTGCCGAGGACGGCGCGATAGTAGGAGGTCTTGGCGGCGTAGAAACCGCAGTCGGCCTTGCGGGACGCCCAGGCGAGCCGGCGCGCGGGGAGGCCGAGCAGCTGCTCGACTTCTTCGCCGCCGCGCCACGCATAACCGTCGTCGGCCTCCAGGATGTCCTCGAGCGACAGGGTGTCGGCGAGAAAGATCTGCCGCACCTCGAGACGATAGTCCTGTTCCCCGTCTCCATGTGCACTGAGCAGCCTCAGGTAGCGCTGGGCAGAGCCGGGGTGCGAGCTCACCTCGAGGGCGAGCACGCACAGCGGCGCCTCAGGGTGATGGCGGCCGTTGCCTGACCGCCGCTCCCCGGCGTAGAACGCGTCCACCAGATCGGGCGACTCGAACACCAGCATCGCGGCCGGCACATGCAGGTGGAAGTCCCTTCCCAGGTCCTCCAGTGGTGCGGCCAGCATGTCTCGCGAGGCCGCGGGACCGATGTGCACGGTATGCTCCCCGTGCGCGCGCAGATGCAGGAAGGTCTCGTAGATCCAGTACTGCTGCGCAGCCTTCTGCACCAGCACTTCGTGGTATGCGGGCGTCTGCTGAAACCGTTCGAATTGCTCGGCGCCCATGCTGGAGGCCAGGGCCCGCTTGAGGTGAACGACGGCGCCGCGGATATAGCGTCCCCTGCAGTGGTTGAGGCCCGGATCCTCGGCCAGGGGCACGAGCGGACCTGCCGCCTTGAGCTGCGCAATATCCTCGTCGAGCGTGCTCGCCAGGCCCAGCTGCTGGTCTGCGAGCAGTCTCTCGTAGTACGTCGGCTGCATGGTCGCCCTCCTTCACAGGGAGAACTGCGACGCGGCGGCGGCTCGCTGCCCGCATCCCAACCTCGTCCCGTGAGAGACGGGAGGCTCGGCCGGACTTGCCTGGAACCTGCCTATTCTGATCCTCTAACGACACCGAGGGGGTTGCCTTGAGAGCCCGTCGAGCGCCTCTCCGGGACGGGCCCGCGCGGAGACAGGCAGCGCGGCGGGAACCCGGTACCTGCTGCGCTGGAACGGCGGCTCGCGCGCTTAGGGAGTTTCCGAGCACGTCCTGCATTGCTGCTCCCGCCACCGATAGGGTCGAGGGCGGGGACGACAGTTTAAGATGTTGCCTGACGCAGGCACGGAAGGCGGCTAAGGTACGCCGGCGCTGATGGCAAGGCCTTGCGCGTGCGGTCCGGGTCGCAGTTACGCCGGCTGGATCACGCCCTTCCCCGAAGTCTGCGCATCGAACAGCCGGTACGCTTCGTCCGCCTGGTCCAGTCGCCAGCGGTGGGTGAACAGGCGATCCACGTCGATGCCGCGGTCGGCGATGTAGCGGGCGCATTCGGCCTGGCCGACAGTGGAGAAGGTCCACGACCCGATCAACGTCACCTGTCTGCGCAGCAGATCGTTGCTCACGTCCAGGGTGACGCTGTCGCCCTCTCCGACGAAGCAGGCCTTGCCCCACGTCCGCACGCAGCGCACGGCCTGTGCCCGCGCCAGCGGCGACGAGGAGGCGTCGAGCGAAAGATGCGCGCCGAGACCATGGGTCAGATCCTTGATGGCCTGCACCACATTGTCGGTGTTCTTGGGGTCGATGAGTGCATATGCGCCGAACTCTTTAGCGCGCGCCAGGCGTTCCGCGCTGGTGTCCAGGGCGATGACGCGCGCGCCCATCGCCGCGGCGAGCAACGTGGCCGAGAGTCCGACCGGACCCTGGCCGAACACCGCGATGGTGTGATCTCCCTGCAGGCCGAGCCTGTGCAGGGCGCCCCAGGCCGTGCCGGTCCCGCAGGAGATCGCAGCCCCGGCTGCGAATGACAGCTCGTCCGGTAACGGGACCAGAGTGCGCGCCGGGCACTTCATGTAGCGGGCGTGCGCGCCGTGGCCGGTGATGCCGTAGACTTCGGCCACCCCTTCGACGCACATCTGCATCCAGCCGGTCTGGCAGTGCGGGCACACGCCACAGCCGCGGTAGTGGTGCTGCATCACCCGCATCCCGACCCGGGCCTGCTTCTCGGACACGCCCGGCCCCACCGCCACGACCACCCCGCAGGGCTCGTGTCCCGCGATCACCGGGCCGCTCTTCGCTCCCAGCCCCAGGGCGGAAGCGCCTCCGGAGGCGCGGTAGAACTTGAGGTCGCTGCCGCACATGCCCGATGCCTTGATCTCCAGCACGACCTCGCCGGGACCGGGTGTGGGATCAGGGAGCTCGAGAATTTCGACCTTACGCTCGCCCGGAAAGACTACACCTTTCATGTTCTGCTCCTCCCCAATGTGGTCTAGTAGCGCGCGTTCCCGGGCGTACGTGGAAACGGGATCGCGTCGCGCACGTTGGACAGACCGGTCACGTAGGCCACCGTGCGCTCGAAGCCCAGACCGAACCCGGCGTGCGGCACCGTGCCGTAGCGGCGCAGGTCGCGGTACCAGCCGTAGTGCTCCTTGTCGAGCCTGGCCTCGGTCATGCGGGCATCCAGGACTTCGAGCCGTTCCTCGCGCTGGCTGCCGCCGATGATCTCACCGATCCCGGGCGCGAGCACGTCCATCGCCGCGACGGTCTTCCCGTCGTCGTTGACGCGCATGTAGAACGCTTTGATCTCCTTGGGGTAGTTCATCAGGACCACCGGCTTGCCGACGTGCTCCTCGGAGATGTAGCGCTCGTGCTCGGACTGCAGGTCCATCCCCCACTTCACCGGGAACTCGAACCTCTCCTTCGCCTTCTCCAGGATCCCGATGGCCTCGGTGTAGTCCATGCGCACGAACTGCGAATCGACGATACCCTGCAGCTTGGCGATGACGCCCTTCTCGACACGCTCCTCGAAGAACGCCATGTCGTCGGCACGCTCGGTGAGCACCGTCCTGAAGATGTGCTTGAGCAGCGCCTCCGCCAGCGTGGCGTCGTCGGCCAGGTCGGCGAACGCGATCTCGGGCTCGATCATCCAGAACTCGGCGAGATGGCGGCTGGTGTTGGAGTTCTCGGCGCGGAAGGTCGGGCCGAACGTGTAGACCTTGGACAGCGCCAGGCAGTAGGCCTCGACGTTGAGCTGGCCCGACACCGTGAGAAAGGTTTCGCGCGCGAAGAAATCCTGGCTGTAGTCGATCGCGCCTTGCGGCGTGCGGGGCAGGTTGGTCAGGTCCAGGGTCGAGACGCGAAACAGCGCGCCGGCCCCTTCCGCGTCGGAAGCGGTGATGATGGGCGTGTTCACCCACACGAACCCGTTCTCGTGGAAGAAGCGGTGGATCGAGTGCGCGATGGTGTGACGCACGCGCGTCACCGCGCCGATGACGTTCGTGCGTGGCCGCAGATGCGCCACCTCGCGCAGGAACTCGAAGGTGTGCGGCTTCGGCTGGATCGGGTAGGAGTCGGGGTCTTCGACCCAGCCGATGACGCGCACGGCGCTGGCCTGCATCTCGAAGGGCTGGCCTTTGGCCGGCGACGGCACGACGATGCCGGTGGCTTCGCATGCACACCCCGCGGTCAGGTGCAGCACCTCATCGTTGTAGTTGGGCAGCGTGCTCGGCGCGACCACCTGGACCGGATGGAAGCAGGAGCCGTCGGAGACGTGCAGGAAGGAGATGCCGGCCTTCGAGTCGCGCCGCGTGCGGACCCAACCCTTCAGAGTGACCGGTGTGTCTTTGGGGGCGCGGCCGGCAAGGATGTCCGCACATGCAAGAGAAGCCATTCGGGAACCTCGAACGAATACACGGGAACTCCGCGGTCGCGGTGACCGCAAAGCGAATTGTGCCCGCCGCACGGGCGAGAAAGCAAAAACAGATACACCTCGCCGGTTTAGGGCGGGGTGGCAGGGAAGACTGTGGTTACGAACCACCGTGCGGCAGACGGGCCCACCCGAAAAGCGCACCTGTACTGGTCCTTCCGCTCTTCTTCGTGTCTTGTGCCTTCGTGGTGAGCGGTGGAGCTAGTGGGTTGCAGTGCTAGCCCTTGCCGGGGCGGAACTCGATCGGAAAGCGCACGTTGAACTCGCGCGAGGACAGTTCTTTCGGCACGTGCGGGAACATGATGCTCCTGGCGAGCTCCAGGGCTTTCTCGTCCAGGGGCGCATTGCCGCAGCTTTCGGCCAGCACGATTCTGCTGATGTAGCCGCCGGCAGCGAACTGCACTTCGATCTCCGTCTTGCCCGCCCAGTTCTTGCCCATGTTTGCCAGCTCCGGTAAGCGGCGCTTGTCGATCACCCGCTTGCCTGCTTTCTGGATGTCCCGCTCGAATCGCGCCAGTGCGCTGTCCTTCGTGCCGGCGCCCTTGGTCCCGGCGCCCTTGGTGCCGGGTCGGGAGGGAGCCGCGTGCGCCAGCTCCGCTGGCGGCGGGGTGGGCTTGGCTTCGGTCGCCGCAGGTTGCGTCTGCGCGGATGGCTCGGGTCCGGGCGTTGCAGGCGGCTGCGCAACTGCGGCCGGAGATTGTGGCGGCACCGGGATCCCGGACTTAGGCTCGGACGCCGCGGGGGAGGCTGCTGCCACGGTCGTCGGCAGGGAAGGCGGCGGTGCGGTCACGGCCTTTGTCGTGGGTTCCGGTCCTGGTGACACCGCAGCCTGCAGCGCCTGCCGGGGCGCGCTGGGCGTCGGCTCCGGCGCTTGCGCGGCTGGTTCCGGCCGACCCGCCTGCGATTCGACGGCAGGTGCAGGAATCTGCGGAGTTTGGGGCTGCGCCGGTGGCGCAGGCTCCCGCGCGGCGGAGGCTGTGCCGGTTGGCTCCGCTGGCAGCGCCGGCTCCGGCGCCCGCGCGACCTGTGGCTGCGCCATCTGCGCCGGTGGGGGCGGCGGTGGGGTGGTGGCGCTCGTCGCTGCCGGCGACTGCGCCGGGCGTTCGCTGCGCGCTTGCGGGGTCTGCGCAACCTGCGGCAGCTGCGTCGAGGTGGGTGTGCTCGGCTCAGATGCGGTCACCGGAGTGTGGGGCGGTTCTGCGCGTCTTGCCGTCTGGGCCTGTGTTACCGGTGGCGCCGGAGATTGCGGTGCCGCTCCTGCCTGCGGCTGCGGCGGGTGCACACTCGCCGTTGCACTCGGTGTCGCCGGCGTCGAGTGTGACGAGGACGAGCGCTGGACCTCTTGTGTCTGCGGCGCGGGGGCGGCCTCAGCCACCGCCTGCTCCGGACGCTCCTCCGGGCCCTGGAAGCGCTTCAGGAACGCCTCCTGCGCTGCGCTCTCGATGCGCGAACGGTTGGTCTCGACGTCGTACTTGGCCCGGTCCATCGCCGGCAGCTCGTAGCGGTACTTGGCGCACCGGCTGTTGTAGGCGGCAATGAGGGCGTTGAAGAACGCGACCTGGTCGTGCCGGTATCGGTTCATCACGGGGCGGACCGCTTCGATGCGGATGATCTCTGCCAGGCAGTAGCGGAGCTGCGACTCGGACAGCATGTTGCCCTTGCCGAACGGCGGGATCTCCTCTTCGAGCGGGTGCGGCGCACGCGTTGCGGCGGCGGGACGCGTGTCCGGTTCCTGGAGGGGCGAGGAGAGTGCGCCGGGCGGGTCGTCTGCCGAGACCGCGATCCACGGGGTGGCGGCGAGCAGGGCGGCGGCGAGCGCCGCGCGCCAAGCCCGCACTCGCTGCCGCGCGTCGACGGGGCTGTCGCTCCCGGCACGGGACGGTCGCCGGCTGGCGAATGCCGGTGGGTTGCTGGTGCGAAGTGCGAATGTGCAGGGCATGGTCGATCTCATTATGACGCGGCGCGCAGCCTCGCTGTAGTCTCCGGGTGGCGACGCCATCGTCTCGGGACCGGGCCGGCGGACTCGCGCTCTCAGAGGGGAGCGCGGTTCGGCCAACCGGTTCGCTACACACTTGACCGGGCCCTGCAGGTTTCGTTCCTCCTGCGGGCAGCCCCGGACTCCTCAGTCGTGCAGCCCACGCTGGAAGCCGCTCAGCGTGTCGTCGATCAGTCTACCAATGTCGCTCACGGGAGGATGATCGCTGCCAGTAAGGCCCGGTAAGCAATGCTCATTGCGTCCCGATCTTGATCAGGCGCGATCTCGTGTTGTTGGTCTCGAGAGTCTCCTCGACCGTCCCGTCGGCGTCGGCAACGGCGAGCAGATACCAGTCGCCTGCGGCGAGCTGCGCCGGGATCGCCACGAGCGTAGAGCCGCTGCTGTTCGCCCCCGGTGCGAGGGCGCCAACCGCGCGGTTTCCCAGCGCCAGGTCGGCCTCATCGAAGGTCGTATTGCTGGACAGGTAGTATCGCGTGTGCGATGCCTCGGCCGTTGCCCCGCCCCGGTTCCTGGTCGTTTCGGTCAGGGTCACGCTCTGTCCGGCTTCAGCGCCGGTCGGTGCAGATAGCGCCGAGACGGTCAGGTCGGCGCCCAGCCGGACGGATCGGCTGGTGTTGTTGTTGGCTTCGTTGGTTTCGACCACGGCCTCTGCGCTATCGGCTCTGGCGATGACGTACCAGGTCCCCGCCGGCGTGCCGGTCGGGATGGTGACCTGCGTCGACCCGCTGCTGCTCGCCCCAGGTGCGAGGCCGGGCACGTTGCGGATGCCCAGCTCCACATCGCCTCCGTCGAAGACGCTGTTGCTGGAGAAGTAGTAGCGTGTCTGCGATGCCGGGGCCGTACCACCCCCCTGGTTCCTGGTTGTGTCGGTGATGCTCAGAGTTTGTCCAGCCTCGGCTGACGTCGGGACGGTGAGCGCAGACACGGCTAGATCGGCGCCGATCTGAATCGCGCGCCGGATAACGTTGTTGGTTTCGCTGGTTTCCACCACCACCTCCTCACTGTCCGCTGCGGCGATGATGTACCAGCTGTCCGTGGGTGTGCCGGGCGGGATGGTCACCAACGTCGAGCCAGTGTTGCTCGCGCCTGCCGGCAGAGCCGGAACATTGCGACTGCCGATCGGCGTGTCTGAGCCATCCAGCGTGGTGTCGGTGGAGAGGAAGTAGCCGGTCGTCGACGCGTCGGCCGTGCCGCCGCCCTGATTCTTCGTCGTCTCCGTGATGGTGATGCTCAGCCCTTCACCGGCGACGGTCGGCGCGGTCAGCGCGGACACGCTCAGGTCCGACCCGATCTTGAGCGAGCGCGCCGCGGTGTTGTTGGTCTCGCTGGTCTCGCTCACCAGCTCGCCGCTGTCCGCCTTGGCGATCAGGTACCAGGTGCCTGCCGCCGTTTCCCCCGGAATGCTCACCGTCGTCGAGCCGGCACTGCTCGTTCCCGCCGCCAACCCCGGTACGCTGCGGGTTCCCAGCCACACGTCGGCCCCATCGAGGGTCGCGTTGGTGGAAAGGAAGTATTTCGTCTCGGAGGCTTCGGCGTCACTGCCGCCCGTATTGTTCGTCGATTCGCTGATCGTGATACTCCCTCCCGGGCCGGCGACCGCCGGCGCGGACAGGGTCGACACGGTGAGGTCGGCGCCGAACTTGATCGACCGCGCCGTGACGTTGTTGCCCTCGATCGTCTCGGCTACCGCATCCAGCGCATCGGCCTTGGCGATCAGATACCAGGTTCCTGCGGCCACGCCGGTGGGGAAAGTTACGGTCGTCGTGGCGGTGCTGCTCGAGTTTGCGGCGAGTGCTGGGATGCTGCGGACGGTCAGCAGCTCATCGCCCGCGTCGAGCGCGGCGTTGCTCGACAGGTAGAACTGCGTCACCGACGCGCCTGCCGCGCCCCCGCCCTGGTTCTCGGTCGTCTCCGTGACGATCACGCTCTGCCCTGCCGCGGCGACGGCCGGCACGGTCAGGGCCGACACGTTCATGTCGGGTCCGATGCGGATCAAGCGGGTCCTCGTGTTGTTGCCTTCGAAGGTCTCGGGCACTGCACGGGCAGCGTCGGCGTTCGCGATGATGTACCAGTTGCCGGTCGGGGTGTCCGCGCGAAGCACGACGTTGGTCGTGCCGGAGCTGCTCGCCCCCGGCGAGAGGGCCGCAACCTCGCGGCTGCCCAGCGGTACGTCGGCCGCGTCGAGGATGGTGTTGGCGGAAAGGAAGTACTGCATCTGCGATGCCGCCGCTGCCCCGCCGCCCTGGTTCTCGGTCGTGTCGGTGATGGCGATGGTTTCGCCGGCGCCGGCGTTGGTCGGCGCCGACAGGCTCGGGATGTTCAGGTCTGCGCCGATCTGGATCGAGCGGCCCGCGACGTTATTCGCCTCCTGTTCCTCGGGGACGACGCCGGTCGCGTCGGCCAGGGCGATGAGGTGCCAGGTCGCCGCCGCCGTCCCCTGAGGAATGACGGCAACGACGGAGCCGGCGCTGCTGGCGCCGGGCGCCAGGGCGGGGACGCCGCGGCTGGCGATCTCTTGGTCGCCAGAGTCGAGCGCCGTGTCGCTGGAGAGGAAGTAGCGTGTGGTCGAAGGGCCGGCTGCACCGCCGCCCTGATTCTTCGTCGTCTCGGTGAGGGTGATGCTCTGACCTGCACCGGCCGTGGCGGGCGCCGAAAGCGCCGAGGCGACCAGGTCGGGGAACAGCTCATCGCTCACGATCATCACGGCGGCTACGCGGGATGCCGTTGCGATGTAGGCCGCGTCCGGGTTGATGTTGACCGAGACACTTTCGTTCACCTCCAGCAGGGCATCATCGATCGGCATCACAGGTATCGCGGCCGACGCAGCCCCGGCCGGTCTCGTCACGCTGGTCGGGATGGGCACGTAGTCGATGCCTGCCGTCGCCGTTCCGGCGACCTCGAACTTCACTTCCAGCTCAGCGTCTGTGTTCCCGGTGCGGCTGAACGTCAGCGCGCCCGCCGTCGGGCCCGCTTCGGTGGCGATGGGCTGGGTGGCAACCACTTTGACCAACGGCGTGTCCGCGCCGCGTTCGGCGATCTCGGCAGAGACGAACAGGTCGAGCCGGCCTGCGCCCGAGGTGTTGTCGACTCCCGGAGCGGCGACGTCAGTCGCACCCAGCGTAAGCGTTTCGGCCAGCTCGTCGATGGTCATCGTCGGGTCGATGGACCGCAGCACCGCGACTGCGCCGGCCACGTGTGGCGTGGCCATGGAGGTGCCGCTCAGCGCCCCGTAGCCGCCCGGAATGGACGAGCGCACCCCTTCGCCCGGCGCGCTCATGTCCGGCTTCACGGCGCCGCCGCAGGGAGACGGCCCACGGCTGCTGAAGGAGGCGACTTCGTCGAACATGTCGGTCGCTCCTACGGCGAACGCTTCGACATACGCCCCGGGGCTGCGCACGCTTCCGGTCCCCGGGCCGGAGTTGCCGGCGGCAAAAGCCGGAAAAATCCCGGCAGCCCGCCACGCCTGGATGTCGGGCAGGAACTCCGTGACGCAGCCGCCCGAGGAGAGCGACCAGGAGTTGATCACGACATCGGGCGCGTTTGCCGGATCGCCGCCGGGGGCCAGAAACCACTCGAAGATCTGATGGAAGGCCGAGGTGAGACCGGTTCCGTCGTCGGCCCAGGCCTTCGCCGCGATCCACTGGGCGCCGGGCGCCACGCCGATGTGCGAGCCGTCGGCATTGCCGCCGACCGCAGTTCCGGTCGTGTGCGTGCCGTGGCCGTGGAAGTCGTACGGGTCCGAGTGCTCGCCGTAGGGATCGAACCAGCTCGTCGCATGGTTGCCCTTGTAGCCCGCGGACAGGTCCGGATGCGACCAATCCACGCCGGTGTCGAAGCTGCCCACGACTGTCTCGGCGCCGTTGTTGTAGGCGGCCCACACTTCCGGCGCACGGATCATCGCGATGTTCCATTCGGCAGGCCCGGATGCCGGCTGCGCGCTCGCCGGGCGCGGCGGCGGCGGGATCACTGCGTCGGGCCGCACCTCCAGCACGTCGTCGCGTGCCGCCAGCCGACGGATGACGGCTTCATCGGCCGTCACCGCAAACCCGTTGAAGATCCAGAAAGCACGCATCCTCCGCACTGCGCCGAGCGATTGCTGCTGTGCCAACTCAGCTTTGATGCCGACCTGGCTGCGATCTGCGCGGTCCTTCAGCGCTGCGACCAGCGCTTTCACCCTGGCCCGACGCGCCGCCCTGGACAGCTTGGCAGGAAGCGGCGCCGGCCTCATCTGCTCCTTCATCTCGACGATGACCGAGATCGTCTCGCCAGGGGCTGCAGCGCGCAGCTTCTCCTCGAGGGTGGGGTGCAGGCGGCCGGCGAAAGCCTTGGCCGACGCCAGTGCGGCAATCGCCGCCACGAGGAGGGTTCGTATACACGTGCGCATTGCATCTACTCCCGGGGTGCGGGGGTTACGCTGGATCGTCGCTCATCGCCTCAAACGATGCGCTGTGACAATTCAGCAACTATTTCAAGGAGATACTGCGGACATTCTATCTGTCATTTTCGTCAGGAGAAGCGCGGATCTGAACGCCAAGTTGCTGCCGGTCGGCTGGATTCAAAGGCGATTCCGATCAGCCGCCAGCGACACGATGCCGCCAAGCCCACTGACCCGCTCAGCGCAGCGCCCCTGCTGCGCTGCGGCAGGCGACGAGCTGGTGCACGTACTCGACCCGGCGGCACGCCAGCGCACTGCCTTGGTGGCAACACCCAACAAATAGCATAGGATGTCTGCAGTGATCCCTCGAACAGCGAAGCCCTCTAGAGTGGACAGATGCGCGCGCTGGGCGGAGCGTACGAGAGGACCGGGGAGAAGGGGGTGCGACCATGAAAGCGAAGCTGTTCGGGCTTGTGCTGATCGTCGTTGCCTGCGGGCCGGTGGCCGCCGCAGCCGATGATGTCGCCACGGTCATCGAAACCGCCGCCAAGCACCGGCGTGAGGGCAATCTGCGCGTTGCCATCGAGCTACTGGAGACCGCACGTGCCCGTGCCGGGTCGGCCTGCCCGGCGCGGCTGAACGGAGAGCTGGGTGCCACGTATTTCCAGGCCCACCGCTTGCGCGAAGCGCAGGCACGGCTCGAAGAGGCGTACGCCGAAGCTGCGGATCCTCGCGAGCGCGCCCTGTTTGCCAACGATCTCGGCAATCTGAGCGCGAGCCGCGGCAGTCAGTCTGACGCCATCCGCTACTACGAGGAGGCGCGGGCCAACGCCGGCAGCGACACCGGCATCGCCGTCAGCGCCGGGCTGAATCTGGCCCGTCTGGATCCCGAGGACCAGCGGCTGGCTCGGCTGGCCTTCCTGGCGGACGAGATCACCCGCGTGGCCGACAAGCGCGAACGCGCACGATACCTGGTGAATCTCGGCAGTCAGGCGCGGGCGCTCGGAACCTCCGGCGCACGATTGGCCTACGAAAGCCTCGACCAGGCGCGCTCGCTGGCGCGCGAGGTCGGGGATCGCTGGCTACTCGCCGAGGCGCTGAATGGCCTGGCGCAGCTGTACGAGGAGCATGGCCGCTCCTCAGACGCGTTGCGGCTGACAGAGGAAGCCACCGCCGAGCTCGGGGCCGAGCAGGCGTCCGAGCTGCTGGTCGAGCTCGAATGGCGGCGCGGACGCCTGTTTCGTGCGCTGGGTCGTGACGACCTTGCTCTCCGATCCTACCAGTCTGCAGTCGAGCAGATCGAAGCCATTCGCCAGGACATCCCCGTGGAGTACGTGGATGGACGCTCTTCGTTCCGCGCGACGCTGGAGCCCATTTACCTCGGGCTGGCCGACCTTGCGCTCCAGCGCGCCGAGGGCGCAGGGGGCGAGCAGCGGCTTCAGCTGTTTCGTCAGGCGCGCGATACGGTCGAGCTCATCAAGCAGACCGAGCTGCAGGACTATCTCGGCGATCGCTGCCTGGTGGAAAGCGCGCGGCCGCTGACCGGGTCCAGCCTCCCGCCGCGCACTGCAGTGCTCTATCCCGTGATCCTCGACAAGCGACTCGCGCTCCTGGTGGAAACCGCTGACGGCATTTCCTACCGCCATGTGGATATCGATGCTGCGTCGTTGCGCAGCCAGGCGCTGGCCTTTGCCGCGAGCGTGAGAGAAGCGAAACCGGAGTACATGAGCCAGGCGCGCGGGCTGTACGATCTGCTTCTGCGGCCGATCGAGCCTCTACTGGCTCAGAACAAGATCGAGACGCTGGTGGTGGTCCCCGACGGCGCCTTACGGCTGATACCGATGGGAGCGCTGCACGACGGAAAGCGCTTCGCCATCGCCAAGTTCGCCATCGCGATCGCTCCCGGGCTCACGATCACGAGCGCATCCAAGCCCGGCAAGGACGTCGGCAAGGTCTTGCTGGCGGGATTGTCTGAGCCGGGCCCGGTGCTGGACAAGCTGACTCAGCAGGCCATCGAGCAGCTCGCCGGCTCCGAAGTTGCGGGTGGAATTGGGGCTGCGGATGTACGGGAGGGGCTGGCTCTGCCCGGCGTGACGGAAGAGATCCAGGCCCTGAAGAGCAAGACCAAGGGCGACCGGCTGCTGAACAGCGAATTTACGGTCGCTCGCTTCAAAAGCGAAGTCGGTTCGGGTCGCTACCGCGTCGTGCACATCGCGTCGCACGCCGTGTTCAGCCAGCGCGCGGAGACGAGCTTCATCCTCGCTTACGATGGTGTAATCACCATCGACGAGCTGCAAACCCTGCTGCGCGTCGAGGAGGTCCAGCAGAACCCGATCGACCTGCTGTCGCTGAGCGCTTGCCAGACTGCCGAAGGCGACGACCGTGCGCCGCTCGGGATCGCCGGAGCGGCGCTCAGAGCGCACGCGGGCAGTGCGCTGGGCAGCCTCTGGCCGGTCGACGACGAAGCAACCAAGACGCTGATGGTGCGCTTCTACGAGCAGCTGACCACTGGCAAATCCAGCAAAGCCAAAGCGCTCCAGCAAGCGCAGCTCGATCTGATCAGCAGCCGCTCGTTCGACCATCCGTTCTTCTGGGCGCCGTTCATCCTGGTTGGGAGCTGGCAGTGAGGCGCGTTACCGTCCCAGCAACGCGGTGACCGTGAGCGCCACCGGTGCCATGGACAACTCTCGGAAGCCCACCTGTGTGATGGGCACTGTCGGCAAACGGGGAGACCTCAGCATCCACGCCGACGCGCTGGTGCTGCGAACGGGATCCATCAGGAGATGCGGGCGATGAAAAAGCGTCTGGCAGGAGTATCGGGGGGTCTTATCGTGCCGCTCTATGCAGCGGGCGTTCTGCTGTCGACCGCTACGTGGGCGCAAACCAGCACCAGCATAAAGCTTGATGCGAGCTGGGGCCGCACGCCGGGCGCGCTTAGCCCGAGCGCGAGCAACACCACGGTAGTAGGCAATCGAGGGGCAACCTACGCTGTCCCGGGCAACGTCTACACCATCGCCGAGAGCCAGGGCAAGCTCGCCGGA
>Ga0105100_10000858_pt1 | contig 17721 bp, 10 predicted proteins | sample PPLLak12cMay2015_2_FD_87033 | JGI IMG/M metagenome (GOLD analysis project Ga0105100, IMG submission 87033) | Freshwater sediment microbial communities from Prairie Pothole Lake near Jamestown, North Dakota, USA - PPLs Lake P8 Core (1) Depth... | ecosystem: Environmental > Aquatic > Freshwater >...
AGAACTCAAATCCTGTACTGTCCAGCCACTCGGACATGCGCATCGGCATCATATTTGATATGTAAAGGTTGTGTGCGAAGATTAGGTCAAGAAATGGAAGCGGATGGCTCTGCCTCTCAGTGGCGCGACCAGGGTCAGCATCCAATACCCTTTGGTTTACCCGTCCATTAGCGTGCCCACATACCATGTTCGGTCAGCATGTGGACGTTAGATCTCCGTAGGGTCACCACTCGCGAAGTCGGCTTCTTCGTTGAAGAGCGTTTTGAGCGCTTCCCGCGGATCGTTGCCTTGTAGAAAGCCCTGGATGCGCGTGTAATTGGCGGCTATATCACTGAGATGCGCAGAACGGGCCTTCATGATCCCTTCAATAATCTTGCTCGTTTGTTGAGCAGTATGTTCATCGGTAAAGAACTGCTGCGCAAATTCAAAAATGCGGGCAAACTTGTCCATGGGAACCTCCTATCGGTAAATGGTTGTGGATAACCAAGTTTATCCGTTGTCGGGGGCCCTCTCCCCTTTATTTTGTCCGAACTTTTGCCTGAACCTCAGATTTTCTCTCAGATTTTCTCTTGACCAAACAGGCCGATCTTGGTATAATATTCACACGAAAAAAGATTATGATGGGTTGCGCTTGATGAGCGCTTGAGGCGAATGGACTCACGCGCTTGTCTTTTATTGTCTCTACCAGCGGAATGAGCAGCGATCACATATCGGAGTACCTCACGGACCAATCTGCTAAACCAACATTGCTAGACCAAGGCATTGGAAACCGTTACCTGCAACACATTTCACCCCTTAACTTATTAAAAGATATCCCTCGCTCCCGATCATAAAGCAGCGCTGGACACTTTTTCATGCTAGAACGCTGCGATGGTGGAAATGTGCCTGAAGGTTAAATGAATAATAGATTAGAGACGTATTGTCAGGAGGCGTTTGAGTGGAAACCAAGGGGCTGACTAAATTACGAATCAGTCTGGCTTCGCCAGAGACTATCCGCAGCTGGTCTTACGGTGAGATCCTGAAGCCAGAGACTATCAACTACCGGCGATTGCGCCCTGAGAAAGACGGCTTGTTCTGTGAAGCCATTTTCGGGCCAACCCGCGATTGGCAGTGCTACTGCGGGAAATATAAAAACATCCGCTATAAAGGGATCGTATGCGATAAATGCGGTGTAGAAGTAACCCGCGCCTCGGTGCGCCGCGAACGCATGGGGCATATAGAGCTTTCCGCGCCGGTAGCACATGTCTGGTACACCCGGCGCATCCCCTCGTACCTGGGCTTACTGCTGGATATCTCCCGCCGGAACCTGGACCGTGTGCTCTACTTTGCCCAATACGTAGTCACATACGTAGATGAGGACGCTCGCCAGAAAGCGCTCAAGCGCCTGGAAGAGAAAATCAGCGTCGCCGAACGGGAGCAAGCCACCAAAATCAACTCCCAGATCGCCGAAATCAAGAGCGGGCGCGATCGAAAAATTGCCGAACTGAACCAACACACCAACCAGGTTAACCAGAGCTTTGACGAGACCCTTGCCGACCAGCTCGATCCGGTGATCAAATCCGGTCAGCGCCTGGAAACCAGCCTGCGTGAGCAGTTAAACCAGGTGGCGCGCAGCGCCATCCACTTCCCGGATACCGATATCATCATTGTCGACACCGGGGAGACTATCAGCAACCAACATTTAACTGCCGTACAGCACGTTGTAAAGGAGCGCCTGGAGGAGCTCGAGAGCTCATTGAAAGATCAGCGCCAGCGCGAGATCGAACACATCAAAATGGAGATCGAGACCTTCCGGGCAGAGGCTGACCTGGAAATGGAAAACCTGCGTGGGCAGCTCGACGACCAGGCAACAGCCGCACGCGACGAGAATGCTCGTATGCGTGACGAGCTTTTAGATTTACGCCCGCTGGCATTCTTTGGAGAGAGCCGCTTCCGCGAGCTAAAATCGCGCTGGGGGCAGGTCTTCCGCGCCGATATGGGCGCCGAAGCGTTTTACGATATCTTGCGCCGCCTCGACCTGGATAAGCTGGCTCAAGAGCTGTGGGTAGAGGTGCGCACCTCCCGCAGCAAGCAAAAGAGGAAAAAAGCCACCAAGCGCCTGAAAGTGGTAGAAGCTTTCCGGCGCTCAGGCAATCGCCCGGAGTGGATGATCCTGACGGTCTTGCCTGTCATCCCACCCGATCTCCGACCGATGGTCCAGCTGGATGGTGGTCGATTCGCCACTTCCGATCTGAATGATCTTTACCGGAGGGTGATCAACCGCAATAATCGCCTCAAACGCCTGTTGGAGCTAGGCGCTCCAGACGTCATCGTCCGCAACGAAAAGCGCATGCTCCAGGAAGCTGTGGATTCCCTGATCGACAATTCACAGCGCGGCAAAGCCCTCTCGCGCCGGGGGCGGCGTGAGCTGAAGTCCCTCAGCGATATGCTGAAAGGCAAGAAGGGCCGCTTCCGCCGTAATCTGCTCGGCAAGCGAGTGGATTACTCGGGGCGTTCGGTGATTGTAGTTGGTCCGCAGCTCAAGCTGTACCAGTGCGGTCTGCCGAAGACGATGGCGCTTGAGCTTTACCGCCCGTTTGTGATTTCGCGCCTGGTTTCACACAACTATGCCGCCAATGTAAAAGGCGCCAAGCGTTTCATTGAGCGTAATCGCCCGGAGGTCTGGGAAGTCCTCGAGGAAGTAATTAAAGAGCGCCCGGTGCTGCTCAACCGTGCGCCTACCCTGCACCGCCTGGGCATCCAGGCATTCGAGCCGGTGCTGATAGAAGGCTCTGCTATCCAGCTCCACCCGCTGGTCACCACAGCTTTCAACGCTGACTTTGACGGCGACCAGATGGCAGTTCACGTACCGCTCTCCCAGAAAGCAGTTCTGGAGGCGCGCCAGCTCATGCTGTCCTCCAAGAATCTGCTCAAACCCGCAGATGGCGAACCGATTATCAGCCCATCCAAAGATATGGTGCTGGGCGTATACTACCTGACCAAAACCGACGAGATCAAACACAAAGGCGACGGGCGAGTTTTCTCCAACATGGACGAGGTGGAGATGGTCTATAGCCTCAAACAGGTGGATATTCACGCCCACATAAAACTGTTGACTTCCACCTGGTATGACGAGCAGAACAACCGCCTGCTTGAAGCAGAGCAGCGTCTGATCGAGACCACCATCGGGCGTGTGATCTTCAACCGCATCCTGCCGGAGGAGGTCCGTTTCGTCAACCGGATGCTTGATAAAGGCGGCCTTAAGGATTTGGTGGCTGAACTCTATGAAGTATGCGGCGAGGATAAAACCCCTGAGATCGCTGACGCCATAAAAGACATTGGCTTCACCTACGCCACCCGCTCAGGGTACTCACTGGCAGTCTCGGATATCACCGTGCCGCGTGAGAAGCAAGAGATCATCCAGCACGCCCTGTCGGATAACGAAATCGTCGAACGCGATTACCGTCGCGGCCTGCTTACCGAGCAAGAACAGAACGAGCGGATCATCGAAATTTGGCAGCGCACCACAAACGAGGTCGCCGATTCTGTCAAGCGCTCGATGGATCCCAACGGCAATCTCTCCGCCCAGGCGATTTCTGGTGCTACCAAGGGCGGCTTTGGGCCTATCTCCCAGCTGGCTGGAATGCGCGGCCTGATGGCTGACCCTTCGGGACGCATCATCCCGCTGCCCATCCGGTCGAACTTCCGCGAGGGCTTGAATGCCCTCGAGTACTTCATCTCTACTCACGGTGCCCGAAAAGGCCTGGCAGACACCGCCCTGCGCACTGCGGATGCCGGATACCTGACCCGCCGCCTGGTGGATGTGGCGCAGGATGTTATCATCAACGATGAAGACTGTGAAACCGAGGATGGCATCTACATCCGCCGCAGCGACGATGTTGCCGGTCAGGCTATGGGTGTGCGCTTGTACGGGCGCCTGACTGCCGAGCGGGTAGTCGATCCTGCCACTGGCGAGATCCTGGCAGAGCGCAACGATGTCCTCGACCACGAGCGTGTGCGCCGGATCGTCGCTTCCGATGTTCGCGATGTCAAGGCGCGCTCACCGCTGACCTGCAGCCTCGTGCACGGTATATGCGCCAGGTGCTATGGCCTGGACCTGGGCCGCGGCAAGCTGGTCGAGATCGGGGCAGCGGTCGGCATTGTAGCTGCCCAATCGATCGGCGAGCCAGGCACTCAGCTGACACTGCGTACTTTCCACACCGGTGGTGTAGCCGCCGGCGGCGACATCACAACCGGTCTGCCCCGCGTGGAAGAGCTGTTCGAAGCGCGCAAGACTCCTAAGGGTGAGGCAGTCGTTTCAGAGATCGGCGGCACAGCTAAAGTCATGCAGTCTGATCGCTACAGCGACCTGCGCATGGTGCGTGTCGAACATAGTGAGATGATCAGCGACGAGTATGCCATCCCTGAGGATTGGACGATCGCTGTGGAAGATGCCTCCGAAGTCAGCCGGGGAGATGTCCTGGCATATCAAAGCGAGAACGCGACGATCGTCTCACAAAATCCGGGTCGTACGCGTATCGATGATCGTAAGGTGATCGTTTCCTATGAATCTCACCAGGAATCCGAATACGAGATTCCCAGCAATGCACGCTTGCTGGTAAAAGAAGGGGATCACGTAGAGCCTGGGCAGCCGCTTACCGAAGGTTCATTGAATCCGCACCGCATCCTGCGTATCTCGGGCCGCCATGCCTGCCAGATGTACCTGCTCTCCGAGGTGCAGAAAGTCTACCGCTCTCAGGGGCAGAATATCAACGACAAGCATTTCGAGGTCATCATTCGCAAGATGATGTCCAAGGTGCAGATTACCCGTCCCGGAGACACAAGCTATTTACCAGGCGATCTGGTGGACCTGCTCGAGCTGCGACGCGCCAATGAGCGTCTACTCTCCGAGAGCAGGCGCCCTGCCAAGTTTATCGAAGTTCTGTTGGGCATAACCAAAGCATCTTTGAGCACCGATTCGTTCCTCTCGGCCTCATCTTTCCAGCACACCATCAAAGTGCTGGCTGGCGCAGCGATCGCCTCCACAGAAGATCCGCTGTACGGCCTTAAAGAGAACGTGATCATCGGCAAGCTTATCCCGGCTGGTACCGGCTTCGTCCACGGACGGTTCGAAGATCTCGAAGACCAGGACCAGCTGGAAACTGCCCAATCTCCGGCCTTCATGGAGACGGATAGCTCTTTCGATAGCTCGTCAACAATGTTGGATTAGCCAGAATCCGTTTAAGTATACCGGCACGCAGGCGCAAACGTCTCCGTGCCGGTTTTTTATCCAAATTACCAACCCAGCATCGCCTCAAGCCGGGTTTTCACACCTGCCCATTCAGCCCTGAGAATACTGTAATACACGGATGAGCGAATAAACCCATCCGGTAATATGGTGTGATCACGCAGCACGCCTTCCTTAATGGCGCCGAGGCGTTCCAGGGCTCGCTGCGAGCGCTCGTTGCGCAGGTCGGTTTTGAACTGAACGCGCAGGCAATCCAGCTCTTCGAATGCATGGCGAAGTAAAAGATACTTACATTCAGTATTGACCGCCGTCCGCTGGTAGTCCTTACTGTACCAGGTACCGCCTATCTCTAACGCCCGGTTCTGCGGCTCGATCTCCAAATACCGGGTGCTCCCGATAGCGCGGCCAGATGCCCGATGGATCACAGCAAATGGCAGATCGGTGCCGCGCGCCCGGAAAGCCAGGAGCATTCGCACCCAGGCGCGCATATCATCCTCGCTCGCCATTTTCCCATAGCGCATATACAGCCAGATGTTCTCATCGTTTCCGGCCTTGAAGAGGTCAGGCACGTGTACTTCAGAGAGCGGTTCCAGGCGTACAATACGCCCGGTGAGGATAACCGGTTTTATTTCCATGTTTACCCGATCACTAACTGAGCTGGTGTCGATGAGCAGTATGTACTCACCGGGTTGACTTTTCTTCCATTTCCCTTTAATATACCTCACAGCATAACGAATTCCACAATGAACTTCGACCAATCCTGAATGTAATCGTAATTATTACTCTACCCAACAAACTGGTACCAAAGTCTGGAGCGCTCAATCTATGGAAGTCGGCCTGGTCCAAAAGATCAACATTGATGATGAGATGCAGCAAGCATACCTCGATTATGCTATGAGCGTGATCGTGTCGCGCGCCCTGCCGGACGCGCGGGATGGTCTCAAGCCCGTACACCGGCGCATCCTTTACGCCATGTATGATATGGGTATACGATCCGATACGGCCTATAAAAAATCTGCTCGCATCGTGGGCGAGGTGCTGGGCAAGTACCATCCCCATGGCGATATGGCAGTGTATGACGCCATGGCGCGCATGGCGCAAGATTTTTCCATGCGCGTTCAGCTGGTGGATGGACAGGGTAACTTTGGCAGCATCGACGGCGATCCGCCCGCCGCCATGCGTTATACAGAGGCGCGCCTGTCAGCGGCTGCCCTGCATATGCTTACGGATATCAGCAAAAATACAGTCGACTTCGACCCAAATTTTGATGATACCTTGACCGAACCTGACGTGCTTCCCGCCGCCATCCCAAATTTACTGGTGAACGGCGCTTCGGGGATCGCGGTGGGCATGTCGACATCCGTTCCTCCCCACAACCTGGGAGAGGTAATCGATGCTTTGAAATTTATGCTCGATAACTGGGAAAAAATGGACGATATTAACCTGGAAAACCTGATGTGCTTCATCCAGGGACCGGATTTTCCAACCGGAGGCATCATCATCCAGGATTCGTCGGAAGAAAATCTATCCAGTGCATACGGTACCGGGCGCGGACGAGTTACGGTGCAGGCACGCGCTCACCTTGAGGAGATGGAGCGCGGCCGCAACCGCGTCATCGTCACCGAGCTGCCGTATATGACCAACAAATCCTCTCTCATCGAGCGTATTGCAGAGCTGGTGCGTGATGAACGGCTGGTGGGTATAGCCGACCTGCGCGATGAATCGGACCGCCAGGGGATGCGCATCGTGATCGAGCTAACCAAGGCGGCTGATCCGCAGCAGTTGCTGCGCGATCTTTATAAGCATACGCCGATGCAAAGCACGTTCAGCATCATTATGCTTGCCCTGGTAGACGGCGAGCCGCGCCTTTTATCACTGAAGCAAGCTATGCGGGTCTATCTGGACCACCGCCTGGCGGTGATCCGCCGCAGGAGCGAATACGATCTGGAGAAAGCCCGCCAGCGCGCTCACATTCTGGAAGGTCTGCGTATTGCACTTAATTACCTGGACGAGGTCATCAGTTTGATCCGCCAATCGCCCGATGTCGAGACCGCCCGGACTCGCCTGATGAAGCGGTTCAAGCTGAGCGAAATTCAGGCGCAGGCTATTCTGGACATGCAGCTCAGACGCCTGGCCTCGCTGGAGCGCAAGAAAATCGAGCAGGAATATAAAGATATTGTAGCCTTGATCCAGGACCTGGAACGTCTACTGCGCTCGCCTAAGAAGATGCGCACAGTAGTTGCGGAGGAGCTGCAAGCCGTCAAGGACGCTTATGGCGACCGACGCCGCACCCAGGTGGTGCGCCTTAAGGCCGGAGAGACCAGCACGCCCCTGACCGCTACCGATCTGGCGCCTGATCTGGATGAATGGCTGATCGTCACGCCGGATGGATTGGTTTCTCGCATGCCCGAGGAGAAGATCCCTCGCCAGAGCGGCAGCGACGTGCCGGCCTGGCTCTTGAAGGTGAACACACGCGATACTCTGTACCTGGTCGCAGAAGATGGCAAAGCCGCCGCGGTTGCTATGCAGGCGGTCCCGGAGACAGATAAACCCACATCCGGGATACCCTTCTCCCGCCTTTCCGCCCTGCAAGATGATGACCGGCTGGCAGCGGTATTTACGCTGCCTCCCAAGAATGACCGCCTGGAGAGCTGGTTTGTACTGTCGGCTACCCGGCAGGGAATGGTGAAAAAAACCAGCCTTTCTGAGCTGCCTGGACCTTCTGCGGGCACTTTCACACTGGTACGTGTGAATGATGGCGACCGACTTGGATGGCTGAGGCTGAGCGACGGTGAGCGAGATATACTGTTGATGACCGCTTCCGGAATGGCGATCCGGTTCTCTGAGACGGAAATCCGCCCGATGGGGCTGGTTGCCGCAGGCGTTGTGGGGATAAAGCTGGGGGCAAATGACGAGGTAGTGGGCATGGGACTGCTGCCTGATGTCGGTGAAGTCTTCATGCTGGCCTCAGATGGCAGCGCCAAACGCGTATCGCCTGAGCAGTTCCCTCGCCAGGGGCGCTACGGTCAGGGAGTAGTCACCTGGAAGCTGCCTGCCAAGACTCACGTGTTGGGCATAGCGATCGGTAGAGGGACTATGCGCGTGACCCTACACCTGGATAAAATGGCTGCCAGGATGGTCCGCCTGGATGAGGCTCCACTGCAGGGCCGGACAGCCAGAGGCAGGACAATCCAGGAGCTCAAGACGGGGAGCCAGATCACAGGATTGACTGCGCCCTGGGAAGTGGAGCGCTCGACGGAGAAATGGGGCGCTTCCAGGACAAAGGCCGCCTCTCGTACCCGGGATAGCTCAGCTGCGACCGAGACGCCCAAGGTACCGACCAAAAAACGCAGTACGGCCAGGAACACCGCACCAAAAGCCAATCAACTGACATTTTTGATCGAGCCGGATGGGGATGAAAAACCACCCAAACAAGCCGGTGCCCAAAGGGCGGCAAAGGCAGCTACATCGACAACCGTAAGGGAACCCAAAAAAACCGCTCCAAAAACCGCAACGACCCGACCCCCTGAAAGCAAGGCTGCGACCAGTGCCACCCTTCGTACTTCCTCCGCAGGCTCGACAGGCAAACCGGGCACCAAAACCCCTGCCAGAGCCAAGGCACCCAGCCAGCCGGGGAGCGCAACAGATGATAAAAAACCGGGTCGAAAACCGCCCGCACAGAAGGCTGCGACCAAACCATCCTCCGTCAAGTCAGCGGATAAATCAGCTTCAGGAAAAGACACTGCAAAACCCGCTGCAAGCCAGAGAACCACCAAAGCTACGGTCAGTAAGCCGGCCTCTAAACCAGCAGCAAGCAAGGGCGTTACAAAACCTGCCGCGAACCGGAAAACCACCAAATCCCCGGTCAGTAAGCCGGCCTCAAAATCACCAACCGGAAGGGGCGCTGCGAAACCCACGGCAAGCCAGAAAATTGCCAAAGCTACGGTCAGTAAGCCGGTCCCAAAACCAGCCGCCGGCAAAGGCGCGGCGAAGCCCGCCGCAAGCCGGAAATCCACCAAATCATCCACCGGCAAGACAGCCAAAAAGCCGTCTGCTGCTAAATCCATTCCACCACCAGGGGAAAAAAGCGGCACAGCTTCGCGACGGAAACCAGGAACCCGGAAGAAACCATCCTGAGCACCGCACACAGAATCGAAAGCCGCCAGATGCGTAGATTTTGCATCTGGCGGCCCTTTTTATACTTCTGGATCAATTGACTGTGAAGTACGTGTAGTGGTAGCTGATATTGCCATCCAGCAGACCAAATGTGTCGTTGCCGTTGTTTACTTTTCCATTTGTAGAAGTCGCTGTCCAGGTCAGATGGCGAGCGTTCCCGGAACCGGTATAGCCTGTGAGGGTGAAGCTTGCATTGGTCAGGACCTGGGTGAGCAAAGACTGGTACCAGGTGCGGATGGCAACCACGCCCTGGATGGTGCGCGCGGCATTGATATGGACCGCATTTGGGTTATACAGATTGACGATCTGGCTGAGATCGCGCGAGTTGAGCGCCTCGATATAGCGCTGGGCAATATCTTTAGGTGCCGGGCCAGCAGACCATTGAAACCTGGCAACTGCTTGCCAGACATCCGGCAAATAGGTGCGGGTGTTTGCCCACTCCCAAAAATTCGCCGCCGATAAGTTAAGCCCTTTGGCAGCCTCAAGAAAGGCGGTTACTTCCGCCGGGGATGCATGCCATCCCCCGCTCTTATATGCAGAGCCGGTAGGTACGATTGGCCGGTAGGGTGTTAAATTCTGGAACTCACGGACACTGCGTGCCAGCTGCTCAGCCGGGTTGTGCGCCGAGACCCAATAGACCTGGGGCATATTCAGATCACAGCGCTCCAGGAACACCTTCCAGGGCACCTGGGGGTGATAGGATGGGAATCGATAAGAAGATAACGCCAGGGTCAGATTGGGGAAGTTGGCTCTCAAGCGATCCATATATTTGACTGCTGCCTGATCCTTCCCGGGTTCCTTGAATTCTTTTTCCACGTCTATTACATAGCCGTCCACCTGGGTCTGGTTGATACGCTGGATGGCTTTATTGGCTTCGCCAACCGGGTCCTTCCCATAGATATAATGCCAGCCATATGCTTTAATGCCGCGGGCGTGTAAAGCCTGCACGACGCTCGGCACCATGTCCGCGCCATTCGGGTTGATATTATAGCTGTAAGTACCGTCTGCGAGCTTGATCAGCACGTGGGTAAGGCCGGCTTGAGCGGCAGATTCGGCGATCGCCTGGCTGTCGCCGTTCTCGCATTCGCGCAATTTCCAAATGAAATATCCCTTTCCTTCCAGAACCATCAATACCTCCTACCTGTCAGAAAACAGCCTGTTTGCTGTTTGTGATCATCATGTTTTCCAGCCATCAGGGTGTGCTGTTGGTGCCTTAATGATTCACTTTCGATGGATTAAAGCATGGGTTAAAATCTGCACCCACGACGAGCTGATATTGTGCTTCCCCAGGCGGGGGATCAACCACGACCAATCGATCCGAAGGAATTCCAAATATCTCCAGGATAGCAGCAGCCTGGTCTCCTGGCGCGCCACCGCTGAGATCGTACAACCAGGTTTTCGAGGGATCGATATCCCCTGCCTGAGCAGGCTGGGTCTCAAAGCCCGCATATTGTAGCCTTTCAGCGGCAAGGTACTCCCATCCCTCGTTAGGAGTGTTGTTCATTATTTCGACCGTTATCTCCTGGCGAGTCTCTTCCCCCGCATCTGGCGGCGACATAGCTTCCTGAATCAGCAAGGCGATGTTATCACGCTTGGGAAGCAAGACGTTTGCGCCTTCGGGAGTCCACCATGCTTTTACCAGACGGTTGTTAATATAAAAACTGCGAATATGGGAGGCATCCATCCCAGGCGCCATGGATGCAAGCTTCAACACATCCTCAAAGCTCATATCGGTCTTTATCAGATCGCTGACCTGCTGGTACAGCTCTGGTAAGCGCGGGATCACGTCCACGCGCATGGCTCGCGTATACAGACCGCGCAAGACCTCCTGTTGGCGCCGTCCCCGGTCGTAATCGTTGGAATGCAGCCGTGAGCGTGCGTACCACAAAGCCAACTCGCCATCCATGTGAACAACCCCCGGCTCTACTGTGAACAAGTACCAGTTATCAGGGTCCTCCAGATCGCCTTTTGGATCAATTGCTCGCCAATCTGTGTATGGGCAGAAGATCGGAAGATCAATCCCCTCAAGAGTATCGACGATTTTTTTAAAACCATCAAAGTTAACAATCGCCAGATGATCGATGCGAACGCCTAAGTTATAAAGGATGGTCTCCTTTAGCAGCGCGCCTCCTCCTCCAGGGTATTTAACTACCTCGCCATGCAGGTAAGCGGTGTTGATACGCTGCATCGTCCACCCTGGAATGTATACGAACAGGTCACGTGGAATTGAGATGAGCGTTACTACCTGCAGCTGTGGGCGAATCGAGGCAATTATCAGCGTATCTGTGCGGAACTTCGTGCCTTTGCGCTGATCTGCGCCGATCAGCAGGATATTCACCAGATCATCCCCGGCACTCGCCTGATCACCCAGAAGCGGCATGGGCGGAGGGACCGGTGTAACTGTACGTTCAGTCACCTTTACCTGGCTTTCGGCTGTCTCAGGTGCTGTGCTGGATGATGGACCTGCCGGGGTCGGGGCGACAGGCAGGTACGGAGTGGGAGTAGATTGGCTGCCATTGAAAACCAGGGGCAGTTGGATCGCAATTGGTTGGACTGTTGCCGTCCGCCCGGCGACATCATCAGCAGGGGTCTGCGCCTGATTCGTTCTCCGAGCAGGCATAGCCACAGAGTTGCAAGCAGCCATTAATACCAGGAACAAGGTAGCGACGCCCCAAGCGGGCCTGGGCTTCATTGTCCATTCAGAGCTTTTCGGATCGTATTCATCACTTTGGCCTGATCTGGTAGCAAAACCATGCCTCCACCGGGCGTGGTCCAGTTAGAGACTTGGCCTGTGCCGATGAAATAGTGATGAACGCGAGATGTGTCAGTCAGCTGCGCAGCCAGGGGAAAGAGGGGCACCAGATCCAGTAAATTCAGATCTGTAGATACGTTATCTTTATACAGAGCGTAGAACTCCGGGATGCGCTTCAAAACATCCAGGCTGATCATCTTTTCGAGAGCAGCCATCAGCACTTCCTGCTGCCGGCGGGCACGGTAGAAGTCGCTGCTGGTCTTACGTGTACGCACATACCAGAGGACAGTATCGGCGTCCATGTGGGTCATCCCTGCCGGTATGCTGTAAATGCGCCCATTGCGATAATCTGATACCGCAAGTCCAACGTTGACATCCAATCCGCCCAGGCTATCGACCACCTTTTTAAAGGATTGAAAATTGATTAATACGTAATGTTCTGGGTAAACACCAAAATTGTACTTAAACGTCTCAGCCAGCTTTTTAAAACCACCCTTTCCCCAGGCGGTATTTATCCTATCCTGACCATACCCCGGGATTGTGATATACAGGTCGCGCGGGAACGAAGTCAGGCTGACCGTGCCTTTAGAAGGATTCAAGGTGAGCAGGATGATAGTATCTGTGCGGAAGTGGCTATCCCAGGGGCGCTGATCCGATCCCAACAACAAGATATTCATCTGATCCGGGGGCAGATCAAGGGCTCCTACGGGAGCTGCAGGATCAACCGGGAAGGGTGTCGGCACCGGCGTGGGCGTGCTGGTTGGGATTGCGGTAGGGACATCTGTTGGATAAAAAACCGCGGTAGGAGGCACAGGCTGGAACGGCGTAGCGGTAGGAGTTGCATCAGCGGGTGCTTGAACCAACATAGGTTGACCGGTCGAAGCAGGCTGGAAAGCAGCCGCAATCGGCACACTATGAACTCCTGCAGCGGTACAGGCCGAACAAACCGCTATCAGCAGGCAGATCAATGCCACACGAAGGGGGATGGAAGTGGACATAGGTTTTTCGAGTTCTTTCTGCAATCTCAGTCTTCTGGTCATCTCTACCACTAAGTAGCAAGACTTATGCCTGAAATGGATCGATCAAGATACTAAGGGGGATCTATTGGACTCATAGTATTTGAAATGGTCGGCAATGGGGCAGCTGTGTTGGTGGCGCTGGGCAATGGCTGCTGGGTTGCAGTTGGGGCGGGTGTATTACTTGGAGGAGCCGACGTGTTTGTTGGCGGTACCGGTGTGTTCGATGGAATGGAAGTAAAGGTTGCAGTCGGCACAGGTGGAGAGGTATTGGTGGCGGTTGGCAATACGGGAACGGTCGGCACCGGGGTCTGTGATGCAGTCGGCATGGGTTGGGATGTATTGGTAGCAGGCGGTACGGGTGCAGTCTGGCTGGGGCGAACGACAGGGGTCGCGCTGGGAACGATCCAGGTAGGAGTCGCTGGAATGGGGGTGGATGTAATCGCAGGCGCCTGGGTGGTCTGCACAGGGTAGGGAGTGGGAGAAACATATGCAGTTCGAACGGGGACATTGGGTACATAGAGTCTCTGACCCACTCGAATATAAATACTCGTCAGACAGTTAAGCTGCATCAATTCTCTGTAGTCGATACCAAACGCTAGCCCAATCCGGTAGAGGTTGTCCTTGGGACGGACATAATAATCCACCCAACCATACGGTCGAGTGCAATGCAACACAGGCCGTTGCGTTGGATTTGACACGCGGACAAATGTTGCGGTCGGAACCGGAGTGCTCGACGGCGTCGGGGTAGGAGTAGAATAAGGCACCCAAATAACAACCACTGTCGGGGGAAGCCCATTGACGAATTCTTCCATGCAATTTGCGGACTTCAGCTGCTCCGGTGTAATGGAGTAGCGCGAGGCGATACTTTCCCAGGTGTCTCCAACATTTACAGTTATCTGGACCCACCCAGCCGGAAAATCACACGGTCGGACAGGTGTAACCATTGTCTCCGTTGCAGATGGCAGGGAAGTAGGAGATGGAGTGAAGGTTGGCTCTCCTGGCTTCTGGGTTACTGGGGGATGAGTGGGAGTAGAGGTGACAGTCGGCAAGAAAGAGATCAGCATATCCCCTTCCGCAAGGGACACGACAAGACTGCCAAACACGAGGAGAGATGACAGTATGGCTGCCAGTACCCCTAGGAGCGCCTGACCCGAGGTTTTCATCCCCTGGCGCCTCCACCTGAATCATCCCCTGGCGCCATCATCGCTACCGGGAACAGCATGCTAAACGTAGCGCCAAAGCCTTGATCGCTATCCACCCAGATACGTCCACCCAGAGATTCAGCCAGGGTTTTCGCATAGGTCAGCTCTTGGATATTCCCCCCCAGGCCCGGTATCGGCTCTCTCTTCTCCACCGGCTTTTCACTGAACACTTCAGGCAGATATTGCGGCGCGATTCCACCACCCTGGTCAGCCACCTGGATCAGGACGTAGTCTTGCAGGCCGCCATCGCTCTTCTTGTTAACCCGCAAGGTGATTTCACCATCGACCGGGGTAACCTGTTCAGCATTTTCCAGAAGGATAACCAACAATTGCTCCAGAGTATTCCGGTCAGTGCGTAAGGCAGGCAGGTTTTCGGGCAGATCCATACGAAGGGCTATGTTGTGATCCCGCATTGAACTGCCCGTACGGGCAATGGCATCGTCAATAACGGTGCTCAGATCAAATATCTGGAGGGCTGCTTCAGGTAAGGATGTCTCTTCTCCCGCAAGCACGATCAGATCATCGACCAACTTCCGCATACGATCCGCTGCTGAACGGATCCGTTCAAGGAATCGACGTTGGAGCGTCCCGAGAATACCTATTGACTCGCCCAGTAAGAAGTCCGTATACCCCACGATTGAAGTCATCGGCTGGCGTACTTCCTGGGCAAGAGAAACGATTTCCTTTACTTTCACACCTGACGGAGAAACGACAGACAGCTCTCGCCGCAGGTCAAGCAGCTTCCTATCCGCCTCCGATAGCGTCATTTTCAGTCGAGCGACTTCCTCTAATGCCAGGCGCAATTCACCCTCTACATAAGACGTTTCGTCACTGCCCTGCTTTTCTACGGTGTGAAGTAAGCTGTAAGAAGGCGCCTCTGCAGCCTGTATCTGATCGGGTGGGATTTGCAATAGACGGCTGTTTTCCGCCCGCAGCTGATCGATGGTATGTTGAGCTTCCTCATGCGCTGCGATCAAAGCCGCCAATCCAGCAATCTGGATCTGACGGTCACTTTCATCACTGGGAGCAACGCCCAGCCGGGCGAGTAAAGTCTCATTATCCTGATTTGCTCTCTGCGCCTCGGCCTTAGAGGTCTGCAGCTCAAGATTTGCTTTCTCCAGATCAGTCCGCATCGACGTAATCATCCGTGAATGTTGCAGGACACGTGCCAGCGACTTTGCGTAGTCTGTCAAGCGCAGCTGGTCATCAGCGGTCCAGGCGTGTTTGGTATAAGGCGTTATAAGGATAATTCCTGCCTGCAGGACTCCATCGCGGTCAGTGACTGGTGCAGCCAGGAGATGCCCAATTTGCCGGATATCCAGCAACTGTTCCAGGCCAAGTAAATCGGGCGAGGTGCTGCTGGCGGGCAATCTGAGTGATCGATCCCGACGCATCGCAGAAGCGATAACCGGAATCGACTGGCTGTTTATGGAACCGCCGCCCATGGTTTGTTCGCGAATCAAATCGTACCCGCACAGGATGCTCATATTGCCATGGGGACCCGGAGCCGACAGGATCAGGCACAGATCAGCCGTCCATTTATGTGAGACTGTTTTTGCTATTGCCAGGTAAATATTTTCAGGGTCCGTTTCGACGCCAAGGTTAAACAATGATTGGTACCAATCAGCCCGCAGCAGGTCTTTTTCTTCCAGAGCTGGTTTCCCACCTGCTGCCGGGGGCAAGCTACCGGAGGGTGCTTCTTCTTCAACCGAGATACGCCCGGGGAGTAAGAGCAGAAGCGGGTAGGCTACAAGCTGAGCTAGTCGAACTACACCCGAGTAATCCCCCTGGGGATAAGGAAAAGTCAGGTAGGCCACATCACCGACCAGCAGGATTCCCAGCATCCCCAACCCAAAACCCCATCCAACCGGGCGTCTTAGGATCAGCATCAGGCATCCGCACGTGGTTACTGCAACCGAAAGCATGACTGCAGCCAGATCGGGCCAGGAGCCGTTGTAGCTCATTTGAGTATCTTGAGCAGACCACCAGACCAGACTGAGAGTACCCAGGGAGATGACTATCAGCGCCAACAATAAGGTTGCGGCATCGCCAGCGCGGGACGGACGCGGAAACATCCACATCCAGGCAATCAGCACAATACTTAACAGGCTAACCCCTCGATCCAGGACCGGTATGAGCACCCTCTGGTTAAGTATCCCCTGCCAGGCCAAACCGACCAGGAAAAATAACACCAGCCGCAAAACCAGCAAGATGCCCAAATCAATAACCATTCGCCGGCCTTCAGGCAATCCACTTGTGCGCCATACATTCAGCGCACCGGCGAAGGCGCCGGCAACAGAGAACGCCAGCACCAGATAGTAGACCAGGTTTCCTGGAGGTTCGAGCAGTAAGGTAATAATTTGCTGGAAAAAAATGTCCATTTCCGCCTCAACAACGATTATAGCATGCTGAGATAAAACGGCAAAGAAATGAGAGGTTGACAAACCCCTATTTCAGGGTAAAATATGCGGCGCGCCGAAGTGGCGGAATTGGCAGACGCGCTACGTTCAGGGCGTAGTGGGCATACGCTCGTGTGGGTTCAAATCCCACCTTCGGCATACGACCCTCTCCATGGTTATAGGAGAGGGTTTCTTTTATTGTCAACCGTCGTGAGTCCGTATTTATCCTCCGGCTTCGATGGGCGCTTACATCGCCAAGTTGAGTTGGCAACATACTTGCAACTTTCAGGCCAAGTCTGCTGTCAGCAGCTTACAAATCCATTATGCGAATGGGAAAAGAGCCAACACATCTAATGCTTCCGGACATAAGTAATCACTTGCGCCAAATCGAGGGCTGCGGTAAGATCATGATGATGAAGCGCCCAAAATTTAGCTGGAAATATGCAGTAATCGTTGTCAGTATTATCTTGCTGGCTTACCTGGTAATGGATTTTAATAATCGTATGACAAATTTGCGTGCATTAAGCGCCCAAAAAGATCAGGTAGCCGTACAGGTAACCAAGCTGGAACAAAATAGGGCGAGTTTGGAAACACAGATCGCCGAGGCCACCTCTGAGGCCGCTGTAGTCGACTGGGCTTATGAAAATGGTCGCATGGTACAATCCGGCGACAATCCGGTGATCCCGCTTGCACCCGCTCAAAGCACACCGATACCCACGCGGGTTCCGGTTGTGACACGACCCGCAGTGGACAATTGGGAGGTATGGCTGCTGCTCTTTGTAGATAAAGCCGAGCGGTGATCTAGATACTCGAATCCGGTGGCTGCCAGTGTGCACGCAAAAGATGTCAGATAGCCAAGGGTAGAGCGGAACGTAGATTGCATAGGGTCTGCCAATGCCCACTGAGCCAAGCCGCCCGTGCTTTTGCGGTTTGGACGGCGCCTGTG
>Ga0105100_10000867_pt1 | contig 17674 bp, 13 predicted proteins | sample PPLLak12cMay2015_2_FD_87033 | JGI IMG/M metagenome (GOLD analysis project Ga0105100, IMG submission 87033) | Freshwater sediment microbial communities from Prairie Pothole Lake near Jamestown, North Dakota, USA - PPLs Lake P8 Core (1) Depth... | ecosystem: Environmental > Aquatic > Freshwater >...
AAAACATATATCTTTGCGCCTTCATTATTAAGGTTTATCAGGAGTGGAAGAAAAAATCATCATCCTTGATTTCGGATCCCAGTATACCCAGCTGATCGCCAGAAGGGTCAGGGAACTTAATGTTTTCTGTGAAATTGTCCCCTTCAGCAAAACATCAGCCATTGATGATACGGTGAAAGGCGTTATACTTTCAGGCAGCCCATCTTCGGTGCGTGATCCCAATGCTCCTTTCCCCGATCTTAGAGCCATCAAAGGAAGAATACCGTTGCTGGGAATATGCTATGGTGCACAATTTCTTGCCCATCAATACGGTGGCGAAGTGTTACCGTCAAAAACAAGGGAATATGGCCGTGCCAGTCTCCTGATTGGTGATGGCCATTCAAAATTGCTGAAAGGCATGACCGATAATTCGCAGGTATGGATGTCCCACGGTGATACTATTGTTAAAGTGCCGGATCAATATAAGATTATCGGAGGCACGCGGGATGTGAGGGTAGGAGCCTATGAGATTACGGGCGAATCCACCTATGGTATACAATTTCATCCGGAGGTGTATCATACCAGCGAAGGCATGACCTTATTGAAGAACTTTGTAGTGGATATCTGTGGTTGCAGGCAGCAATGGACGCCGGAGTCATTTGTGGATGAAACGGTTCACCAGTTGAAAGCCCTGCTGGGTGATGATAAAGTCATCCTGGGCTTGTCAGGGGGCGTGGATTCATCCGTCGCTGCCCTGATACTTAAAAAGACGGTAGGCGATAATCTTATCTGCCTGTTTGTTGATAACGGTCTGCTTCGCAAGAATGAATACCAGAAAGTGCTGGCTTCATACCGCGAAATGGGCCTTGTTGTTATTGGCACTGACGCCCGAAAATTATTCCTTGACGACCTTAAGGGTATCACAGATCCCGAGCTGAAAAGAAAGAGCATCGGCAGGAATTTTGTCAACGTCTTTGAACAGGAAGCAAAGAAACTAAAGGATGTCAAATGGCTGGCTCAGGGTACTATTTACCCTGACGTGATTGAATCGGTCTCTGTTAACGGGCCTTCCATGACCATAAAATCGCATCATAATGTCGGCGGTCTGCCTCAGCGGATGAACCTGAAGGTGGTGGAGCCCCTGCGCCTTCTTTTTAAAGATGAGGTCCGGAAGGTGGGAAAATCTCTTTCCATGGATCCCAATATTCTGAACCGGCACCCGTTTCCGGGACCGGGACTCGCTGTGCGCATCATCAGCGATGTGACTCCCGGGAAAGTGGCCCTGCTGCAGGAAGTGGACGATGTGTTTATGGAAGGATTGCGCGAATTCGGTCTTTACGATGAAGTATGGCAGGCTGCTGCTATATTATTGCCGGTTCAATCCGTCGGTGTCATGGGAGATGAACGTACCTATGAAAATGTAATTGCATTGCGCGCGGTAACGTCCATGGACGGTATGACTGCCGATTGGGCCCACCTTCCTTACGATTTTCTCAGTACCATATCAAACCGGATCATCAATGGTATCAAGGGTATCAACAGGGTTGTATATGATATAAGTTCAAAACCTCCTGCTACCATAGAATGGGAATAGATCAGCCAAAACCATCCGGCCGGTAAATTCCGCAAATCTGTCGGTGTAACTTGGTTACAAAATATAGAAATTTGACTAACTTGCCTTCTCAAAAACACTAAGATGAGACCTCTGAATATACAGGCTGGTAAATCCACGCCGGGGATAATCTATGATCCGGAAGAAAATATGCTTTCAATCAGCGGATCATCGTTACCTGAAAACGTTTACACATTCTACAAACCTGTCATTGAGTGGATCGATGAATTTTCTGCATCTCCTGTGCTGGAACCGGCCATGCGGATCATGTTGAAGATCCATTATTATAATTCCGGTACCATACGTTTCCTGGCAGAAATATTGGATATCCTGGGTAAATTACGGCAAAAAGGATTGCAATTCTCGGTGGATTGGTATTATGAAGCTGATGATGACATTATCCGGGAAGCCGGTGAAGAACTGGCTGAGATTGCAGGAATAAAGTTCAATATGATTTCCGGACAGTGAACAATTAACAATTAACAATTAACAATGAAAAATGAACATTACTATTAACCAATAACCAATAACCAATAACCAATAACCAATAACCAATAACCAATAACCAATAACCATTAAATCTTAAACCCTGAAAACTATTGTCTTTGTTCTTTGTTCTTGTCTTGATTCCTGGTTCTTGATTCTAATAAAAATATACATAGGTTACTATAAGAAAAAGGGGGAGTGTTTTTATGATGAAAAAATTCGGTTTATCGCTTTTTGTTTTAATAGCAGGGCTTTCGTTCCCGCTCAGATCGCAGGTTTTATATGAACAGACCATTAAATTCGGGAAGGTGCTGGAATGGATTGACAATTATTATGTCGATACGGTGAATCAGGAAGAAATGGTTGAAACAGCCATCGTGCAGTTGTTGAAAGAACTGGATCCTCATTCGTCCTATCTGAGTAAGGAAGAAGTTGAGGAAATGAATGAACCCCTGCAGGGTAATTTTGAAGGAATTGGTATTTCTTTTAATATTCTTAAAGACACCATTTTCATTGTTTCCGTTATTGCCGGAGGGCCTTCGGAAAAAGTGGGAATGCTCGCCGGCGACCGCATCATCAGGGTGGATGGCAACAACGTGGCGGGAGTGGGAATAACCAACGATAAGGTATATGAAGTTCTGCGTGGCAAGAAAGGTACCCGGGTGAATGTAACAGTGCTTCGCCGGAAAATCAATCACTTGCTCGATTTCAATATTACGCGCGATAAAATTCCTATTTTCAGCATCGATGCAAGTTATAAGGTAGACGATAACACCGGATATATTAAGATCATCCGTTTTTCTCTTACCACCATCGATGAGTTCAAGCAGGCCCTGGCATCACTGAAAAAGGAGCAACTGTCAAACCTGATCCTGGATCTGACGGGAAACGGGGGCGGATACCTAGAAATTGCCACTGAACTGGCAGATCAATTCCTTGGCGACGGCAAAATGATCGTGTATACCGAAGGGATTAACAATCCTAAAAGGGAATACCTGGCGACCCGGGAAGGTGATTTTGAGCATGGCAAGCTGGTAGTCCTCATTGATGAAGGTTCTGCCTCTGCCAGTGAAATTGTGTCAGGGGCTATCCAGGATTGGGACCGGGGCATTATTATTGGCAGGAGGTCTTTTGGAAAAGGATTGGTGCAGCGGCGTTGTCCCTTGCCCGATAACTCCGAGATCAGGCTTACCATTGCCAGATATTATACCCCTACCGGCAGGTTGATTCAAAAACCTTATGATCAGGGAAAAGAAGAATATGACCTGGAAATAAACAGAAGATACGCTCATGGTGAGTTTATTTCTTCCGACAGCATTCATTTTCCCGATTCGCTGAAATATTATACGCTTAAAAACACAAGACTGGTATACGGCGGAGGGGGAATCATGCCGGATCTGTTTATTCCGATTGACACGGCATATTATACCAACTATTACCGTGATCTGATCCGGCTGGGTATACTGAACCAGTATGTGCTGAATTATGTGGATCAATACCGGAATGAGTTAATGAACCAATACCCGCGTCTGATCGATTTTAAATCACATTTTGAGGTCGATGATAAAATCCTGGCCGGGCTGACTGCCTATGCCAGGGAACAAGGCATACCTGACAATCCCACTGAATTTGCTGTTTCGGAAAAACAGATCAGATTGTTGACCAAAGGCTATATTGCACGTGATCTCTGGTCAACCAGTGAGTTTTATGAAATAGTCAATGAAGAGGATTCCAAATTCAGGACAGCCTTGTCCATTATCAGGAACTGGGATTTGTACGAGGCAAGCCTGTTGACCGGCAAAGACAAAATGAAGCCCTAAGGTCCGATTGGTCTGCGTCCATACTGCCATGCACTCATGGAAATTAACCGAACCCTGCTGTATTTGCGTGATCATTACCTTGAAATACTCGGCACGTTAACCGGTCTGGTATATATCTATTATTCCATTAAAAAAAAACGGATCCTCTGGGTATTCGGGGGAATATCTTCTGTATTTTATATCGGGGTATTTTACCGGGCCGGACTGCTGGCCTATATGTCACTTTATTTTTACTACGTAGTGATCAGTATTTACGGATGGTTCGCATGGACTCCCGCGCCGGAGTCAAACGGACCTGAACAAACCGGTATAAGACAAATGAAAGCACGGTCATGGCCAGTGGCTTTGGCAGTAACTTTCCTGCTGTTCCTGATCCTGTGGCGTATCCTGCATTATTTCAGCAAGGCTGAGTTGATCTGGGCCGATGCCTTCCTTACCTCCGGCAGTATTGTTGCCACCTGGCTTCTCGTGCGTAAATTGATTGACAACTGGCTGATGTTTATCGTGATCGATATACTGTCAGGTTTGGTTTCCTTATATAAGGGACTGCCATTTGCTGCCATCTTGTTTTTTATTTATACCTTGCTTGCCATTAAAGGTTATGTAGAATGGAAAAAGGAGCTGACAAGTCACGGTCATCCATGATCCGTATCGTGGTTACAGGTCCTGAATGCACCGGTAAATCCACGCTGACGGCTCAGCTGGCGGAACATTACGATACGATTTTTATCCCGGAATATGCAAGAGAATACATTGAAAACCTCAACAGGCCTTATACCTATGAAGATGTGGTTAACATAGCCGAACAACAGATCAGGGAAGAAAATATATTTACCAGGAAAGCCAATAAACTTTTATTCTATGACACCTACCTCATCATAACCAAAGTATGGTTTGACCTGGTATATAGACAAAGGCCCGATTGGATAGATGAGATATTGAAACAACGGCATATCCATCTGTTCTTGCTTTGTGATACCGATATTCCCTGGTATCCTGACAGCGTAAGGGAAAATGGAGGAGCTATGCGAAAAAAACTGTTCCGGATGTATCAGCAGGAAATTGAAAATTATGGTTTTCCGTATGCCATTATTAACGGTAAGGGTGAAAAAAGACTGCAGAACGGAATAAAAGCGGTTGAATCCATACTGAACAAAAAAATCAGCCATTCGGAATTATGATAAAAGAGGCCAACAGCAATCATTTTGAGATCGTAGCGAAAACTACTTACGGACTGGAAGAAGTATTGTCAAAGGAACTTGCTGCAATGGGCGCCGGTGACATTAAAATACTCAACAGGGCCGTCGGTTACAAGGGAGATATGGATCTTCTGTACCGTTCCAATTATTGCCTCAGGACTGCCCTGAGAATTTTAAGACCCATCTGTTCCGTCCAGGTTTCCGACGAAAATGAGCTGTATAATGCTGTACAGGCCATTAGATGGAATGAATGGCTTGATAAAAAAGGAACACTGGCTGTGGATGCTACCGTGAAATCCAGTTATTTTTCTCATTCACATTATGTGGCCCAAAAGGTTAAGGATGCCATGGTAGATCAATACAGGGACAAATACGGGATCAGGCCGTCGGTTAACCTTGATGATCCGGACCTCCTGGTCAATATTCACATAGCTGAAAAAACGCTTACCGTTTCTCTGGACAGCTCAGGCACCTCACTGTATAAACGGGGATACCGCGTCAGCCAAGGGAAAGCGAACTTAAGTGAAGTGCTGGCTGCGGGCATGATATTGCTCACCGGATGGAAGGGAGATACACCCTTTGTCGACCTGATGTGTGGTTCCGGAACCCTGCCTATTGAAGCTGCATTAATGGCCCACAAGATAGCACCTGGATTTTACAGAAAGAAATTCGGATTCCAGCAATGGCCTGACTATCGTCCGGAACTAATGAAAAAAATAAGGTCGGATTATATGCCCTCCTATAATCCTGACGTTATATCCTATGGATTTGATAATTTCCATGAAGCGATAAGAATTTCAAGGAAGAATGCAGATGGGGCTGGATTAAGGGATTATATCAGGTTCTCGGTATGCGATATCGGAGCGGTTAAAAGGCCGGGTGACAAAGGACTGATCGTAATCAATCCTCCCTACGGGGAAAGGTTGCAGCAGGATGACCTGAATATGCTTTATAAAAAAATAGGGGATTCACTGAAAAACAATTTTTCGGGCTTTGATGCATGGATCATCAGCAGCAATGCTGATGCCATGAAAAACATCGGACTGCATCCCAGCCGGCGCATAACCCTTTTTAATGGTCAGCTGGAGTGCAAATTCAACCATTACAGCCTGTATGCCGGATCACACAAAAGCAAAAACCAGCCGGATAATGTATAATGTTAATAATCAGTAATATATGTTTGGCTGCTTAAAATGTTAATGAATACCATCACCGAATCTTAACTTTGTCGCATCTTAAGCGTATAACGGCTAAAACATGAATGCTCAGGCAAAAAACCGGTTTTTTATAAGTGTTGGGAAAAAAAAAGGATAATAAAAATTTAATTTGTGAAAAATCGCTATATTTAAATTTATAGATTTTCTATTGATCAGGGACCACCTGAGGATAAAAAAAGGAAAGAATATTAACACGAATTTTTAAAAGAGATTTTTTTTTATATATTTGTCAGTTAATCAATTATTGCAGTTTATAGCAAATAAAGGCTTCTATGAGCTTTAATTTGAAAGATTACTATAACGAATTAAGCAAGGGAGATGTAATTCTGGCCTACAAGGGCAGTATCACTTCTGAGCTTATTAATGATGTGCTCGAAGGCGTTGAGAAGAAGCTTGAAGAAGCCCAGGAAGAAAGCAAAACACGCAAGAAGATTTATAATGTGCTGGTTGAAAGTATGCAAAACCTCTTTCATCACATCGAAGAATATCATGAGGGAATTAATGAGAACCTTGATCCTAAATTCGGTGTCCTTGTTATTGAAAGGGAAGACGGCCTTTATAAAGTAACAACCGGCAATTTTGTAAATTCTACCAAGATTAAATTTCTGAAAGAAAAAATTGATAAGATCAATTCCCTGACCAAGGATGAACTTAAGGACATGTATAAATTCATCCTCAATCATCAGAAGCTGTCTGCAAAAGGCGGAGGAGGTCTTGGCCTGGTTGATATTGCCCGGAAGACAGGAAATAAACTGGAATACGCTTTCTACAACTATAACAATAATTATTATTTCTTTAATCTGACCATCAGGATCTGAAACCCAGGGTTAATAAATACATTGAGACTTATTATGGAACCAATAAACATAGAAGGAACCCCTAAAACACCCTCCGTTAAGTTTGACCGAGAATCCGGCGTAATGGAGATAAAGGGAAGGTCCATACCGGAGAATTCAATTGAATTTTATAAACCATTGGTTGACTGGCTGGAAGATTATGCAAAGACTCCTATGAAAAGAACTCAGGTTGACGTTCAGCTGGAGTATTTTAATACCAGCTCCTCCAAATGTATCCTCGATGTGTTTAAAAAACTTGAGGCCATTCACAAAGCCAAGAATGAAGTGATGATCAACTGGTATTATGAAGAAGATGATGAGGACATGCTGGAAGCCGGCGAAGATTATGAATCCATTATCCGTGTACCCTTTAAAATGATCGAGATTGTTGATTAAATACCTGCAACAGGAATGAAAAGAATAGGGATACAAGATCTTGTATCCCTATTTTTTTTCATTATTCCTCAGTATTCTTTTTTAACCGCTCGGTGAGTTCTTCGAAGAAATCCAACACTCTTTTTAATCCCCTGAAATAGAGAATGATAAAAAGAACAATGGAAAACATCCAGATGACGATGGTATTGACCCAGAAGGTTCCATGCAGACTTCCAAAAATCCGTTTATAGGGGGTATAAAAATGGGCTTTGAGGAGTTTGTTCTCAGGAACCATATAGATAGGGTCAATTTTCTGGTAGAGCTTTCCCTTGTATTCAATAATGCGGACAATTTCATTATTGTTCTCAACAAATTCGGTAAGCTCGTCATTATGATAATTCCTTTTTAAGCGCTGGAACAATTCCTTCCCTTCAGGAGTAGCCTGCATATTTCGTATCAGATTATCCTTTCTGTCATTTGCTTCGTTGTATACTTTTATGTATACACGATTGATCAAACGTATCAATGAATCTGTTTTTGCAAGGGTCTGCAGATTAATGCTTTCCTGATTCAGCTTGTCAAGAAAAGTATAATCCATATTCTGAATGGCCTTGTTGTTAAGGGATTTCAATAATACCACTTCCTTTTTCAGTTCATTGCGCAGCAAGGTAAGCGAGTTCTCTTTCCTGGTTTTATATTCCGGATGATCAACATGCAGCTTAAGAAAATCAACTTTATTCTCAAGGTTCTTGATCCAGTAATTCTTTTTATATTCTGCAAGGCTCATGACCCTGTTTTCCGCGTAGAAGAGCTCATCATATTTATTGGACATGAACTGGTTAACGGCAAGCGCTTCATAACCCCACCGGGCAGTCATCAGTTCGCCATACCAGGGTATGGTACTGGGCGAGGATATTTTCGGATTCAGCTTTTCATACTTGACCATTACACCGCTGAGCATGATCTGAGGGATTACCAGAAAGGGTATAAGGATATAGATGGTGACCACTGTCTTGAAACTGTCGGATATCAGCAATCCCATTATGTTGGATGAAGCCCAGGCACTGAAGAGCAGCATCCAGTAATGAAAGTACATACCTTTTATTTCCATAATGCTGTTCCCGATCAGTACAAATGTGAGTGCCTGGATGGCTGATATGGCAAGCATTACAGCAACCTTGGAGAACAGGTAGCTGGCCCAGCTGAGATTCAGAAATGCCTCCCGTTTCAGGATCTTGCGGTCCTTAATGATCTCTTCTGAGCTCAGGGTCAATCCCATGAAGATGGCAATAATTACGGCCATAAACAAATACACCGGAAGGTTGCTGTTTTCAATGAATGAATAGGTATTAGCCTCAGTCTCGCTGACATTATAATATTTAATAATGTAAGCCAGTATCAATGCGAGCAAAGGGGCTTCAAGAAAAGTAATTACCAGGTATTGCGTATTGGCGAGCTTTGCCAGGATATCACGTTTAACGAAAACCAGGAATTGTTTAAGCTTATTGGGTACCTTAAAGAAGATAGAAGGCAGATCAAGAGCCGGTTTTATGGATTGGTCTTCAAGCTGTTCTGATTCATTGTAGATCCTGTTCCATTCTTTGGGGGATATTTTCCTTGTACGGGTTTCTTTTCCGTACTCATCAATTACCATCGATTCGACAATGTTGAAGATCTGCTCGGGATTAACATTACCACAGATATGGCATTCACTTTCGGACCAGTTGGCATGGTGGACCCTCGATTTGAAATACATGATGGAATCGATGGGATTGCCATTATAGATAAGATATCCGCCGGAATCAAGGAAAAGCAAATTATCCAGCATTTTAAAAATGTCCGAAGAAGGCTGATGAATAACGACGAAAACCAGTTTTCCTTTCAGGGTAAGGTCTTTTAACAGGTCCATGATGTTCTCCGAATCCCTGGATGACAGGCCTGAGGTAGGTTCATCCAGAAACAGGATGGCCGGCTCCCGTATCAGTTCCAGCGCAATGTTCAGCCTTTTACGCTGTCCGCCGCTGACTTTTTTATTTAAGGGAGTTCCAACCTGAATATCTTTGATCTCAAATAATCCCAGGTTCTGCAGCATACTGTTGACGGCATTCTCCAATTCCCGTTGTGAATAACAGTCAAAGCATAACTTGGCATTATAGTAGAGATTCTCATAAACAGTTAGTTCTTCAATTAAAAGGTCATCCTGTGAAACATGTCCGATGAGACCTTTTGTCATATCCTTTTCAGTATGAATGTTCTTCCCGTTGATCAATGCTTCGCCTGTGGTTGGGGAAGCAGAACCATTCAGAATATTCAGCAAGGTTGATTTGCCGGCACCGCTGGCGCCCATTATGCCAATAAGCCTTCCTGATTCTTCTTTGAAGCTCATGGGGTAGAGGCCGGTTTTGCCGGATTTGAATTTGTAGCTGATGGAATTGACCTCAAATACGATACGCTGTTGCTCCTGATCTTCCTTAAACTTATTGACAATATCACTGAAATAGAGTGGCTTGATCAGGTGATTTCGTATGGATGTTCCGGGGTTTAAGACATAAACCTTATCCTGCTGCAGGATCTGGCCGTTAAGGTACATTTCATTTTCGCCTATATACCTTAGGAAATACATGTTTGCCGTTGCCAGATGGATGATCCATAAATGGCCGTCCAGGAATTCCGAATACAGGTATTTGTATGTGCCCTGAGGAGTTCCTTTTTTGTTGTTGATGATCAGCAGGTCGTGATTATCCGGTATATGGTCAAAGGTATGGGTAGTGAAATCCTTCAGCAGGTCCTGCTCTTCTCTGGTTATGTAGAATGAATCCGTGACAACCTCAATAAATTCGAGTTCCTGGTCGCTGATCTTGTGTTTTTCGGCTTTGGCAAATTCAAACAGCTGAACCAGCACGATGAATTTCTGCTTTTGCGTCAGTTCTTTATTGATGTCGTTACAAATGCGTAATATTTTTACCGAGTCGGGCCCTATACGACGATCCCCCCTTTCTATCTGAAGCGCCTGATGCTTGCTGTAATAAGCATCAAAGACGTCCATATAGTCGCTTACAAGTTCCTGGTTTAATTGACGGATCAGAAATGACTTTACGACAGAACGTCTGTCATTGCCATCACCTTCCGGTCTGGCAATAATCGCAAACAACTCCATTAAAGCTTTCAGTATTTGCTCACTCATGTTCTAGGTCGAATGAAACTCCAGGTTACGCGAATATTAGGTTCAATGAATAGTACGAAATTAAAAGCAGGAGGTTACAAAATAAGGAGATGAATATACCCTTCTTACCGGGCTTCCATCTTTATTTGTGAGACTCAAATTTCAAAAACTTATTGCATTGAAATTTGTAAGTCGAATAATCCCGCCGAAGGCGGAGGGTTTTATACCCGTGATTTCGACAGGATCGGTATGTTCGGCAGATCGCAGGACAAATTGTCAATTTTCTGTATGATTAGCGGACAAGCTGTCGTTTATGCAGGTTTATTTCAGAATGGTAAAGAATTTGATGATAACAGGACAGTAAATTAAATTAGATATGAACTACAGCAGTTTTACCATTAAGTCACAGGAAGCTGTCCAAAAGGCTTTTGACATCGCCCTGGGCAATATGCAGCTGGGCGTGGAAACAGGCCATATCCTAAAAGGTGTTTTCAGTGAAAGTGGGGATACCATAAGCTTTCTGCTGAGAAAATCCGGTGTTAATGACAAGGATATGGAACGTGTGCTGGACAAGATGGTACAATCCTATCCAAAAGTCAGCGGCGGAGAACAATACCTGGCCACCAACGCCAATAACGCCCTGCAAAAAGCATTTGACTTTTCCAAGGAGATGGGGGATCAGTTTGTATCCATAGAAGCCATCTTGATGGGATTGCTTAGACAGGGAGATGAAATTTCGCGGATGATGTCAGACTTTGGTATGAATGAAAAAGTACTTAAGGCTGCTATTAAGGAATTAAGGAAAGGTTCCACGGTTCAAAGCCAGACGGCTGAGGATACCTTTGATGCCCTTGCCCGGTATGCGATAAACCTTAACGACCAGGCAAGGAACGGCAAGCTTGATCCGGTCATTGGCCGGGATGATGAGATCAGAAGGATTCTGCAGATACTGGCACGCCGTACAAAAAATAATCCTGTGCTCATCGGAGAGGCAGGGGTTGGCAAGACAGCCATAGTTGAAGGCCTGGCCCATCGTATTATTTCCGGAGATGTGCCGGAAACCCTTAAAAGTAAACAGGTCTATTCCCTGGATATGGGAGCCCTTATTGCCGGGGCAAAATATAAAGGGGAATTTGAAGAAAGGCTCAAAGCCGTCATTAAAGAGGTTATCGCTTCAAACGGCGAAATTATATTGTTTATCGATGAGATCCATACCCTGGTGGGTGCCGGTAAAAGTGAAGGTGCCATGGATGCCGCCAATATCCTTAAGCCTGCTCTGGCGAGGGGAGAATTGAGGGCTGTCGGAGCTACGACACTGGATGAATACCAGAAGTATTTTGAAAAGGACAAAGCGCTGGAAAGGCGGTTCCAGGTTGTCATGGTGGATGAACCCGATGTCCCCAGCGCCATTGCTATCCTCAGAGGACTGCGGGAAAGATACGAAAACCATCATAAGGTAAGGATCAAGAATGAAGCGCTGATAGCAGCTGTGGAACTGTCCAGCCGCTATATTACCACCCGCTTTTTGCCGGATAAGGCCATTGACCTTATTGATGAGGCTGCTTCCTGCATGCGGCTTGAGATGGACTCTGTGCCTGAAGAGATAGATACCCTGGAACGCAAAATCCAGCAGTTGGAGATTGAGCGTGAAGCCATCAAACGGGAAGGCGACGACGTCCGCATTAAGGAAATCAGTGAGGAAATTGCAAACCTTGAGGAGGAACGCAAAAAGATGAGGGCCAGATGGCAGTCACAGAAAGATGTTATTGGCAGCATTCAGCAGTTCAAACAGCAGATTGAAAACCTTAAGGTTGAAGCTGAACAGGCTGAGCGACAGGGAGAATATGGAAAAGTTGCCGAGATCCGTTACGGACGGATCAAAGAAGCTCAGGCCCGGCTGGACGAACTGAATGATAAACTCCGCGACATGCAGGGAGATTCTCCCCTGATAAAAGAAGAAGTGACTGCGGATGATATTGCTGAAATTGTATCGAAGTGGACCGGTATTCCGGTAAACAAAATGCTGCAGGGCGAACGCGAGAAACTGCTCAGCCTTGAACAGGAATTGCACAAAAGGATCGTCGGACAGGATGAGGCCATCACGGCGGTGGCTGATGCCGTGAGAAGAAGCAGGGCAGGGCTGCAGGATCCGAAAAGGCCGGTCGGCTCCTTCCTCTTTATGGGAACAACCGGAGTGGGAAAAACCGAATTGGCCAAAGCCCTTGCCGAATACCTTTTTAATGATGAGAACCTGATCACGCGCATTGATATGTCGGAATATCAGGAAAGACATACCGTCTCCAGGCTTGTCGGGGCACCTCCCGGATATATCGGCTATGAAGAAGGCGGACAACTCACCGAATCCATCAGAAGGAAACCCTATTCTGTAATACTGCTGGATGAGATCGAAAAAGCCCATCCCGATGTTTTTAACGTATTGCTGCAGGTGCTGGATGATGGAAGGCTCACGGATAATAAGGGGAGGGTGGTGAATTTCAAGAACACCATTATTATCATGACTTCCAACGTGGGCTCTCCGCTGATTCAGGAAAATATGGCAAAGCTTACAGACAGGAACAGAAAGGAAATCCTTGAGAAAACCAAAAACGAGGTGTTTGATCTGCTGAAGACCATCATCCGTCCTGAATTCCTGAACCGTATTGATGAACTTATCATGTTCACTCCGCTAACGAAAGATGAGATAAAGGAAATTGTTCGCCTGCAATTTAACCGTATAGCCAAAATGCTTGCGGAAAATGAGATTACCGTTGAAATTACGGAAGATGCAATTCAGTGGATCGGCGATAAAGGATATGATCCGCAGTTTGGTGCAAGGCCTATCAAAAGGCTGCTGGAGAAGAACGTTGTCAATGAATTATCCAAGGCTATTCTGGCCGGTACGGTAAAAAAGGAGAATACGATCGTAATTGACAGCAAAAAGGATGGCCTGGTGTTCAATAATGAGGGCGTAAAAGCGTAATCCTGCCAGCTCAGTTAAAACTGTTTATGCATTCATCCAGGCTGTTGTGTATTTCAAATACATTATGCAACTGTAACAACCTGAATAGTTCCATCACTTCAGTCTCAATGTTGCACAGCTTAAACTGGCCATGATTATTATTGGCTGTTTTGAGGATCGACAGAAAAACGCCAAATCCGGAGCTGTCAATGAATCGGATGCCCTCAAGATTGAGAATCAGGCGGGTATCCGGTTTGTTGTACAAACTTTTCAGTTCTTCCTTAACCGGCTCCGTTATCAATGCATTGAACCGGTCAATATTATCAAATCTGACAATGACAACATTGTTTATCTTATCAGTTTTCAACATGGTTTTTCAATTAAAAGTAGTTGTCTATTTCTTGTAAAACACCATTTAATTCTTCAACGGCTGTTTGCGTTTCTTGTTTAAACCGGGAAATGATGCCGGCATATTTATCGGTTTCTCTGCCCTCCCTGGCAAGATTCTCAAGCTTTTTAAGTTCCTTTGCCAGGTCATCCAGTCCCATGATGGAAATGGACGATTTTGCCTTATGAGCTAATTTCCCCAACAGCTCATATTCCTTCTTTGCCAGATGATTGTCCATATCCTGCGTAAATTCCTTCACCTGGGCGTTAAAAATAGAAATCATCTCCCTGATCAGATCCTTGTTGCCTCCGGACATTTCTCTAAGATATGACAGATCAGTTTTCATCAGGTCGCAAAAGCTTTATTAAAAATTGAAGGTAAAATAGAAAATTTCTATAAATATAAACTAATTTTTTTATTTTTAATACCGAATAAAAGTCAGAAACTTGTTCAATGATCTCATCTTGTTTATAAAACAGTTCTAAAGCCAATAATACTATAGCATATGAACACAAAACCCGTTTTATGGTTACTCCTTTCCGGCTTTCTGCTTTCCTCGCCAGTAAAGGCTCAGGGCAGTAATCAGCCGGCGGCTTCAGGCGACCGGAAAAAGGCTGAACAGGCCTATAATCGTGGCGTTGATAAAATTACGCTGCTGGATTACGCGCAGGCGCTTTTGGAGCTTAACGATGCTGTAACGGCTGACCCTGTTTTTGCAGAGGCTTTTGTCCTCCGGTCACGGATAAAATATCAGCTTGGCGATTACCGCGGTGCATTATCGGATGCTGAAAGGGCCCTTGAATTGAATTCCTATCTGGGGGAAGCTTATTTTTTCAGGGCTTTTGCTTCTTTTGCCCTGGATACGGGACTGGTAAAAGGATCAGACCTTGATAAAGCCATTCAGCTGGGCTATAACGATGCATCTGCATATTATTACCGGGGATTGTATAAATTAATAAAGGGGCAGCATATGGATGCCATTTATGATTTCAATGCATCCATCGAGAAAAAGCCCAATTATGCCATTGCTTACAATGACCGGGGAACAGCCCGCTTCAAAGCTGAAGATTATCAAGGGGCTATATATGATTTCAGGGTAGCGGTTAACCTCGATCCCCGTCTTGCCGTTGCCTATGTCAACATGGGAAATGCCAAAAAGAAGGTGGGAGATTACCAGGGGGCCTTGTATGACTTCAGCGAAGCCATTAAACTGGATACGGCGTTGACAGAGGTCTATAATTACCGGGGTGAAGCCTATCTGATTACCGGAAACACTGATCTTGCCCGCGATGATTTCGGACAAATGATTTCCCGTCATCCGGCTGATGGTTTTGCCTTATGCGGGATGGGTAATGTCCATCTTAAAATGAATGAACTCGACAAAGCCAGGGAATACTTCGACCGTGCGATAACACTTTATCCTGACATGGGAGAAGCATACTTAAACCGGGGAATGCTGATGGAACTGAAGGGGGATCTGGAAAATGCCTGCAATGACTGGCAGATGGCAGCATCGCTTGGGATCGAAGCTTCCCTTGAATTTCTGAAAGAATGCAGTAAACATTAAATACCAGCTTGTTATGAAATATCTGACCCTATTGCTTGTTTTGCTGTTGACTACATCCGGATTGGATGCACAGCAACGGCTCAAAGTCAAGAAAAGCGAGTTTAAAACTGTTGACCTGGGACTGCAGGAAGCCTGGAAATCGATCAGGGAAGGCAATAAACTTTTTGATGAAGGACTGGGTACATACAGGGAAGCCCGGCAAAACTACCTCAAGGCCTACCGGTATAATCCCGATAATGCTGCCTTAAATTATAACATCGGATTGTGCTATCTGTTCACGGATGAAAAATTTGAGGCCATTAAGTACCTTAACAAAGCGGCAAATTCCAATCCGGATGTCGCGCCCGATATTAAATACCTGATAGGACGTGCTTATCATTTAACCCTGGAATTCGACAAAGCCATATCCTATTATACCGATTTCATCAACCATTTGGCGAACCAGAAGAATACCGCTGGAATCATCAGCCGGGTGAACCGGCTGATCGAACAATGCCGGAATGGTAAGGAACTGGTGGCAAAGCCCCAGCGTGTGGTGATCAACAACCTGGGAAACCTGGTTAATGCTGAAGAAGATGATTACAATCCCTTGCTTAACGCAAGTGAAGACGTGCTGTATTTTACATCCAGAAGGCTGCTTGATGAAAGAAGCAAGCGGAATCCTTTCGATAATAAATATTTTGAAGATGTTTATTCTTCAAGGTATGAAGCCGGCCAATGGACGGTGGCACAGCGTGTGGAAGAGCCGGTGAATCCCAAGACCAATAAAACCAATAATGCCGCTGTCGCCCTGTCATCAGACGACAAAAAGATGTTTCTATATGACGGACACAAAAATGCAGGTGATATAATGGTTAGCCAGAATCCCTCAGGATACTGGACAAAGCCCAAACCCGTAAAAGGCAAGATCAATACAAAATCGCGCGAAACCTCGCTTTGCCTTACCCGCGACGGTAATACCATGTATTTAATATCCAATGACAAAAAGACGACACTGGGCGGTGCTGATATATATACCGCTGTCAGGCTGCCGAATGGAAAATGGTCTGAGCCCGTCAATATCGGGGCCATGCTGAATTCAAAATACGATGAGGCTGCGGTAAGACTTTCAGAAAATGACAGCATACTGTATTTCAGTTCGAAAGGCCATAAATCCATGGGTGGGTACGATATTTTCAGTTCTGAGCTGATGGCTGGCGGACAGTGGTCCCTTCCCGTGAATCTCGGATATCCGGTTAACACTCCCGATGATGATTTGTTTTACCTGCCTTCAGCAAAGACCAAAAGCGCTTTTTATTCCACCATTCTGGAAAAGGGAACCGGCGGAAAGGATATCTACAAGGTCGTTTACCTGGGAGCAGAAAAGGAGATCCTTTTTCCGAAGGCAACGATGCTGGTGAGAGGACTCAGGCCTCCGCCTGAAAATGCCTTTTTCATCATGCCGGAAAAATTCGTTGTGGATACCTCTCTTCTCGTAAGGGGCATCATAACCAATTCGGTAAATCAACAGCCGGTGTTTGCGAAAATGGATATCATTGACGCTGAAATCAGCAGGGTAGTGGCTACAACGACCTCCGACACCAGCGGCAGATACTTTATCAGGATTCCGCAACCCAAACGATATGGGGTGGAAATCGTAGCCCGCAATTATATGCTCTACCTTGACATACTGGAACTTTCCGGGGAAAGCTTCCGCAAGGAGATCATCCGGAATTATCAGCTCGAACCTATAGAAATAGGGGCTAAGATGATCCTTAAAAATATCTTCTTTGAATTTGGCAAATCAACCCTGAAACCAGAATCCTTTATTCAGCTCGATAATGTTGTTTTGCTCATGAAATCAACCCCCGGATTGCGCATTGAGATCTCAGGCCATACGGATAATGTGGGTTCGGCAAAGGCAAACCAGAAGCTTTCTGAAGACAGGGCCAGGGCCGTTGTTGATTACCTGATAAGCCGCGGCATTGAACTTGCAAGGCTGGAATCCAAAGGATACGGATTTGCACAACCCGTGGCCTCCAACAGCACACCTGACGGGAGAACACAAAACAGGAGGGTGGAGTTTAAGATTGT
>Ga0105100_10000868_pt1 | contig 17664 bp, 17 predicted proteins | sample PPLLak12cMay2015_2_FD_87033 | JGI IMG/M metagenome (GOLD analysis project Ga0105100, IMG submission 87033) | Freshwater sediment microbial communities from Prairie Pothole Lake near Jamestown, North Dakota, USA - PPLs Lake P8 Core (1) Depth... | ecosystem: Environmental > Aquatic > Freshwater >...
GACGAAGCCAGGGCTCCACCGCGGAAGCCAAGCGGGGAGATTGAAAAAAGCTCCTTGGCGGAGACAAGCTTGGAGGTGGCGTGACGCGAGACCGCTAAGGCCAGTTCGTCCGCAGGAATGCCGGAACCATCGTCCGCTACTTCGATCAGGCGGCGTCCGGCTTCTTCAATTGTGATAGAAATGGATTTCGCGCCTGCATCCAGCGCGTTTTCGACCAGTTCCTTGACCACCGAAGCCGGGCGCTCGACCACCTCGCCGGCGGCGATCTGCGAAGCGACTTCGGAAGAGAGTATCCGGATAGACATGGAAATATTATACCGCCTGCGAATATAATTGCGTTTCTATGAAATATACACTCCTGTTAATGGTACTTTCGGCGTATCTTCTAGCTGGCTGTGGAGGAAGTACGCCCCTCCCCTCCACACCAACCCTATCTGCGACCGAAACACAAACTCCTTCGCCAAGCATTACAGCGACAGCGACTGCTACTTCCCTGCCAACACTGACATCCACGCCTGAGCCGTACTGGGAATACAGTGTCGACTATCTGCGCTCGCGAGCTTATGGTGGCGGAGAAGTCGAAATCACCGAAACGGTGGGGGAAAATAGCGCGTTCACGCGCCGCTATTTCCGCTATGACAGCGACGGGTTGAACATTTTTGGTTTCGTAAACACACCGCACGGGGATGGGCCGTTCCCGGTCATCATTGCGTTACATGGATACATCGAGCCGGCGATCTATCAGACACTGGATTACACCACCCACTATGCGGACGCACTGGCCAGCGCCGGGTATCTGGTGCTGCATCCCAACCTGCGCGGTTACTCACCTTCGGATGAGGGTGATAATCTCTTCCGCGTGGGCATGGCAATTGACGTGTTGAATCTGATCGCGTTGGTCAAAGAGAATAGCGGGCAACCCGGTCTGCTGCAAACTGCCGACCCAACGCGCATCGGCCTGTGGGGACACAGCATGGGCGGCGGCGTCAGCACGCGCGTGTTGACCGTCAGCCAAGATATCGATGCCGTTGTGCTCTACGCCGCAATGACCGGTGATGAACAGAAAAATTACGAAGCCATCTACCGCTGGATGAATTTTTCAATGGGGCTGGAAGAACTGGCTGTTCCGCAAGAGACATTGCCGCGTATTTCGCCGATGTATTTCTTCGATGACATCACTGCGGCGGTCAGCATCCACCACGGGTTGGAAGATAAATTGGTGCCGGTGCAATGGTCCATGCAAACCTGCGAACAACTCAAGGCGCTGGGAAAAGCGGTGGAGTGTCATTATTATGAAGATATGCCGCACACCTTTTATGGGTCAGGGGGTAAAGAGTTTATTCAGTACACGATCCAGTTCTTTGACCGGTATCTGGACATCCCCTGATAATGTTGATTGGAACACATATGGCGCGGAATAACTTCAACACGAATAACGCGAAACGACGAATGTCACGAACGTTTTCATTTTCTTCGCGTTATTCGTCCAGTTGCAACATTCGCGTTGAGTTCAACAGGTATAATCACCTCGTGAAATTTACGACCATCTTTTTCGACCTCGACGATACCCTTTACCCTGCATCCACGGGACTGTGGCATGCCATCAAAGAGCGTATGAACATCTACATGCGCGACCGCATGGGCTTCGAACCGGCTGAAATTCCGCAACTGCGCGAGAAATATTACCGTCAATATGGCACCACGCTGCGCGGACTGCAAGCCAACCACGAAATCGACGTGCAGGACTTCCTGGCCTTCGTGCATGATCTGCCTCTGGGAGACTACATCCAGCCCAACCCGGCTCTGTGCGAAGTCATCGCTGCGCTCGGGACCCGTAACCTGATCTTCACCAACGCGGATGCAGCCCACGCCCGGCGGGCATTAAAAGCGCTCAAACTGGACGATTGCTTCGAGAACATCGTGGACGTGAACGCCGTTGCGCCATACTGCAAGCCCATGCCCGAATCCTTCCAGATCGCCATGCGCATGGCGGGTGAAAGCGACCCAGGTCGCTGCGTGATGATCGATGACCTGCCCCGCACAACGCAGTCCGCGCGTGACGCCGGTTGGTACGGCGTCTTGTTCGGGCAGGAAGCGCCACATCCCAATGCTGACGCCACCCTGACCGATTGGCACAATTTGCCCTCCATACTCAACGGGAGAGCCCCATGAATACAGATAACGTTGCTCTCGTTGTATTGCTCGTTATCGGCATTGTGGCACTGTCCAACCTGGCTATGTTTGCTATGGTGCGCGGCTCGCGCGGTATGAACTTTAAATGGTTCAAGAATATGCGTGGTTCACTCAATCAGCCCTTCAAAACGGAAGATGATTCGTTGGAAGAGTTGCGGCAGCGGGTGGATGAGCTTTCAGAAAAGGGAGAGCAAGACAAAGATCAGGTTGATGTCATTCCCTTCGGGGACGATGGGTGAGGAGTCGCCATTGGTAAGTACATGCCTACAGGTTACTTGAGATTGCCACGCCTCTTACGGAGGCTCGCAGTGACATTCAGAAACTTCTAACAAAACGCTAACAAGGTTCATATAATTTGGGGATGTAGATTTCATCATTTTTTAATGACCTTGTGATAATCTTTTATATTGATTTACTGGTTACCAGGAGGTACCTGATGGATAATAAAATTCTACGCGGAGCATTGATTGGCGCTCTGGCCGTTATCATTCTGCTAGGGTCGTTTTCCGGCGGCCTTCTGGTGGGACATTTCCTGCCATTCCAACAAGAGCGCCAACCCTTCCTGGTCGGCAATGTTGAACCATCCCTACCCACTGTTTCCCCTGAACAACAATCCACCACACCCGATGAACTGGAGACGCTCTTTCAGCCCTTCTGGGAAGCCTGGAATATCGTCCATGAAGATTATGTCGATCAGCCGGTAGACGATGTAACCCTCATGCAGGGCGCCATCCGCGGTATGATGGATGCGTTGGGCGATGAACACAGTTCTTACATGGATCCAAAGGCTTTCAAGGATGCCAATGACGGATTAGCAGGTGAATACGAGGGCATTGGAGCCTGGGTGGATCCCACTGCTGAATACCTGACCATCATCAGCCCCATCCCCGGATCACCTGCTGAGAAAGTCGGTCTGAAACCCGGAGACAAGATCATCGCGATCGATGGTAAAGACATGACCGGCATCAACACCGAACTGGTGCGCCAGCGCGTGCTCGGTCCGGCCGGGACAACGGTCGTTTTAACGGTGGCACGGGAGGGCGAGATTGAACCGCTGGAATTTACCATTACACGCGAGAAAATCGTCGTCAAGAGCGCATCTGGTGAGATGCTTGAGAACGATATCGGTTATGTCCAGATCACCACATTCGGAGATAAAACCATACCCGAGCTCCGCGCCACGTTGAAGGAGTTGATGGCACAGAATCCCAAGGGCCTGGTCATCGACTTGCGCAACAATGGCGGCGGTTACCTGCAAACTTCGGTGGAGGTAGCCTCCGAGTTCATCGGTGAGGGTGTCATCCTGTATGAACAGTATGGCGACGGTGAACGAACCACCTACCAGGCGCTCAAAGACGGTCAGGCAACAGAAATCCCGCTGGTGGTGCTGATCAACGAGGGCACGGCTTCGGCTTCGGAGATCGTGGCGGGCGCCATCCAGGACTATGGACGTGGTAAACTGGTCGGTGTCACATCATATGGGAAGGGCTCAGTGCAGAACTGGGTGCCGCTTTCCAACAACCAGGGCGCGGTTCGCGTGACGATCGCCAAGTGGCTGACGCCCAACGAACGGACCATTACCGGAGAAGGACTGCAACCCGACGTGGAAGTTGAAATCACCGACGAAGACCTTCAGGCCGACCTTGATCCACAATTGGACAAGGCTATCGAAGTGCTGCTCCAGGAGATCAGCGGCAGCGCTTCACAATAATCGATTCCTCCCTGCCCGCGCCAGTGCCACAGGCACAGGTGAGCGGAGCCGCGGCAAGCGGCGAAGTCGAAGGGAGCTTGTGAGGTGAACAATGTTTTTCTACAACCCGACATATCTACTCTTCATGGCTCCGGCCTTTCTCTTGATGATGCTGACTTCATGGTACGTCAAGTCAGCCTACAACAAGTGGAGCCGTGTACCATCCAGCAGCCGTTTGACAGGTGCGCAAGTTGCTCAACGTCTGATCAATTCCTCCGCCTATGTTACCTCGGGGAGCGGCCGAGGCTTGTTCGACGTTCAAATCCAAGGAATTGGTGGCAATCTTACCGACCACTACGACCCGCGCACAAAAACGCTGCGGCTTTCGCAAGGTGTGGCCAACAGCGCTTCGGTTGCAGCCGTGGCTGTGGCCGCGCACGAACTTGGCCATGCCATGCAAGATGCCGAAGATTACTTACCCCTGCGCTTCCGCGCGGCGCTTGTCCCGGTGGTCAACATTGGTTCATGGCTGGGATGGATCCTGATCATAATCGGTCTATTCCTACAGATGGCCAACCTGGCCTGGCTGGGCGTGCTGATATTTTCAGGCGGCGCAGTCTTTGCGCTGGCGACCCTTCCGGTGGAACTGAACGCTTCCGCCCGCGCCAAGCAACTCCTGGCCGAGACCGGCATCATCCAGAGTGAGCAGGAACGGCGCGGCGTGAACAATGTGCTCAACGCCGCTGCACTGACCTATGTGGCTTCACTGGTAACAGCCATTCTGCAACTGCTGTATTTCGTCAGCCTGATCGGCGGACGGCGCAGATAACTGATTCCTGCCAGAATCTGATCCCCTGAAGCTTTGCGAGTTCGGGGGATTTTTCATGTGTATAATCGCTTCTATGCGCAAATTCCTGGTGGTGCTGGTTTTATTTCTGGGTGTTGCCTTTGTTATCCTCAGCTTCAGCGAGCTGGAACAAACCGTTGAAACCTTGCAGCGTGGTAATCTATGGTACTTGCTGCTAGCCTTCCTGATCCAGATTGGCTGGTTTTTCCTGGTGGGTATCACCTACCGCTCCCTCTACCGTCTGCTGGGGATGCGCGAATCGATCCTGAACCTGACCCGGGTGGCAGCCGCTGCAACTTTTGTCAATGTAATCATGCCTACGGCGGGGGTCGGTGGAATTGCCATCTTCGTCAACGCAGCAAAAAAAGATGGACATCCGACCGGCAGGGTCACCCTGGCAGCAGCCCTGTTCGTGTTATTTGATATGGCCGCCTTCCTGGCCGTGTTGGCATTAGGCATGGTCGTTCTCGTCCGGCGCAACGACCTGGACGCGGGCGAGATCACTGCATCTCTCATATTGCTCGCCATTGCATCCACACTGGCTTTCACCCTGTATCTCGGCACCCGCTCGGTAGATGCAATGGGCGGATTCCTGGCGCGACTTACGCGGCTGGCCAACACCATTCTGCGTCCTTTCATCCGCCGGGATTACCTGCGTGAGGAACGCGCCTACGAATTTGCCCATGAAATGGCTGACGGCCTGGCATCCCTGCCTCAAAGGCCACGCAGCCTGCTCAAGCCACTTTTCTTGGCTTTCTTGAACAAAGGTTTGCTGATCTGTATCTTGCTGTGCGCCTTTCTATCATTCCAAGTCCTCTACTCTCCGGGAACCATCATCGGTGGATTTGCGATCGGCTACCTGTTCATGATCGTTTCACCAACCCCATCAGGCATTGGGATCGTGGAAGGGGTGCTGCCACTGACACTCAAATCCCTGCGCGTGGTCTGGAGTCAGGCGGTGGTGATTACCATTGCCTATCGCGCCATGACCTTCTGGGTGCCGTTGGGGTTCGGCGCATGGGCTTTCCGCAGTTTACATCTGGGAAAGAACAAGGAGGGGACTGCATGAGAATCCAAGATGTGCTTCCCGTTATCATCTCCGTCATGGTCATTATCTTGATCGCAGTGATTGAGAAGCAGAGCAAGACCATCGCCGCAATCACAGCTGTCATGCCGTTGACCGCTCCCCTGGCATTATGGATCGTTTATTCATCTTCGGGCGGAGAGCAGACCGCCATGAGCGAGTTCTCATTTGGACTGATCATGGGCTTGATCCCCACTTTCGGGTTTGCCATCGCAGCCTGGCTGGCGGCGCGCGCCGGGATGAAACTCGGCCCCATCATACTGACCGGGTACAGTGTGTGGGCAATCACCGTTGGGATTGTGTATCTGCTCAGGAATTTACTTGTAGCAAAATGATATGGATGAAAGATCCAAACGCTATTACGTGATTCAAGACTACCAATCCCCTTATCCTACCCCGATCATTTTCCACAAAGGGGAAGATGTGGAAGTTGGCAATGAGTTTACCGACGACCCCGATTGGAAGGATTGGGTCTGGTGTGAAGGGGAGCATGACAACAAGGCTTGGGTTCCAAAGCAGTATCTTGGGATCCAAGCCAATAAAATTACATTCATCGCCGACTACAATGCTTTGGAACTGAGCGTTACAGTCGGTGAGGTACTTAACATCTATGAAATCATAAACGGTTTTGGAATGGCGGAAAAACCAGATGGGGCGCGTGGCTGGGTACCAATGAGGAATTTGAGCCGGATAAAAAGTAGCCATTCCTGAGAAAGGGAACGAGGAGAATCTTATGGATGCTATCTTCGATTGGTGCGTTGCAGTGTTGGTCTACTTTGCAAGCGTGTTCGGGATCACCTACAAGGAGATCAACGTCTGGGTCTTTGTCATCATCTGGCCGATATTGACGCTCGCGCTGATAGCCTTAATTTTTTATCAGCAAATCCACATCCGGCGTTTGAAAAAGCTATTGCAAGAAGAGAAAGACACAGGCAATGGGTAAGAAAAATTTTCTTTTTCGCGCATAGATAAGACAGACAATCACAAAAAGGTTAGCAATGGAGTCAGTAAAACCAACCTCCCAGGAGTTATACGCTCAACTTTACGATAATGCTGTGGCCGATTGGCCCGGCGAGATCGATTTCTATCGCGAACTGGTGCAGGCGACCAGGGCCGTATCCGAAAATGTGCTCGAAATAGCCTGCGGGACCGGGCGCGTTGCCCTGCAGCTTGCAGAAACAGGTGTGGAGATAACTGGATTCGACCTCTCACCGGAGTTGCTGGGAATTGCCCGGCAGAAGAGCGCTGGCATCCAAAACGTCCATTGGAAAGTCGGGGATATGCACTCGTTCGATCTCGGCCAGACCTTTGGACTTGTGATCATACCTGGCCACTCCTTCCAATTCATGCTTACACCGGACGATCAGGTGTCATGCCTGGACTGTGTCAAACGACACCTGAGTCCTGAGGGGCTGCTGGTCGTGCACCTGGACCACCAGGATGTCACCTGGCTGGCAAGCCTGCCCCGCCAGCCGACAGGGACTTTTTCAGAGTGGCGCGAGTTGAAACATCCGCTGACCGGTCATACCGTCCGCACAGCCCACGAATGGACGTTCGAACGCTCGACACAAACTGCCACTGTGACAACTGCCTGGGAAGAAATCAATCTCACAGGAAACGTAGTTCGGCGCTGGCAACGGGAGCCCATGCCCTTGCACTGCGTTTTCCGTTTCGAGATGGAGCACCTGTTGAAGCGCACAGGCTATAAAATCGAAGCAGTTTATGGCGATTTCCACAAAACAGCGTTAACGGATGAATCCGACCAAATGATATGGATCACAAGGAAGGCCTAATATGACTTGGTACATCACGCGCCATGCAGACAAAGAAAAAGGGGATTTCACTAATCCCCAATTGCCGCTTCAGGACCAACCCATCAGCCAAGTGGGACAAGAGCAGGCGCGGAATCTGCGGAGATTCTTTGCGGACAGGGAAATCGCGCATATCTACATCAGCGCTTACCAGCGCACCGGGCAGACTATCGTTTTTGTGGCGGAACAATTTGGCCTGACGCCGGCAATGGACGAACGCCTAAACGAAATCGATATCGGGCTGTTCGAGAGGGCCATGGAAGATGAAGTGCGGGAAAAGTTCCCGGCGGAGTGGCAGGCCTTTCGCGAGAGAAAGATCGATTTCCGCTTCCCCAAAGGCGAAAGTGGGGAAGAAGCCCAAAAGCGGATCGTCGAATTTCTAGAAGAGAAACGGCAACTGCACGGCGATGAGAATGTGATTGCGGTTTGCCACGATGGCTTGATCCGTACCCTGATGTGCCATGTGATGAACATCCCCGTTACCAGCCGCTGGAACTTCCACGTAGACTTTTGCGGCATCACAGAAATCAGCTACCAGCCGGAATACGGGAAGTGGAAGTTGATCCGCTTCAATCAAACCTGCGCGTAAAAATGGTTGCGTTTCTTTTTGGTTTCCGTCATAATAACGATGTAACCTGATAGGTTCGAAGGTGATGCAATTGAAAACAAAAGGCGAAATTGTAGCCAACTGGCTACCACGCTATACCGATACCCCGCTGGAAGGATTCGGCAAATACATCCTGCTGGTCAACTTCGAAGACTACCTGCAAATGTTTTCGGAGTGGTACGACGTCCCTATCCGCGGGCGCGAGAAACCTATGCCCAACGCCACCGCCGAGGGCATCACGCTGATCAACTTTGGCATGGGCAGTGCCAATGCTGCCACAGTCATGGACCTGTTGGGCGCTATCCAACCCAAAGCCGCGCTCTTTTTAGGCAAATGCGGCGGGCTCAAAAAGAAGAACAAGATTGGCGACCTGATCCTGCCGATTGCCGCCATCCGCGGCGAAGGAACATCCAACGACTATTTCCCGCCCGAAGTCCCGGCTTTACCGGCCTTCAACCTGCAAAAAGCCATCTCGACTACCATCCGTAACCACGACCAGGATTACTGGACGGGCACGGTCTATACCACCAACCGGCGCGTATGGGAGCACGATGAGAAGTTCAAGGAATACCTGCGCCAGATCCGCGTCATGGCGGTGGACATGGAAACAGCCACCCTTTTCAGCACCGGGTTTTATAACGAAATCCCCACCGGCGCGCTGCTCCTGGTCTCAGACCAGCCGATGATCCCGGAAGGCATCAAGACCGCCGCAAGCGACAAGAAGGTCACACAGGAATATCTCGATATGCACCTGAAAATCGGCATCGATGCACTCAAAGAACTGATCAATAATGGCCTTACAGTCAAACATTTATACTTTTAATTCTTCCTGAGCGGAGCGATAGCGCAGTCGAAGGATAGTAATTGCACAAATCCGCTTCGACTACGGTCTTCGCCAAGCTCAGACCTCCGCTCAGCGAGGAGAGAACTATGAATATCGCCATCACCCGTCAGGTCAGCCCGGACATCAATCAGTGTGAACTTACCCACATCGCACGCGAACCAATCGACTACGAACGCGCCCGCGCACAGCACAAACGATATCAGCAGGCCTTGCGTACGCTAGGATTGGATGTCATTTCTTTGGATGCAGAACCGGATTTGCCGGATTCGGTCTTTGTGGAAGACGTGGCATTAGTACTGGACGAATGCGCTATCATGCTGAATCCCGGCGCAGCCTCCCGACGCCCTGAAGTTGCTTCCGTTGAAAAAGCTCTGGCTCCCTACCGGGAAATCTTCCGCATCCAACCGCCCGGCACCGTGGACGGCGGCGACATCTTGACTGTGGATCGGACAGTGCACGTCGGCATCTCGAGCCGTAGTACGAAAAACGCCATCGAGCAGATAAAGGTCATTCTTGAGCCTCGCGGCTACCAGGTCCGCGCAGTGAACGTGACAGGTTGTCTGCACCTCAAATCCGCGGTCACCCAGGTCAGCAAAGATACGTTGTTGATCAATCCTGAGTGGGTTTCCAGGGATGATTTTCCCGGCATGCAATTCATCGAGGTCGATCCGTCCGAATCATACGCGGCCAATGCAATACTGGTGGACGATACGATCATCTATCCATCATCATTCCCTAAGACGAAAGCAAAATTGGAAAAAGCGGGGATTAATTTGGTGATAGTGGATGCTGACGAGCTTGCAAAAGCTGAAGGCGCAGTAACGTGCTGCTCGTTGATTTTCAGCGTGTAGAAAGCTTATTTTCCCAATACAACGCGATTGCGCCCCATTTGTTTGGCAACGTACAAGGCCTGGTCGGCGCGGGCAACCAGGGTTTCAAGGTTAGGGTTGTTTTCGTTATACTCGGCCACCCCCAGGCTGATGGTTATCCAGATTTCGCTTTCTTCAACACAGAACGGTGTTTTCTCGATCGTTGCCCGTAATCTTTCCGCAAATTCCATTGCGGCCTTGCCATCTGAGCCTGACAGAAGGATAGCAAACTCTTCCCCACCATAGCGCCCCACGATTTCGGTGCCGCGTACGGTGCTTTGCAATTCGGAAGCCATGAATTGCAGTACCTGATCACCAATGGGATGCCCATACTGGTCATTGATAGGCTTGAAGTGGTCGATATCTATCATGATAATAGAGAAAGGCCTTTCCAGACGGTGTGTTCGTGAAAATTCGATGTGACCGATCTCGAACAGCCCGCGCCGGTTATAAAGACCAGTGAGCGCATCCGTTAGAGCCAGGTTCTGCACCTCTTCGAACAAACGCGCATTTTCGAGTGCGATGGCAACTTGATCTGCGAAGGTGGTCGCAGTCTTGAGATGCTCGCTTGTAAAGTAATTGAGTTCTGTGCTGTCGATAGCCAGCAATCCTATGATTTGTCCACGAACGATCAAGGGTACGCCCATCCAAGAACGGATATGGCTATGGGGGCCATCTTCCCTGAAACTGGAGTGGGCATTTACAGCATCATTAAGGATGTAAGGTTTACCCGTTTGTAGTACGACAGTGTTGGGATTGTCGTCAGGAACGGGAAAGCACAAGCTCAGAACCTCTTTTGGGTTATCCCAGCCTCGCCCACCAACAATTTCTAATTCGTTCTTGCGCAGCAATTGTACCGAGGCGCTGTCATACGGTATCACCAGGGAAAGCTGCTCGAGGATGCGATCAATGGCTTCCTCCGAGTGCAAGGTGGCCGCCACGGTTGCGCCGGCTTTGCGCAAAATTTCAGATTCTTCGGCCCGTTTGCTAGCATCTTCGACAGCAAAAATTTTTTCGAGTGTCAGCGCAATCAATTCGGCAGCCTGTTCACCGATGGAGATTTCTTCAGGTTGAAAACGATGCGAATCTACGTATGCAAGCAGGATAGCGCCGAACTCTTTTTGCCCCGCCGTGAGCGGTAAGACCATGGCTGAACGGAAGGGGAGCATGGCAGCAATGCGGCGACTCAAATAGGAAGTATTTGAAATATCATCAACGATCAGGGTGTGGCCTGCTGCCAGTGCTGATGCGGTCAATGTCGGTTCGCCTGGCTTTGTGGTCAGGGACAGATATACTTTGCTATATGGACCGTACGCCGCCAAAGGAGTAAATTTTTCGTTGGCCTCCTCCCATAGAGAAAGAAAACAACCGTCGGCATTGACCATGTTTCCCAAATTGTTCACGATGGTTTGAGCCATAGATTGACGGTCAGTGGTTTGAAGGGCAGAGGCGACGATTTCGTGAAGCAGGTTCAGGCTCCGCTGGCGACGGTGCAGGACATTTTCGTTGCGTGCACGGATTTCCGAAGCGCTGAAGATATCGGCGGCAGTTTGCAACGCATCCAATTCTGCCTTGCTCCATTTGCGTTCGTTGACATAATCCTCAAGTCCGAGAAAACCCCACCAGCGCCTTTCCACAAAGATCGGCACGACGACGGTTGAACGTACGCCTCTTTCAACAAAAGAAGCTTTATCATCTTCAGGGAGTTCCCAGATTCGAGTTGTGATCATCCTTTCCTGGCTGAGTTCTTGGTGCCAACCGGCAGGGCCGATGTTTTGAACGGGAATATGCTGATAGGCCGGATTATCGATTTGTGGTTCTACGCCGGGGGCAGTCCACTCATAGCACTGACTGGCAAAAAACCGGCTCTCTGGCCCTTCATAATTTTGGAATACGTATGCCCTGCCGACTTCAGCTGCCTGACCGATGCGCTCCAGGAAGACCGGGATGTTTGCTTCCCAGGCAGAGGCGCGCAAAAATTGTTGCGAAGCCAGGGTAAGCGCTTCCATAATAGCTTCACGACGTTGCAAGTTCAATTCGACCTGTTTTCTCCGGTGAATATCCCTGAAGATAATCAGGTGACTGGCATTTGTGGCGTTCGTACCCCATCCTTTTGCCGATAAAGGCGAGACGCGAATATCAAAGAACCTTTTTTGACCATTTAGTCTGAACTCTTCTTCCACAAATGGTTCTTTTTGTTCGATCAAGCGTTGCAATGTTTCCAGGCAAGGAGCTTGCACGGATTCTATCGGTTGTCCTACGGCTTCTTCCGATGTGGTTTGAAGAAGCTGCTCGGCAAGGTTATTAAGGTAAAGTATACGTTTGCGACTATCTATGACAACGACGCCATCTTGCAACTCATGCAATATCATGGCTGGCGCCATCGGCAAAACGCCAAGCAAACGATAACGCAGGATTCCCCATGTCATCAGGAACACAGTGGGAACAAATGCAAAAGGAGTAATATCGATACCGGGGAGGAGTGTGCCGCTCAGGTAAAGAAAACTTCCCACCCATGGGAATAAGGCGCCCAATAAGACGATCCCTGCTTGAAGGTTATATGGCCTGGGGGAGCGGACCACCTCCAAAATCAGGAAGACAGAAGCAAGTATAGTAAGCGTGTACGAATAGGCTATTTGTAACCAGAACCAATTTCCAAAATCAGCTGCCAGGAATGAAAGCGCTCCGGCATTTCCAACGGCTGTTGTTCTCCAGATCAAAGAGTGATATTGGTTTGTCCAAACCAACAAGATGGTAACAGAAGGAATAATCCAGAGAAGCGTCTGGTTTCGCCTGGTCAACAGATGGCTATAACCTGTATAGGCTGCACTGAAAGAAAACAAAAGGACAGTAACACTGGCAATGCCAAAGAACTCTACTTTTGCCCAGAACAACTTCCCGCTCAAGCCCGGCGCCAGTAATTCAAGTCCATATCCCAAAGACCAAACGGCAATACTGAACATCATCCAGGCAAAAGGCGTGATAGCCAAGCCAGGACGTCGTCCCCAAATGAGCAAACCTGCCCCTGCGTAGAAAGCCGAAAGAAAGATGAGGCTGATTGGAATAAGGTTTATAGTCATATTTGCCAGTACTTATAACTATTCTAAGGTATTCTCAACAAAACGACATTGCATTTATCCGTCAAATTCCTCGCATTTTTTATATCTTGCTTGCAGCCTCTCTTGAGTTGTTATATACTCGAACATCGATAAGGAGAACTTAATATGGAATGGATCACACAACCTGATACCTGGATCGCGCTTGTCACTTTAGTGGCGCTTGAACTCGTTCTGGGAGTAGATAATGTCATCTTTATTTCAATCCTGGCAGGGAAATTACCAGTAGACCAGCAACAGCGGGCGCGCACGACCGGCATTGCCCTGGCAGTCATCACGCGCATCTTGCTGCTACTGTCCATTTCGTGGGTGATCGGTCTGACAGAGCCGCTCTTCTCGATACTCTCATTTACGCTTTCTGGTCGCGACCTGATCTTGTTGACAGGCGGTTTGTTTCTACTGGGTAAAGCTACCCTTGAAATTCACCATAAACTGGAAGGCGTGGAAGGCCGGAGTTCAGTCAGGGTGGCAGCCAGTTTTACCAGCGTGATCGTCCAGATCATGCTGCTGGATATTGTCTTTTCGCTGGATTCCGTGATCACAGCAGTGGGCATGGTGGATGAAGTGCTCATCATGGTCATTGCAGTCATTCTGGCAGCAGGTGTGATGATCTGGTCGTCCAGAGCAATTGGCGAATTTGTGGAAAGACATCCCACGATCAAAATTCTGGCGCTCAGCTTCTTGCTCTTGATCGGCTTTACCCTGATCGTGGAAGGACTGCACCAGCACATCCCCAAGGGATATATTTATTTTGCGATGGGTTTTTCTGTCTTTGTGGAGATGCTGAACCTACGTATGCGCGCCAAAGAAGTGGAACCACCGGTCAAGTTGCGCACGGCATATGTCAAGGAAAACAGGAAGAAAAGTCACAAACCAAAAGCTGTTGTTGCGAAATAAAGTATCCGAAAGAAGAACAAAAATCGCCGAATCTCATCGGCGATTTTTGTTGTAGGGGTAATTCATTTCCCGACATTTTGCGGATCGATAATATATTGCCACCAGTTGTTGTGGATACCATTCCGCCGCCCGGCCACGTGGGGGATATGCTTGAGCCACCACTGGTGATGGGCGCGTATGTCGCCGCGGCCCCATTCGCTGGCGGTCACATTGCGGATGTCGCCTTTGAACCCCGGGAAATTCAGCAGCCAGTCGTAGCACTCACTTTTGACAGTGGACGGGTTGTTCCAGTCGTAGTCGCGTTCGCTATTGGGAGCAAAATGAATGTTGCCGACGGCTGCTTTACCGGGAGCAATTTTCTCGTAGCGGATGAAGCACTGCCACAGGTTATCATCCCCGGCCAGGCGCTCGAATGTCTGTGCCAGGATCGATTCGGCTCGGTGCCCGAACGATTCAAGCATCTCGCCCACACCACGCTCGTAGGAGAAACCCATGATGACAAAGCGACGCCGGGATGCTCCGGTATTTTTCAGCGCCGGGGCGTTACACCAGAAAGCATCTGGCCCGGCCATAATGGACTCGTAAAATCCGGCATGCGGGAAGCCGAAGGTCCAGACTTCATCGATTTCGCCCCTGGCAATACGCTCGAGCAGGTTGAACTGATCGAGGATGGCGTAGTAATCCACCTCTTGCGGCATGTAAGGCGAGGAGAGGCCGCGCAGCACATCCAGGTAGGTTTGTGGGGTATAACGAAAGCCACCCACCTTGGCCGGGAACTCGTTCACGTCGATGCGCTCGACCACCTGGTAACGCGCCAGATCATGGCTGTTTTGCAGGATGTCGGTCATGAAACCGGTTGCCAGGTCTTCGACGCGTTCCCAGCCCTGGTGCGCAGATAAGGTTTGTCCGCCGGATGCGTCCATCAGCGGATCATAGACGATCACCAGCACCTTACTGAGGGTGACATCGGCAGGCTCGTCCGGGCTGTCAGGCGGGAGGCTGGCTTGGGTGGCTGTTGACGTTTCTTCCCCTCCAAACAGGGATGCAATGAAATCCAGCAATGATTGCCAGAAACTTCTGCGTGAGTGCGACATACGACCTCCTGCGCTACGGCATATCCGCTGCAAAATAGACCTGGTCATCCACCGCCAGGAACAACACGCGGTTGGGATTGACCGTCATCGCACCCGCCGGGCCAGGCTTGAGGGAGGCGCCCGGCATGGGGTAGATTTGGTTTTGCAGTTCCAGGGTGCGTGAGCTGACCCGCAAAACACTGCGGTTATCGGCGTCCAGCAACAGGAGATTCGAATCAGGGGGCAGGGTGAGATGCATCTGCGTGATGTGAGCCTGGGCAAACAGATCGATGTCTTGATAGGCTGGTAGCGAATGAACCAACGGAGCCGGGTCCTGGCAGCGCGTGGGCACAGCCTCCAGGCGGCTGTAGGAACAGGTGGACAGATGCCCGTCAGCGTGCAACATGAACAGTTCGTCGCCGTTGACGGCCAGGTCGATCGAATCCTCGATCTCCGGGATCTGCCCGCCGAAGAAGAAGTAGGGCCGATCGATGAAGGAGGCGTCCTTTCCGGGATAGACCCAGATGGCGCGGGAGGGTGCGTCCAGAACGTACAGGCTGCCGCTGTCGTAGGTGAAACCGGTCACACGGCCCCAATTGCTATCCGGCACAGGCAGGGGGATGGCCTGCCCACCCTCTCCCGGTGAACAATACAACATGTTGCCGCCCGCATCGATTCCCAGGACGGCGGCGTTGAGCGAATTCAGGCGCGGCAGGATGAGAATATCCACAATCGGGCCGACCTGGTAGTCACCATACTGCCCCGATCCGCAGCGGAAGGCCTCATCCATTTCGAAATTGCGCCCGACCTGGCTGGCATGCAAGACACGACCGCGCTCAGCATCCAACATATATAGATCGGTTTCGTTGGCGGCCAGGCGGCTGATCTGCGCGTTGACGCCGCCAGTGAAGGCCGGGTAAAAGTTCAGGCGCTGGATACCCTGCAAGGTATCCAGGTTGGACTGCGCTTCATTTCGTAAAGCATCCGATTCGGGCGTCTGGCGATAGTAGTCCGCCTGGTCCAGATAGAACAGCACCGCCTGCCAGCGGTCACGTTGACGTGCGGGATCGGCCGCGTTCTGGGCCTGGTCGCGGGCGGCCTCGGCTTGCAGATAGAGATTGTCAAACTGGTAGCTGCGCCCAAACTTCAAGTACGCCGTCACCCCGGCTACGACCACCAGCAGCGGGATGACGACGGCGATGAAAACCATCATGACGGTCGAGGAGGCCATGTTGCTATTGCTATCCGGCAGCAAATTGGGCAGGAACTTTTGCAACTTCCGGGAGAGCACAGCGCCCAGGCGACGGGAGGCGCGCATACCACCTACCAGCCCGCGCGCCACCTGACGAGTCGTTTCGGACGGTTGGCGCGGTTTCCCCGGTTCTTCTGGCGATTTTTCGGGCTCGTCCATGATGGGCTCGTCCATCTCGCGCAGGGGGGGCGATTCCGGTTCGGGCGGCGTCATGCGCGGGATTGAAGCCGGGAATTGCGGGGCGACTGTCTCGATTTCGGGCAACTCCTCGTCTTCCGGCTGCGGCGGGATGGCGTAAGCAGAAGGCGGAAATTCGGGCCCCGCCTCTTCAGGAAATTCTTCTTCGAAATCGCTGGCAAAACCCGGCTCGGGGATAGCATCTGGCTGATGCAGCGGTGGCAGGTCTTCGGTCCCGGATGGAGACGCGGGCGGAGCAGTTGCGGGAGCGACCCCTTTGGGCACCTTGCCTCCCGCTGGCGCGGGGCGCAACAGGGTCAGTCCACCGCCCCCTTCCTGCGCCTGGATGAGGACGGCGTTCACGTCGCCCTTGGTCATGGAGAGCAGGCGCCGCCGGGTCGCTTCGATCGGCGAGGGACGTTTTTCTTCGCTGAACAACCGTTCCCATTCGGCGGGCGGTTTGCCGGAGAAAATCAGCCGGTCACCGGGATCCAGTTCGAACTGGGTGAAATGAAAGGTGGCTGCCTGGCTCAGTCCGAGACCCTTGCCCGAAAGCGCCGGGTCGTGGATGTGTTGCATGGCCTCGCTCCCCAGGCTATAGACATGCGTCGGGCCGGATTGCAGCAACGTGCATTGCGCGCCGCGCAGGACCGCCAACACCAGGGTGCCGAGGGCGTATTGACCCCGCCCGGTGGAACCCATGTTGCGGTCGAGCAGGGCGCGGTTGAGCGTTTCGACGGAGGCGCGCATAGCCGTAGTCAGCGCGCCGGGCGTCTCGAAAAAGCGATTGGCCGTCCGACTGGTCAGTTGCAGGTATTCGGCAGTGGACAGGGTGGCATTACCCGTCAGCACCAGGTAGACGATCAGGCGGTCATGCTCGCGGCCACGCGCGGCTTTACGCGGAGGCGTCATCGCCAGCAGGCCGGGCAAAGCAGACAGTTCCTGGTTTTTCAGGCGATAGAGCGGGAGGAGGGTCAGGTCGAGTGTGGTCACGGCGTAAGATTATCGGTCAGGTTGCCATCATGATACTGGTAAAATCTGAACGAAAAATTCAAAACTGAGCCTGAAAATTGGACACGGACAACACGGAGGCTACGGAAGCCATCCGTGAGAATACGAAAAAAATCCGTTAATCCCGTGGCATCCGTGTCTCCCAGGAAACCCTGGTTAGCATATCTCGACAAAATATCAATACCAATGACAA
>Ga0105100_10000875_pt1 | contig 17626 bp, 16 predicted proteins | sample PPLLak12cMay2015_2_FD_87033 | JGI IMG/M metagenome (GOLD analysis project Ga0105100, IMG submission 87033) | Freshwater sediment microbial communities from Prairie Pothole Lake near Jamestown, North Dakota, USA - PPLs Lake P8 Core (1) Depth... | ecosystem: Environmental > Aquatic > Freshwater >...
ACCTGCTGGAGACGACGCACGAAAAGGTGTGGCGCTTCCGCAGCAACGACAGGGGCGCTGCGTGGGCCACGGTGCCGTTGAGCCGAGATGTCGATATCGGCGCCGCCGGCCAGGATCTATACGTGCTGACCCGGGCCATGAGCAACCCGACAGGCACCCTGCTCCGCTACCGTAGTGGGCAGCAAGTGGCCGCTTTTCGGCCTGCCGCGAGCGTGACGCTGCTGCACCCCCGCCAGGTGCACGCCACGGAATCGGCTGTCTACGTGCTGGACCGCGCCGGCCGCCGCCTGCTAGCGCTCGATCCGGCGGACGGACAATTGCAGGCGCTGTACCAGTTCCCCGATCGCCGCGCTGTCAGCGCCCTATGGGCTGGGCCGCCGGGACAGGTCATCCTGGCCGGGCGCGATGCGCTCTACTTCTACGGCCGGCCGGAACGGCAAGCAGCGGTCGAGGGTGAATCGCTGGCAGCCGGTCCCCAGGCGCATGATCCGGCCGTCCTGGAAAGCCTGCGCGGCCTGTCCATGCCGATAGACGGCGCCCACTTTACCACCCGCGACTTTCAGGCGCCGGGAGCGCCCCGCCACTACCGCCTGGGCGTCCACGAAGGCAGCGACTTTTACACCTCCACCGCCGGGGTGACGGTCAATCGCAGCACCAAGGTGCGGGCCGTGGCCGGCGGCGTGGTCGTCCGCGCCATGCTGGACTACACGCCCCTCACCCGGGCACAGGCGCAGGCGTGGGCCGCCGAGTGGCAGCGCCTGGGCTATACGCGTCCTGAGGTGCTCGATGGCTATCGCGGACAGCAGGTCTGGATCGAGCACGACGGCGGGCTGGTATCGCGCTATGCTCACCTGGGCAGCATCGCCCCGGGCATAGAGGTTGGAGCCAGGGTTGAACGAGGACAGGTGATCGCCACCGTCGGCAACTCGGGCACTCCCGAGTCGCTGAACGGGCCGAACGGTGAGGTGCACCTGCACCTCGAATTGTGGCTGGGTGGCCATTACATCGGCCAGTTCATGCGACCTATCGAGACACGCGAATGGATGGAGAAGATTCTACAATAAAAAGGATAAAGTACCTCCGGCTCGGCGTGCTGGCCATCCTGGTCCTCGCCGTCTCCGGCGCCGGCCTGCTCGGGTGGAATGCCTACAAGCGCTACCGGGCCCAGTACGACGCCTACCGCGCGCTGATCCAGCCCGGCATCACGGTCGCCGGCGTGCCGGTCGGCTGGCTCAGCCCTGAAGACGCACGCGCCAAGGTGATGGAAAGCGTCGCCGCGCCTTACTACGCCGATTTCACGCTGCTCTACCAGGAGCAGCCTGTGACCCTGTCGCCCGCCGGCGACCTGGCATTCGACATCCCGGTGGCAGACATGGTCGCTGAGGCGGTGGCCGCCGGCCACAAATACGACTACTGGCAGGGCTTTTGGCGCTGGCTAAAAGGCCAGTTCGAGTCGCTGGCCCTCGACATCCCGCTGCGGATGAGCCACGACCAGCAGGCCGCCGCCCGTTTCATGGCAGAAGTGGCTGACACCCACAACGTGACCCCCACCGAGCCGATGGTCGACACCAAGCGCCTGGCCTTTCTTCCCGGCAAGCCCGGCCGCTGGCTCGACGTCGATGCTGCCGCCCAGATGGTCAACGATCGGGTAGACAACCCCCAGGAACGGCAGGTGACTCTGCCGATCACCATCATCGAGCCGGATCAAAGCTCGGGCCGGATCCGGTCCATGCTCAACACACTGGGGCCGGCCATGGAGCGGGCGCCCGGCCCGCCCGGCTTTTACACGGCCACCATCCCGATCAGTACTACAGGCAGCATCGAGGGCACGCCACGCATCACCTACACCGGCGAGCTCACCTGGACCTTTCCCTATTTCGCCACCTACCAGGGCCCGCTGACCACCACCTACGCTTACTTTTTCGACCCTGGCGAGCCGGGCCTGACCTTCAACGTGGACAAGGCATTGCGCCAGGTTGAGCAGGCCTTGCGTGCCGGTGTCACGACGCCCATCACCTTCGAGCCAGACTGGGTGCCGCCGCCGCCGCTCCTGGCGGACATCGTGATCCCGCCGCTTCAAGCCCGCCTGGACGAGTTCCCCGGCGTGACCAGCATCCTGGTCAAGAACCTGGATACCGGCCAGGTAATCTTCGATTCGAACACCAAATATGTCCTGTCGGGCATGAGCATCGTCAAGATCGGCATCATGGTCGAGGTATATCGCCATTTTGGGGGAACGGTGGACCCTCAGACCCACCAGGAGCTGCTGGACATGATGGGGGTCGAGTCGTGCAACCCGTGCGCCAACCGGTTGATGGCCACGCTGGGCAGCGGCTCGGCCACAACGGGTGCGCAGCGGATCACCGCCGCCATGCAGCGGCTTGGGCTGCCGAACTTCCGGCTATGTGCTCCCTTCCAGGTGGTCGAGCGCTGGCAAGACGATCCTGGCCTGATCTGGACGGGCTACGGGTTCGACTCCCCTCGGTCGCAGTCAGGGTTCGGCTGGGATTTCGTGCCTGCCACCGTCCATGCCTCCTCGTGGGCCGCACCAACCTAGGTGCCACGCTTCGACCGCTGTGTCAAGGCCACGCCGGCAGAGATGGCCAAACTGCTCGAGATGGTCTACCAGTGCACCGCCGACAAAGGGACGCTGCGCAAGGTCTATCCCGCGATCACCCCCCAGGCTTGCCGGGAGATGATCGACATCATGGCCGCCAACGACCTGCGCAACATGTTGGGCGCAGGCATTCCTGCCGAGGTTAAGCTGGCCCACAAGCACGGCTTTTCCGGCTATGACGTGCCATGGGGTGATACCCGCGGCGAGGTGGGCATCATCTTCTCGCCGGTGGCCACCTACCTGGTGAGCTTTTACATCTGGCAGGACATCGACTGGATCAACTGGGGGATCAACCAGCCGCTCTATCGCGACGTGAGCAACATGCTCTACAACTTTTTCAACCCCAGCCGGCCCTTCTGGCCAGAGCCCCCCTGGGCGCCACAGCCGGAGGAGGAAATGGCTGCAAGTGATTCGTAGGCATGCTCGCGCCGCCCCGCTGCTTGTTGTCTTCTGCTTGCTGCTGTTGGCAGGCTGTGCGCAGACCCCCACCACAGCCCCGGCACACACCGCCACACCCGCCCAAACGCCAACCCCTACGTTCACGGCGACGGCCACCCCGACATCTACGCCGGCGCCAACTTTCACACCTACTCCCACTCCCACCCCTACCCCTACCCCTACCCCGCAGTCCGGCGCAAGCCTGATCGCTTTCGACACCACCCGCGACGGCAACGCCGAGATCTATCTGCTCGACGCCGGCAGCGGCGAGCTGGTCAACCTGACCCGCCACCCGGCCGACGACCGGGTCCCGGCGTGGCGGCCCGACGGCGGCGCCTTGGCCTTCGAGTCCCACCGCGACGGCAACTGGGAGATCTACCTTCTCGACCTGGCCAGCGGCGCGCTGACCCGCCTGACCGATGACCCGGCCTACGACGGCGCGCCGGCCTGGAGCCCAGACGGGGCCCACATCGCCTTCGAGAGCTACCGTGACGCCAACCTCGAAATCTATGTCGTTTCGGCAGCCGGCGGTGAGCCCAGGCGCCTGACTGAAGACGAGGCCGGCGACTATGGTCCTGCCTGGAGCCCAGACGGGCAATCGATCGCCTTTACCTCGTGGCGCGATGGCAACAAAGAGGTATACCTGCTGCCGGCGGCGGGAGGGGATGCGGTCAACTTGACCCAGAATCCTGCCGACGACGAGAATCCGGCCTGGAGCCCCGACGGCCGGTTCCTGGCCTTTGTCTCGTGGCGCGATGCGGACGGCCAGACCGGCAACCGCACCGCCGAGATCTACGGCGTGCCGGCGACAGGCGGCCCGGCCGAGCGGCTGACCACCAGCCCCTGGCCTGACCTGGATCCGGCCTGGGACGCACAGGGCCGGCTGGTGTGGGCCGCTTACGACCCGGGTCCACCGTTTGAAGCCTACGACCCTTACCGTCCTGGCGACTATCATCTCTACCGCCAGGCCGGGGACAGGCCGCTGCGCCTGACCGAAGCTGGCTGGGACGACCGTCATCCGGCGCCGGCTCCCGCCCAGGTTGTCTCCCTTCAGCGTCTGCTGGCCCAGCTCCCACCACAGCCGCCAACTTCGGCGCCGCCCCCTACCCTGGCGCCGGGTGCGCTGGCCCAGGTAGTCGAGGCGCCCAGCGTCCAGGCTTTCGGCTACCCCATTCTCGTCAACAGCCTGGTTCTGCCGTCCCTTGTTGCGTGGCAGACAGACCTGCTCGAAGCAAGCGGTTGGGATTATCTGCGCAGCACCTTGGGTTCGTGGCGGTCGATCGAAAAACTTGGCTCGCAGATCTTCACCTACGACTATGGCTACCTGAGTTGGCACAAGACAGGCCGGGCCCTTGATCTGGACGACGAGTTCCTTTCACCTGACGGTGTCGATCAGCAACTAGTCGCCCGGGAAGACCTGGGACAAAACATCTATTGGCGCATCTACCTTCGGACGGCCAGGCAGGATGGCACCCAGGGAGAGCCGCTGAAAGAAAACCCCTGGCAGTTTTGGTGGCGCGTTGTAGAAACCGAGAACCCCAAGGCCTATGCCGCCGGTGGCAAGCGGTCGCCAATCCCAGGTGGCTATTATGTCGACATCACCGCCATTGCCAAGCGCCACGGCTGGGAGCGGATCGCCACCTACTCCATTCAGGACGATTACGATTGGCACCAGCACAGCAACGGCACCGAGTACTGGCACTATGAGCGGACCGATGGCCTGATCTGGTGGGATGCCATGCGCCAGATCTATCCACTGGAAGAGCTTGACCGCTACTTTGCCTGGAAGGTCGCCCTCGGCAAGAAACAGAGCCAGGAAATGGTGCGCACCAAAGGCATCCCCACCCCCCCAACCATAGAACCTATCACACCTCTGTTTTGACGGACTGCACCCCCTGTGTTATACTCTCTCGACGGATATCTCCGTCAGGAGACCAGCCTGCTCCCTCTCCCCTGGGGGAGAGGGTAGGGTGAGGGGGAAATCTATCTTCAAAGGAGAGAAGATTATGTCATCTGAGGTCAAAGAGGTCTTTGAGGCGATGCCGGGCGCGTTCCTGCCCGAAAAGGCCGGCAACACCAAGGCGTTGATCCAGTTCAATCTGACGGGTGAGGATGGCGGCAAGTGGGTTGTGGACGTGGCCGACGGCAAGTGTCAGGTCAGGGAGGAGGCGATCCCTCAACCCGACGTGACGGTCACGATGGCCGCCCACGATTACGTGGCCCTGAGCAAGGGCCAGCTCGATCCTATCCCGGCGTTCATGGGCGGCAAGATCAAGGTCACGGGCAACGTCGGGCTGATGATGCAACTGCTCCAGTGGTTCAAGCGAGGGTAAAACCGTCATCCCCTCCAGGCAATCCGCCCAAAACAGAGAGAGCCAAGGGTGGCCCAACCCTTAGCTCTCCTAAAAAGGAGGAGAAGAAGAGATTATTGGCATGGCCCACAGTTGACCTCGCCGGTTCGCTCCCGCCCTCGCGGGGCTCCCGTGAGGATGACGCTCGCCCGCCATGAACCATGCCAGTTGCTCACGGCAGAGCATATCACAAAAGCGTGCGTGGTGCTGGACGTCCGGTATACGATTACCCTACGATTGAGAGAGGTTAATGCCCGAATCTATTGTCGTCATCCGCTTGGCTCGCAACCTGCGGTATAAACTGACCTATATCAAGATATTCGAGACCTTCTTGGAGTCGGAGCGCCAGACCATGGTGACCGAGCTGCTCAGATCGCTGCTCCAGGCTTACCAGCTGGCGATCGGGCCGTTGGCCGGTTACCTGCGGCGGTTGGACGTAGCGGCTCAGGAGCTGGAGCTCGACGAAAAACTACTGGACCACGCTTTCAGCCGGGACGACACCGAATCGCGGTTGCGGTTCATTCATGATGGCTTGGGCCGGGCCGCGTCCTGGTACAAGACCCAACTGGCCGACAGGCAGATGGTTGCCGATCCAGAGCTGCGCCAATTGCTGATCGAGCTGGGCGAGATCGACGCTGCCAAGCTGTGGCGCACCGAAGCGATCATGGCCGCCCTCAAGATCCCGCTGACACTCAAGGAACCGGACTATGCCGAACCGGTTGTCCCGGAGCTACCCAAATCCACCCAATGGCGGCCGCGCCTGGTGGACGACCTTAGGCGGCCCAATTGGTCAGGCCACCAGGGACCCCCGGCGCCAGACGAGGGTCGTGTCCCACGGAGATCCGACGCTTGGTCGCCACGCCAATCCACGCAGCGAGGCGGACCGGCAGAGGACAGGCCTCCCACCAGGAGAAAAAAGCCCTCTAGAGAGGATCCTCGTTAATAGCATCTAGCATACAATGGAGGAACGAATGGAGATCAATCGCATCGGAGTAGTAGGCTGCGGCCTGATGGGTACAGGCATTGCCGAGGTGTGTGCCCGCGCCGGGTACGACGTGGTAGTCACTGAGGCCAACGACGAGCTGTTGCAGAAGGGGTTGACCAGACTCCGGGATTCGCTCAACAAGGCAGTCGCGCGGGGCAAAGCGACGCAGGAGCAATCTGATCAGGCCCTGGCACACTTGCATGGCACGTTGGACCTGGCCGATTTTGCCGCTTGCGATCTGGCCATCGAAGCGGTGGTCGAGAACATGGCGGTCAAGAAGGAGCTGTTTGCCAGATTGGACCAGATCCTTCCACCACACGCCATTCTGGCCAGTAATACGTCGTCGCTCTGCATCACCGAGATGGCAAGCGTCACACAGCGGGGGAGCCAAGTCCTGGGCATCCACTTTTTCAACCCCGTGCCGGTCATGCCCCTCATCGAGTTCGTGCGCACCATCCTGACCAGCGACGAGACGATGGCCGCGGTTTATCAGTTCGGCGCTTCGCTGGGCAAGACCATGGTCACGGCCAAGGATACCCCTGGCTTTATCGTCAACCGTCTGCTGATCCCCTACGTCCTGGATGCAGTGCGGGTGTACGAACAGGGCCTGGCCACCAAAGAAGACATTGACACGGCCATCAAGCTGGGTTTGAACCACCCCATGGGGCCGCTGACCCTTCTCGACTTTGTCGGGCTGGACACCTGCCTGTTCATCGCCGACGCCATGTTCGACGAGTACAAGGACGAGCGCTATGCAGCGCCCCCTCTGCTGCGGCGCATGGTCCTGGCCGGGCAGTTGGGCCGCAAAGCCGGCAGAGGCTTTTACGATTACCGCTAAGGCCAACCGTCCGCATGCTGCGCGCTAGCGAGCTCACCAAGCGCTTCGGCTCTACCCTGGCCCTCGATCGGCTGTCACTCGACGTTCCTGCCGGGGCCGTCTTCGGCCTCTTGGGACCAAACGGTTCCGGCAAGACCACCTTCCTGAAGCTGGTCATGGGCTTTATCTTCCCCGACGCAGGGCAGGTTGCCCGGGGAAAGCTGAGCACCGCCCAGATCGGCTATCTGTCTGAGCACGCCTTCTACCCCACCCGTTTCGCCGTCCGCGACTACTTGACCACACTGGCGCGTGTCGGCGGTCCTGCATACTCCTCCGCTGGCGGCAATACCCTCCGCCGCGAGATAGACCGGCTCCTGGCCCAACTGGGGCTGGAAGAGTTCGCCGGGCGGCGCCTGGGCGCCCTGTCACGGGGGACACTCCAGCGCGTAGGACTGGCTCAGGTCCTGCTGGGCAATCCGGACCTCATCCTGCTGGACGAGCCGGTGCTGGGGCTCGATCCGGCTGCGCAAAAGTTCATGCGCGACCAGATCGTGGCGCTGCACCTGGCAGGCAAAACCATATTCCTGTGCAGCCATAACCTGGACGAAGTCACGCGCGTCTGCACCCATGTCGCCGTCCTGAAACAGGGCAGGCTGGTGCGCGCCGGCCCGTTGCCCGACCTGCTCGGCACGCGTTCCCAAATCATCATCACCATCGGTTCCTTGCCGCCCGGCCTACCCTCCACTCTGGCCGCCCTTTCGCCCGGAATTGCCGTGGGCTCAAGTCCCCGAGGCGTAGCCGAAGAGAAAAGTCCTCGAGGCGTAGCCGAAGAAAAAAGTCCTCGAGGCGCAGCCGAAAGGGAAGGTCAGGTGACGCTGGACGATGACGCGCGGGCCTACAAGGCTCAGGTCTTGCGCTTGCTCCTCGACGCCGGCGTCGACGTTCTTCGGTTGGATGAGCGCCAGACAAGCCTCGAGGAGATCTACCTTCAAGTGACGGGCCCCGCACGATCCCCCGGGAGGGAAACTCCGTGAAGCGCATCGGCATTCTCAGCCTGTTCCTGATCCGCGACCTGTTTAGGTCGCTTGCCGGCATTGTTCCGCTGGCCGTCGGATTCACCTTCTATGCCATTGCCTTCGAGTATGGGATGGATCAAGCTCAGTTTATCACCGTCGCCGGGGTGGGCCTCGGGGCAATCTGCCTGCTCACCGTGCTGCTGCTGACCGGGCGCGCCAACCGGGCATCCTTCTACCCGTTCGCCGCCCGCCTGCCTCGCCGCAGCGAGCTGCTGGCTGCCGTCGTGGTCGGCAGTCTGGCCGTCACATCCGTCATCGCCTTCTTGATGACTGAGGTGGCTCTGCTTCAGCACAAGCTTACCCTCGATTTCCCTTCGGCGCTCTGGATCATACCGACCTGGCTGGCCTTCTGGCTGTTCGTGGCGGCGCTGGCTCTCCCTTTGTCGTCCCTCGTCAGCCGTGATGGCTCGCACATGGTCGGCTATGTGTTCATCACGGCGCTTCTGGTCGCCAACGACCGGCGCTCCTTCCTGGAAGAGCGCCGCCTTCACTGGCTGAGCCGCGCCGTAACGGCCGTCCTCTGGCCGGTGGCGACGCTGCTGGCGCAGGCCTCAGCCGGCAGCCACGACCGGTCGTACCTGCTGGCCATCGTTCTGACGGTCGGTTATGCAGGCCTCCTTTTTGGTCTGGCGGTGGCGCTCTTGAGGCACAAGGACCTATTGTGGCCGGAATAGCCGTCAAAGAATTGCCTTTCCCGGAGCAGTTCCTGTGGGGCGCGGCCACCGCGGCCCATCAGGTAGAGGGCAATAACCGCGGCAGCGACTGGTGGGCTTTCGAACAGAGGCCGGGCGCGATCTGGCATGGTGACCGCAGCGGGCTGGCCTGCGACTGGTGGTGCAGCGCCGAGGCCGATTTTGACCGCATGGCCGCCATGGGCCACAACACCCACCGCCTCTCGGTTGAGTGGAGCCGCATCGAGCCGGAAGAAGGCACCTTTGATCCGGCGGCCATCGCCCGCTACCGCGACATGCTGGCCGGCCTGCGCCGGCGCGGCATCGAGCCGATGGTGACCCTCTTTCACTTCAGCTCGCCCCAGTGGCTGGCCCGCCACGGTGGCTGGCGCAGCCCGGCGGTCGTCGGCCGTTTCCGGCGATTTGCCCGGCACACCGTCGAGCAGCTCGGCGACCTGGTCAAGCTGTGGTGCACCATCAACGAGCCGAACGTATATGCCGCGCTGGGCTGCCTGTTGGGCGAGCATGCGCCGGGCGTCAAGAGCCTGCGCCACTGCTTCCAGGTGCTGAGCCACCAGCTTCAAGCCCACGCCGCCGCCTACCGCGTCGTCAAGGCCCTGGACGGCAGCGCCCAGGTGGGCCTGGTGATGAACACCATCGTCTTCGAGCCGCTGGACCCGGCAAACCCCGCCTCCGTCCGTGCCGCCAGCCTCGCAGATTACGTTTTCCACGAGCTTGTCTTTCGCGCGATAGGCGACGGCAAGCTGAGGTTCCCCCTCAGCCTGGGACTCACCGCTCACGGCCCCTTGATCGACAGCGTCGACTTTTGGGGCGTCAACTACTACACCCGGCAGCGTGTCAGCCTCCGGCGACGCTTCCTCCAGCCGACACCCGGCGCTGAGGTCAGTGACTGCGGGCGTTCTGGCCCATACGGCGAGATCTATCCACAGGGCATCTACCGCGTGCTAAAGCGAGTGGCTGCCCTGCGGTCGCAGGGAGTGCCGATCTACATCACTGAAAACGGTCTGCCCGACGCGGACGACGACCAGCGACCCCGCTACCTGCTCACCCACCTGGCCCAGGTACAGCGCGCCATCGCCGAGGGGGTCGACGTGCGGGGCTATTACCACTGGTCGTTCACCGACAATTTCGAGTGGGCCGAGGGTTGGGCGTTGCGCTTTGGGCTGATCGCCTTGGACGAAACGACCCAGGTCCGTACGCCGCGCCGTAGCGCCCAGTTGTACACCGGCATCATCCGGGCCAACGCTATCACGCCCGACCTGGTCGCCCTCTACGCGCCCGAGGTGATGAGCGACATCTTTCCCGCCCCACCCCACTCCACAAATGTCCCGGCCACACAGGCCGGGATCGACGTGCGGCCTAGGCCATGACCGCCGTCCTCGAGTTTGCCCTCGACACGGCCCGCCGGGCGGGCCGCCTGCTGTGCGAGTTCGCCGACCGGCAGCACACCATCGGCCACAAATCCACCGTGATCGACCTCGTGACCGAGGCCGACCTGGCCTCGGAGAGGCTGATCGTCGATGCCATCCGGACCCGGTTCCCGGACCATACCATCCAATCCGAAGAGGGGTTGGGCGACCTGGGCACAGTCGTGCCGGGGGTGCCACATCTGTGGCTGGTGGACCCGCTCGATGGGACGGTGAACTATGCCCACCGTTACCCGATGTGGGCCGTGTCGCTGGCCCTGGCCGAGGCAGGCAAAGTGGTGATAGGCGTTGCCTACGACCCCCTGCGCGACGAGATCTTCTGGGCCGAGCGCGGACAGGGGGCGTGGCTCGATTGCCGGGGCAACGGCGGCGCCCGGCTACAGGTCTCCACGGCCCCCAGGCTGCAGCAAGCGCTGTTAGCCACCGGGTTCCCCTACCGGCTGGCCTTCCTGGCCGACAACAACCTGGCCGAATTCAACGCCGCTGTGCCCCGCGCTCAGGGAGTGCGGCGGGCAGGTGCGGCAGTGCTCGACCTGGCGCACGTCGCCGCCGGACGGCTGGACGGCTACTGGGAAAAACACCTCCAGCCGTGGGACTGGGCGGCAGGCTGGCTGCTGGTCGAGGAGGCCGGTGGCACAGTAACCACACTGGATGGCCGGCCCTGGTCGCTGCAAGAGAACAACATGGCTGCCACCAACGGGCTGATACACGACGAGCTGCTGAACGTTTTCCGGCATACAGTGGTTGGTAAGGAGTAGAGATCACCATGGGCGACATCCTGATCGTTGACGACGAGCCAGAAACCCTACTGTTGCTCAAGCGGATTCTCATCCATCGTGGGTACGAGGTTCGAGCCGTAATCAGTGGAGCGCAAGCACTGGAAGCGGCACAGATCCAAATCCCCGACCTGGTCCTCCTGGACATCCTGATGCCCGAGATGGACGGATATGAGGTGTGCCGGCGATTGCTGGCTGACGACCGGATGCGCGATACTCCCGTGCTGTTTCTCAGTGCTTTGGACGAAACCAAGTACAAAATAGCGGCCTTTGCAGCGGGTGGTGCGGACTATATCACCAAACCCTATCAGGTGGAAGAGGTCGTGGCCCGCGTACAGACCCATTTGGCCCTGCGCGACCTGCATCGGCAGATCCAGGCAGCGAACGCCAGACTGGCCAGACAGCTCAAGGAGCTCGAGGCGCGCAACGACGAGCTCGACGCCTTTGCCCACACCGTTGCCCACGACATCAAGAACCCACTGACCACAATCGTCGGCTATGCAGATTCGCTGCTGGCGGATTACCAGTTCATGTCCGGCGAGGAGCGAGCCGAGTCGCTGCGAACCCTGAAGCTGGGCGCAAGCAGAATCGTCAACATCGTAGACGAACTGCTTCTGCTGGCGAGCATACGCCGGACAGAGGTAACCCTCGAGCCGCTGGACATGAGTTATGTCGTAAATCAGGCCTGCAGACGCCTGGACTATCTGATCCGGGAGTATCAAGCCGAGATCGTTGTGCCCGAGGACTGGCCGCAGGCGGTGGGCCATGCACCGTGGATCGAAGAGATCTGGGTCAACTATATCAGCAACGGCTGCAAATACGGTGGAGTGCCGCCCCGCCTGGAATTGGGCTCCCGGCTCTTGCCTGATGGCTGGGTCCAATTCTGGGTGCGGGACAATGGCAACGGTATCCCACCCGAGGAGCACGCTCGCCTCTTTATGCCCTATACACGCCTCAGCCACGTGCAGGGCGAACAGCAACTGGTGCGGGCCAGAGGGCATGGGCTTGGCCTCTCCATCGTCCGCCGCATCGTGGAAAAACTGGGAGGCCAGGTCGCCATCGATAGCGAAAACATGCCGGGCTGCGGCTGCACCTTTAGCTTCACCCTGCCGGCCGGCTTTGAGCTCGCCCGGCAGGCGATACTGGACGCACAGCTGGCCGAGATCCTCGCCGGCGGACTCGCGACTGAAGCAGGTTCCGGACCATCGTGAGGTTTCGAAGCTTTCTCTTGAGGGGGACCTCCGTGAGCCGTGCAGCCAAACGTTTCTTGACCATTACGACAGCCATGATGGTCATCGGGACACTATTCTTGCTGGCTGCCGGCCTGAAAAACCTGGAGTTTGAGCCGGGTCAGAGCTTTGTCCTCACCCAACAGCCCGAGGCCCCTTCTGCCAGTCCGGTACTCGAATTCCCTATCTTCCTTTTTGATCTGGCCGTGGTGCTGCTCTGGATTGCCCTCCTCGTCTCCCTGATCATACTGCTGCGGTCGCCAAGAGAGCGCCGCCCACTGCTCAGACGTGCAGGGCAGCTGGTCCTCCTCGCAGTAGTCGCGCTGCTGGTCTCAAGCCTATACCGGCCGGCTGAAGAGCTCGAAATCGAAACTACCCCTCAAGCGCGCGCCCCCAGCCCGGTCAGTGGGCAGCCGGAGGTAATTGACGGCTCTGGCACGCCGATACCTGTCGCATTCGCGCCGCCGGTCGTGCCCGGCTGGGTGCGCTATGCAGTCACCCTGGGAGTTGTCCTGCTTGCAGCAGCCCTTGGTTATTCGATGTGGCGGCTCGTCCGCAGTCCGAAAGAACAACTGCACGAAATCACCCGCTCAGCCCTTGACGACCTCTTCGCGGGCCGCGATTGGGAAGACGTCGTCATCCGCTGTTATGCCGACATGAACGCAGCCATCAGCCGGCGGCGCGGCGTGGGGCGCCACCAAGCCATGACACCCCGCGAGTTTGCCGTGCGCCTGGAGCAGTTGGGCTTGCCGGCAAACTCCGTGGGCAGATTGACACGCCTGTTCGAGCAGGCCCGCTACGGCAGCCACAAATCGAGCCCGGATCAGATCCGCGAGGCCACCGGCTGTCTCGCCGAAGTCATGCAAGCCGTGGAGGCACGCTGATGGGCCGCCGTCTTCTGCTGGGGGGAGTCCTGCTCGTTGCTATGGCACTGCTGGCGTTCTGGCTGCAGAGCGCCCTCGAACAGGTGTGCCTCGTGCCGGCCATCGACCTGCTGCGAAGGAACAGGCTATTCCTCCAAGCCATCCCGCAGTGGGTCTACTGGAGCTTGCTGGTGGTTGGAGTAGCGCTAATAGCCGTGGGCAGCCTGACCACCGCCGGTCGATTGCGCCGTTGGCGCCCAACGAAGCAACACCAGGCCACCGTTCCGGGGCCGGTTGGCAAGCTGGCCCAGCATATCCACAATACCAGGCGCGGCCCCTATTTCAAATGGCTGGTTGCGCACCGGTTGGCTGAGCTGGCACAAGCCATTCTCATACAACGCAACACTTTGCGGGCAGAGCACAACGCGCAGGGTGATCGGTTGAAAGGCGGTGGCTGGGATGCCCAATATCCCGCACACATCCGGGCCTACCTGGAAGCGGGCCTGGACCGTGCACCCATGGCCCGCCCACGGAGAAGGTTGCGCTCCCGTGGGTCGCCAACCTCCCTGGACCTTGACCCAAGCCGAGTCGTCGAATACCTGTCCCCTGAAGTGGATCCCCATGAATCTCAAACGGAGACCAAAGCATGACCACAGAGATCTCACAACTGTCTATCCTGGCCCAGGCCGTCATCCTTGAGGTCGAGCGAGCCGTCGTCGGCAAGCACCGCCTGTTGGAGACGGTCATGGCCGCCGTGCTGGCGGGGGGCCATATCCTGTTGGAAGACTTTCCCGGCCTGGGCAAGACCCTGATCGCCCGCAGCTTTGCCTCTGTCCTCGGCCTGGATTTTAAGCGCATCCAGTTCACCCCCGATCTGTTGCCGGGCGATATCACCGGCGGCTATGTCCTGAACCGGACCGAAAGCCGCTTTGAGCTGCGCCGGGGCCCAATCTTTGCCAACATCATTCTGGCCGACGAGATCAACCGCGCCTCGCCCAAGACCCAGTCGGCCCTCCTGGAAGCGATGCAGGAAAGACAGGTCACCCTGGAGGGCGAGACCCTGCATCTACCCGAACCGTTCCTGGTGATGGCCACCCAGAATCCCATAGAATTCGAGGGCACATTCCCCCTCCCCGAAGCCCAGTTGGACCGCTTCATGCTCAAGCTATCGGTCGGCTACCCAGGCTTGGACGAGGAAGCAGAGATTCTGCGCCGCCGCCGCGAGCGCCGCCAGGAAAACGTCGCCCTGCGCCAGGTGACCGATGCCGGGCAGATACTCGACATGTACCAGGCAGTCGAAACAGTGCACGTTCATCCAGACCTGGAACGATACATTGCCACCATCGTCCATGCCACGCGCCAGGATAGGCGGGTCGCGGTGGGCGCCAGCCCGCGCGGTTCGCTGGCCTTTCTGAAAACGGCGCGGGCCTGCGCTGCGCTCGATGGCCGTGACTATGTCATTCCCGACGACATCAAACGGTTTGCCGTGCCCGTCCTCAGCCACCGGCTGATCTTGCAGCCGGAACACTGGATGATCCACCGTGTCGCCGAAGAGATCATCGCCCAGGTATTTGCAGAAGTGCCTGTGCCGGTAATCGATGACTGAACCGAATCCCGACTGATGCGACGAGCCTTTTTGCTCAGCCTGGTCATCTATGCCCTGCTTCTGGCCGGCCTGATCGCGCCGAGCGGCCTGGTGCCGCCTGCCGATTCCGGGGCGAATCGTGGCGGATCGGTGCTGGCTCTCTCCTTGCTGTATGTCACCTACCTGGTGGTCTGCCTGCTGCGTGCGCCCGGCAACGTCAGCCTCCAGATCACCCATACCCTCAGCGCCGAGCGCGTTGGGACCAACATGCCGGTCGTAGTCACAATGACAGTCACCAACACCGGCCCCTCCTTGGAAGAAGTCCTGATCGAAGACGATCTGCCGCCCGGCCTGACGGTCTGCAAAGGTCCCGGCCCGGATGGCCGGGAAGGTTCCCCACGTCATCTGCTGGAGCTGGCGCACGGCAAAACGGTTACCTGGACCTACACCATTCGTGGCCCGCGCGGCTATTATGCCTTCTCGTCGGTCAGAGCCCAGGCGCGCGACCCCCTCGGCCTGATCGACCGTAAGCAGACGTTCGCCTTGAGCAATGCAGGACGGTTATTCGTCCTGCCGCCCGTGCTGCGCCTCAAATATGTAGCCATTCGCCCGCGGCGGACGCGCGTCTACTCCGGCCTCGTCCCGGCGCGAGTTGGTGGTACGGGTACAGATTTCTTTGGCGTGCGGGAATACCAGGCTGGCGACCCGCCGCACTGGATCAACTGGCGCGCCACTGCTCGCCACCCAGACACGCTCTTCTCGAACGAGTTCGAACAGGAGCGTGTGACCGATATTGGCATCGTCCTGGACGGTCGTCGGCGGGCAAACCTATACGGCGTGGGGCCAGCCTCGCGCCGCCGGTCCCAGCCTGATGGCACACACCCCTACCCCACGATTTTCGAGTATTCGACGTTGGCGGCCGCTGCCCTGGCAGATGCCTTCCTGGCCCAGGGCAATCGTGTCAGTCTGCTTCTGTATGGCCGGTTCCTGCGCTGGACCTTGCCGGGCTATGGCAAGGTCCAGCGTGAGCGCATCCTGCGAACGCTCGCCCTGGCCGAGCTGGGTGACAGCCAGATCTTCGCTGACCTGGATCACATTCCCACCCAGCTCTTCCCAGCCCATTCGCAGGTGGTACTGGTCAGTCCGTTACTTTATGGAGATTCTCCCCTTCTGACCGAGAGAACCGATGACGTGGAAGTGCTGATCAGGCTGCGAGCGCGCGGTTACCAGGTCATGGTTATCAGCCCGGATCCGGTGGCTTTTGAGGTCGCTTTGATTCGCGCATATCCGGCCCCCGGTCGTCACCAAGCCGGCCTGCACGACGTCGAGCTGGCAGCGCGCATCGCCCGGATTGAGCGCCGTCTGATGCTGCAGCGTCTGCAGCGGGCCGGCATCCAGGTGATCGACTGGGATGTCTCCCAGCCGTTTGAACAGACGGTCCATTGCCACTTGGGCCGGCCGCTGGCCTGGCAGCGAGCTGTGGGGGGCAATCCATGACCCGGGTAGGGGTGCTTTGTCTTGCCTCCAGTGGGGTTGGCATCGCCGCGCTGGCCTGGGGCCACTGGGAAAACGGGAGTGTGACCCTGGCGCTGGCCGTGCTCCTGTTTGGCGCGCTTTGGCTGGCGGCTCAGTGCCGCACGTATCTGGCGGCCAAGTGCCGCACGTATCGGGCGGCCAAGTGGCGCTGGTCGCAGCCTGTTCTGCGCCGCTTGCTCGGTACAGGCATGGGGCTGCGGGTCTGGTTCTCAACGCTGGGACTGGTCATCACCGCTGCTGCCGCGGCTGCCGGATTCCTATTGGGAGCGCCGAGCGGTTGGATGATCGTCGGCGCTTTGGGTGGGCTGCTGGCTTGGGATCTGACCGATCTTGACCGGCGCCTGGGCTTCGCCGGCTCCGCGGATGATCTATCCACCATCAAGCGCCGTCACCTGGCCTGGCTGGGACTTGCCGCAGCGACCGGCCTGATGCTGGCCACCGCCGCCGTGCTGATCCCCCTGCACTTCTCGTTTGCCCTGACCGTTCTCCTGGCGCTCGCCGCCGTGTTGGGACTGGCGCGGCTGGTATCCTGGCTATACCAAGCCTAGGCCGTAGGCCGTTCGCTTTGCCACCAGCACCGTCAGGTCGTCAAACTGCGGCGCATCCCCGGCAAAGGCGGCGATGGCGTCGTTGATCGTCTCCACCAGTTGGCTGGCCGGCTGATGCCGGTGCTCCTGCACCACCTCGATCAGTCGCTCCCGGCCGAACATCTCCTGTTTGTTGTCGGCCGCTTCGATAACGCCGTCGGTGTACAAGATCAGTATGTCGCCGGGATCGAGGCTGATTGTCTGTTCCGGGGCCTCGCTCCCGGGCATAATGCCCAACGCCATACCATGCGTCCTTAACAACGTCGCCGCCCCATCGCCGGCCCGCACCAGCAGCGGGGGCATGTGTCCGGCGTTGACAAAAGTCACCTGGCCGGATTGGCGCACATCCCCGCCAGGGGAAGGCTCGAGGATGGCATAGATCGCCGTCACAAACAGACCAGAGCGTGCATCGGCCAGGATCAGGTCATTGGCCCGGGCGACCGCGCGGCTGGGCGGCCTTCCGTCCATGGCAACAGTACGGATCAACGTCCTGGATAGGGCCATGAACAGCGCCGCGGGCACCCCTTTGTCGGCTACGTCGGCAACGACCAGGCCGAGCCGGTCAAGCCCTCCGCTGCCTCGACCATTCGCCTCGGCCGCTGTGGCCGGACCGCCAGGGACCGCCGCCGCAGGTGGCAGTGGAATAA
>Ga0105100_10000876_pt1 | contig 17625 bp, 15 predicted proteins | sample PPLLak12cMay2015_2_FD_87033 | JGI IMG/M metagenome (GOLD analysis project Ga0105100, IMG submission 87033) | Freshwater sediment microbial communities from Prairie Pothole Lake near Jamestown, North Dakota, USA - PPLs Lake P8 Core (1) Depth... | ecosystem: Environmental > Aquatic > Freshwater >...
ATGGGCTGGCGCCCCATGTGTCATCGCGAAGAATAAAAGAGTAATGAGGGCTGAGGATTGAGGGCTGAGTGGGAAGGGACAAGGACTGAGGACTGAGGGATGAGGACTGAGCCATGGAAGGTTCAGTTTCGATGATATGCACAACTCGGTGGGCAACTACTCCTGCATCTGAATGGCATAAGATGATGTCGCCTTTCCTTACCGCAGCGGGTTCAATCGGTTCGACGGTGATAATCTCTCCCTCCTTGATCGTCGGATACATGCTGCGACCGGGAGCGCGAAAACGGACGCTCTTGCCTTGTCGCAGAAGCTCAGTAGCCAAGTCTGCGAAGAGATGATCAGACGTCAAAGAAATCGGTTGATCGAATCCAGCCATAAGAAAGTACTGAGTTAAATGAGGACTGAGGACTGAGAGGGAAGGACTGAGGGATGAGGGCTGAGGACTGAGCTTCCATTTGGTTATGTTGCACTCGCCTCTCAGTCCTCAGTCCTCATTACTCATTTCTCAGTCCTTATTTGGTTTTGGTCTGTCTAGCCACGGAAGCCCTAAGGCCCCCCAGAATTCTCCCAACCTCTTCAGCAAGTGATATTAGTTCCGCAAATTCCGCTTGAGTGACATATCCGATGTCCAATGCTACATAGAGTTGAGACCGAAGCTCTGCACAAGAACCCTTTGCAATCGAAAGGATATTGATGGAATTCTTTTCGGCCACCCCTTTCAAATCCTTCCGCAACATTCGACATGATTGAAACCGACGCTCTTTGGATCTGACCGGAAAGGCCAAAATCTCTTGCAAATAGATCTTGCCGAGTGATCTCATAGATTTTTTTTGCGAGTTGTCTTGCTTTTTGCCAGGCTATCAAATCCTCAAACCGCTCAATCTTGTTTTTGTCTACCACACCTTCCCTCTTTCCTCTTTACGGTCGTTTACTCAGTCCTCAGTACTCATTACTCCGTCCTTGGCTTTTCGCGACAGTACTCACATTCCCCGTGAGGAGCTATAGGTATTCCGAAGGCGTAGGCTCTCAGGTGGGCGACCTGGCAGAGGAAGTCAACGGGCTCTTCTGCATCTCCGCACTCCAGGATACCGTTGGCCGGGCACATGCCGCACATGCTCCTGAGCTCGCAGGCCAGGCACTTTGTCTTTCGAGTGATCTTCTTTCTGCTCACCTTCAGCAAGAACTCCTCCCACCCCTCCTTGAAGCTGCCTTTTCTGAGGTCGAAATTTTCGCCGTGCCAGAGCACACAGGTGCTCAGCTTTCCGGAGGCGTCGATCGCAAAAGCATTGTGGCCGCCGCCACAGGCATAAAGTTCATCTCCTTGTTTAGCATAATTAGTATACCTGTGCAGAACTTTACCCATTCGTTCACCCTGTTAGGATCCTTCAAATCAAACTCCACCACGTCCTGGGGAGAGAGCCTCACGCTGAGGGGAGCAATCGATGAGTCAACTCTAGGATTGATCATGGCATCAAACCGGAACTCCAGGCTCAGTTCCTCTTCTACAAAACGCTTCATGTCCCATATCTCATGAGCATTGGGCTTGAGGACCATGGTCTTTAGAATGGGCGGCAATCCCCCATCCATGAGAAGCCGCACTCCCCGCATGGTCCGAGCAAAGGAGCCGGCAACACCCGTGACTCTATCATGCGTTGCCGCTGTACGGCCGTAGAGAGAGATTTCTATGGAGAAAGGACTCCACGTGGCCAGATGCTCCGCTACCGCGGGTGTGACAAGGGTCGCGTTGGTAAAGAGAGTGATCAAGAAGCCTGTCTTTTTTGCATAATCATAGATGTCCAGGAAATCCTTGCGGACAAGGATCTCCCCTCCGGTATAAAGCAACCACAGGCATCCTGCTGCGGCCATCTCGTCGAGGATTCGACAATGGTCGCCATGAGTTCCGTCCGGTGCGCTCCTTTATCACTAAGAGGAAGGTTATTGTAGCGATGAACACAGCTGAGGTTGCAGCGCTTGGTGACCTCAATCGATCCGCTGATAGGGACTCTTTGCGCTACGACGCGCTCGTGAAGGCCAAGACTCCACTCGGAATAACTCTGGGTCTCCATGCACGAATGACTTCCTTATTAGACTAGTGCCCATTCAGAAATGGGCTTTTTCTAACTATTGCACATCTCTTTCAGAAATGGTATTTTAATACCATTCGCTGTTTGCCGGAGAAGCCGTTGCCATACCTTGCCCGACGGGAACGGGGTGCGAAGCGTGAAGACCTTTGACATTCCAAGGTCAAGAGGATTCTTATGGAGTTTTTGAAAATTGTTGTACGCTTTGCCGATGGGCGAATGCTGAAAGGCTATACTCAGGATTTCTTTCCCAAAAAGCCTGTTTTTCATTTTTTTAGGAGTCTCGGCAAGGGATCTGCCAGCCACAGAGAGATTCGTGTTTCAGACCTAAAGGCGATCTTTTTCGTTAAGACTTTTTCAGGAAATCCGAATTATAAGGAGAGAAAGGGTTTCGTCGAAGGACACCGTACACAAGGTCGAAAAGCGGAGGTTGCCTTTGCGGATGGAGAGATCTTGCTGGGTTCAGTTCTGGGATACAATGCGAAGGATTCCGGTTTCTTCCTCTTTCCTTCCGACCCAAAGAGCAATAACGATAAGCTTTTTGTGGTCAACAACGCCGTTAAAGGTTTCAGGTACCTGGAAGATGAGTTGGCGAAAAAAAGGCGTGCAAGTGAGTATCAGAGCTTGATCCCTGAGACGCGAGGCAAGCTTTTTATGGCGACCGATGAGGAAAGAACCCTGCTCAGATTGGTCTTGTCGAAAGTGATGGAAACGGAGAGCGGGAGAGAATATATCGTTGAAAAATTGGGGACCGCGTACCTTCTGATTGGCGAAGACCTTCTCAAAGCAATGGGATCAAACTAGAAAACCCCCTGCACATACCGCCCACCTCGTCATCAATGCCGGAGAACATAGTTCCCCCTGACCTCCCGGATCAAAGGGAAGGGGCTTTTGCGTAACACGGACAGGACTCGCAACCATGGAGGATTGGGTTTCTGGAGAACTGGTGGACATACCTGAAGCAGGGACTCTCCCGTCCATCGCCTGAAGACAGGATGGCGGGTCCGGAAGGGTACGGCAACTCTCTCGAGAGTCTTCGAAACCTGTGGCCATACCTCCTCCGTCACTGGCAAAGCGGGGTCATCGGCCTTCTTCTCATTGTCTTTGCCTCCCTTTTCTCTTTCCCCCAGCCGCTCATCACGCGGTACATCGTGGATGATGTCATTTTGAAACGCCAGCTTGGGCTCCTGGCGGGCGCTATCGCTTTGTTCATCGTTCTTATCCTGGCTGAAAAGCTCCTCAAGATGCTTGAAGACTTCACCTTCGCCCGCTTTGAGCAGGGAATAACGCTCGACATCCAGCAGAGCCTCTTAGGCAAAGTCCTCCACTTTCCCAAGTCCTTCTTCGACGAGATCCAGACGGGATACTTGATGTCCAGACTTTCCGACGACACAGAAAGACTTCGCTGGTTCTTCTCGATGACGGTCGTTTACGTTCTCAGCAATCTGATCCGATTCGTGGGAGGGATCGCGTTTCTCTTTTATCTCGAATGGCGACTCGCGGGGATTGTTCTCGTTGTCCTCCCGGGGATCCTGTTTATCATGAATTACTTTGCGAGAAAAGTGCATGTCCTGAGCCATCGCAGCATGGAGCAGGACGCCAACGTCTCCAGCCGCATGCAGGAAGCCCTGTCCTCCACCCCCCTGATCAAATCCTTCGCCTCCGAGGAGAGAACGCAGAGTCGTCTCGTCACTGAACTCAAAAAGACCTTTCAGATCTCCCTTGAGCAAACCGCAGTGAACTCCGCGGCCGACGCGGCGATCAGCCTCCTGCCTGCTGTTTCGCGAGGCATTGCTCTTGCTCTTGGCGCCTACTGGGTAATCCAGGAGGAGTGGACCCTGGGTTCCCTTCTCGCCTTCCAGGGTTATCTGGGATACGTCTTTGGCCCGGCCCAATTCCTGGCAACCGCAAATCTCCATTTCCAGAAAGCCCTGGCAGCGCTTCAACGGATCTGGGCCCTTTTCCGCATTCTTCCTGAGGAGAATTCAAAAACAGGGATGAAAGTGGATCATCTGAAGGGTGAGATCGAGTTCATGGAAGTTTCCTTCTCATACAACAGCCGTGAAAACGTGCTCGATCGCCTCTCATTCGAGATCCGGGCCGGTGAACACTTGGCGCTGGTGGGACAGAGCGGCGTCGGGAAAACGACACTCCTGAGTCTTATTCTTTGTTTCTACAGGCCTACCTCGGGTGAGATTTATTTTGACGGCCGGCCTGCATCCGGCCTTGAGGTCACGTCGCTGAGGAAAGCGATCGGGTATGTTTCTCAGAACACTCTTCTCCTATCCGGTACGATCATGGACAACCTCCGGTACGGGAACCCGGAAGCCGGTGACGATGAAATCATCCAGGCTGCCAAAGCAGCGGAACTCCATGAGTTCATAAGCACTCTGACCTCAGGGTATGATACGGACATCGGAGAAAAGGGGATTAAATTATCTGAAGGGCAGAAACAGCGGCTTTCTATCGCAAGAGCATTGGTCAAGCTACCGGATATACTTGTTCTTGACGAGCCCACCTCCTCCCTTGACGGCAGGACAGAGGGCTCGATCCTTAATTCTCTCCCGGCCTTCATAAAGGGCAAAACGCTCCTTGTCGTATCCAACAAGCTCTCAACGATCAAGTATTGCGATCGCGTGTTGCTTCTGGATGAAAACAAGCGCCTCACCCCAAGTACTCACCGGCAGCTTATGGAGACGAGCGAGTATTACCGCTCCCTCATCACGCACTAGAGCAAGCTGATAAAGAAAGCCCATCTGCGGCGTTTCCCTCATCCCTCGTCACTGCGGCGCGTGCGTGAGAGTAAGGACTGAGTGATGAGTAACGAGGACTGAGTCGAATCCAACACAAGATCGTTTTGTTTCTTCGCTCAGTCCTCAGTCCTCATGCCTCGTTACTGCTATTAGGGGGCCTTGCATCTGGGCGTTTTTGATCAGCCTGCTTATCAGGTGCTTTCCTTCGGGTGTGCTGCCTTGGTCTTTCCTTTTCTGTCTACTGTTTTCTTTATGCTGTCTCCTGTATTCTTTCTTTTTCCCTTCGCTCTATGCTCCTTGCTCTCCGCTCTGTGCTCTCAGCTCCGCGCTCTCCAGCGTGGCGCAGCTCTTGTCATCCGGTGCCGGTGGGAAGTAGACTCTGAACGTTGTCTCTCCTGACTTGAGGCAATCCTCTCGCGCCTTGCAAAAGCGGCACTTGCTGATTCTTCCAGGGCAGAGATCGCTGTCTTTTGGAATGAATCCGCATCGCGAGGATTCCATGTCGATTTCGAAGCTGAACCGCTCGGCGAAAATCTTCATGCGCAGGAGGTCTGCGCCCTTACCTCCGGCGTAAAAGTCAAAAGGTCTTTTCGAAGAGTAAGCCATCGTATCATGGGTGGTGAAAAACCCTTCGAAGAGTCTTTTCTGATTCTCCTCCGTGATGCCGATCCCGTAGTCATGAACGATCAACTCTCCTCCATCCCCTTTCCGATGCACCGTGATCTCGATTTTTCCTTCATCCGGAGTCGCCTCTATCGCATTCCGGAGGAGACCATCCACCACTTTCTCGAGCACATCCTCCGGCACGCAAATGTTCGGCACCGGTTCAAGATGAGTGGCGATCTCCACTTCCCGGTGAGGAAATTTCGGTCTTAGAGTCTCGATCCTCCATTCCACAAATCTTTCCATGGAAAATTCGGAAACCTTGACCTCTTTTGGACCGTAAAGTTCTTCGATCTTGTTTTTGATCCTGTCAATGATTGGAGCCTCTCCCACTTCCTGCACCACAAAAGTTTCAAGCTCATCCGTGCACTGCTCCAGAAGCATGTTCAGAAGATGGTAGGTCCGGTACTGCCTGTCGGCCATGATGTCTTCCACCTGGTACTGAATCCCCAGGATGCGATCGAGGTTTCGCCAGGCTCTCTCGTAAGTCTTTTTCCAGCCTTGTTCCGGAAGATCTTCCAATTTCTTCGACAAGATGTTCAGGCTTGCCATGAGAACTGAAACCGGGGTCTTCAACTCGTGGGAAAGATGGTTAATGGCCCGATCCTTGGCGCGGTTCAAACTCGCGAGTTCCTTGTACGCTTCGGTGACTTCTTTGGCGTACCTCGCATTCTCAATGGAGAGCGCCACAGTTCCAGCGATGAGATTGAGAAGTTCAACGTCTGATTGATCAAAAACACCCTTTTTCTTGTTAATAGCACAAAGCACGCCGATGATGCGCTCGCCGCTCTTCAGCGGCACATCAAGCATGCTTTGGGATTTGAAGTGCATTTGGTCATCGACAAACCCGTAGAAATCCGGATCCTTGGATGTGTCAGGAACAATGACGGGCTCGCCGGTTTTGAGGACCCTTCCCGAGACCCCTTTGGCCGCTGAATATCGAACCTCTTTCGCTCTCCTCTGGGTGTCCCTGTCATCATAGGCAGCTCCCAGGAAGTAGAATTCTTTTTTCGCCTCATCCAGGAGAATCACGAGAGCCCCGTCCACTTCAAGAACACGTTTGATCTCGCTGCTCACGTAATCCAGAAGGTCTCCCAGGCGGGGGTAGGAAGGCAGCGCCATGCTGATGCGGAAAAGAGCGTCCTGGGTGGCCTGGAGTTTCTTCTCCTGGGTGATATCCCTCAACAGCACCACTTCTCCTGCCGGCTCGCCTTCCGTTTCTGAAAAGACAGCGCCGCTCATCAGCACATCGATGATTTGTCCGTCCTTGGTCAACCTCTTGCTCTCGTGGCGATGGATCATTTTCTCATCAAGGAGTTTTTGGATATCCGCCTTGACCTGCTCCTGAAGATCCGCAGGAACATAAGGGATGTGCTTCCCCTGCAATTCCTCAAGGGACCAGCCGAAGGTCTGCGTAAAGGCGACGTTCAAGTAGTTTACTTTTCCATCTACTGTGAAAACCGACATCGGGTAAGGGATAAAATCAAGGAGTGTCCGATATCTTTTTTCAGCTTCGCGGCTTGCTTCGTAGGCGCACTGATAGGCTGATTCGGACTCCTTCAGGGCGTGCTGGGCCCTCACCCTCTCCGTGACATCCCTTGCGATTCCCCTGAAGCCGGTCTTAAGACCCTTTTTGTCCGTGATCAAGGTTGAGGAAAGCTCTATGATTCTTATCCGTTTCTTCTGATCAAGGATCTCCCAGTTCAGGTTAACGATACCCTTTCCGGTTCTAAAGATCTCATTGAAGATCTCAAAGGCTGCGCGTGCATGGTTTTCGTCCATGAATTTGCTGAAATTGGCTCCCTCGATTTCCTCTCTCGGAAATCCAAACACCTGGGAGAGGGCGCTGTTGAAGTAGGTGAAATTGCCTTGAAGATCAACTTCATAAACGCCGTCATCAATGCTTTCAATGAAAGTCCTAAACCTCTCATTGGCAAGAGTCGCAACAGAAGCTGCGCGTCGAACGGTCTTCTTTGGCTTTTTCTTTGACGGCGCGGACTGCGCTCGTTCGCCCCGGCGCTTGGAGTTTGCGGCCATCACGTCACCTCCCAGGTCTTCACTGATCTGTATTCTAGAAGAACACAGCAGGCCTTGTCATTACAATTCTCTTGTCATCTTCAGAGGCTCTGTGCTAAGCTTTCCAGTAAATACAAGGTGTTCTGCTCACCAGGTTCGCGCGCGCGAGCCTCGATGCCTCGTGACTCCATGAGAAGGAATCTATGAAGCGACTCTTCAGTCTGGTTTCATTATATGGTTTGCTTTGTTTTTTTCTTTTGTCTTCTTCGCCCGCCCAGGCCCCTTCCGAACCTTCCATGGTTCTTCCTGAAAAATCTTTTGACTTCAAGGAAGTAGAGGAAGGAAAGATTGTTGACCACGCTTTCAAGGTTTTGAACAAAGGCCATCAGCCCCTTGAAATCAGCCATGTGAATCCTGGGTGAGGTTGCGCCGTGGCCCACTTCGACAGGTCCATCCCCCCCGGAGGGGAGGGAAAAATCACTCTAATGCTCAATACCAGAGGATACGAAGGCAAAATTCGGAAAGCAGCCCGAATCTACACGAACGACCCGAAAACCCCTCAGGACATGCTGATCATCGAGGCGCTAATCAAAACGCCGATCACGGTATCAGACAAAATGGTTTTCCTGAAGGGAACTCATCAGGAAACCGTCACAAAAACCGTGGACATCAAAGGGGAGCTCGATAAGCCTCTGAAACTCGATCCTGTCGACTACACGCTCGATAAGAAGGTGAACTTCAGCATTGAGGAAGTCGCCAAAGGAAAGCACTTCCGGGTCACCTTCACAAGCATCCCAAATACCGGGAACTCCTACCAGGGTCTCCTCAAGCTCAAAACAAGTTATCCTGAAAAACCGGAACTCCTGATCTACGTGATGGGGAGGTTCAAGAACGAGAATTTGCCTGTGTCCAAAAGAACTCGTGGATCCAACTGATCTAGCTCCCACGGCCGCGGAACTGCGTTTTTGGAAAATCGAATTCGGCCTCCTCGGCAAGGCCGGACCTGAGCGACTCAAGTTCGTTTCTTTTTACGAAATCAAGAAAATGCTTGAGGTAACTACGGAACTATACTGAAATCATTTATTAAAATAGTGTTCCGCTTCAATGGAACAAGACCCAACCAAAATCGAATCACATTGTCGCATTTCAGTAGATTTAATCTCCAGGGGAATCGAGTTGGAAACGCATTTACGAAACAAAAACAAAGAGCAGGCAATCGTAGAAATTTTTACGGATGGGGCATGCAGCGGCAACCCAGGGCCGGGCGGGTTTGGAGTCATTTTACGTTACGGCGAAGCAATGAAAGAGCTATCGGGCTGCGCACCTCACACGACGAACAACCGAATGGAATTGACGGGAGTGATAGAAGGCCTTCGACTTCTCAAGAGACCTTGCAAATTGAGGGTAATCACCGATTCCAACTATGTGGTCAAAGGCATGACCCAGTGGATGAAGGGTTGGATTAGAAAGAAATGGATGAACTCACAGAAAAAACCTGTACTGAATAGAGATCTCTGGGAAGTGCTCCTTTCTTTGAGTAAACCCCATGAGATCGAGTGGGTCTGGGTTCCCGGACATAGCGGACACAGAGAAAACGAGCGATGTGACGAACTGGCCAGAGACGCCATCAGAAGGTGTCGCTTTCCAGATAACAACGAATAATGAAAGTATTTTCAATTTAGGACAGGTAGCAATCATCCTATCAAGTGTTCGCCATTGACGGGCACTAAAAATTATGATATTTATATATTCTGCAGTTTCCGAATTTACCTATGCATTAGTTAACTTTTGTTTATTTTGAACAAAAAACACTGATTTATAGGAGTCAAGAATGAAATGCCCTAAGTGTGGTTATATCAGCTTTGACTATAACCTGAGTTGCCCCAAATGTAACAAAGATATCTCCTCCGAACAGGAAAAACTGCATATCCCCGCATTCAGACCTGATCCGCCATTCCTTCTCGCCGCATTGACCGGGGAAGGCAATGAACCTCACATGGGTGCTTCTGCTGCAGCATCTCAGATTTCCTCTGAAAAAGAGACGGATATCCGTCTGGATGACTCAGGCGCACTTAACTCGGGTGAGATCGCTCTGGAGGATTCATCCGAACTGAACCTGGATTCGGATGAGCTCTCCCTGGATGACACATCGTCCCTCTCCCTGGACACAGGGGAGGTGCAGGCTACGGTTGCGAAAGGCTTGCAGAAGCTGGAAACCGGCAAGGGCAAATCTGGCAAAGGGGAATTCAAACTGGAACCCGCCGCAGATCTTGCGGACTTTGATCTTGGAGAAGAAGGCGAAGAGGAATTGTCCCTTGATGCAGAAGAAATACGAGGAAAAGGGCCTTCAACGCAGGAAGCGGCAGATTCAGAGTTCGATCTTGCCCTCGACCTTGAGGAAGACGAGATATCAAGCCCTGAACCTACGGCAGACCCGTTAAGAACGGGTGACTTGAAGGCCAGTCCTCCTAAACTTCAGCCATCGAATCTGGAAGCAGGAGAGAAAGAAGGAACAGAGGAAATCGAACTCAGCCTGGACGACCTCAAGATCAATGACACGGGGGAACTGGAGATTGGGTCTGATTCCAAGGCCTCAGGAGATCTGGATTCGATGATTGAAATGGACGAAATTAAGCTTGATGAGATCCCCTTTACGGAAGCTCTTCCAAAATCAAAACGGGAAGCTCGCGTGGTCAACGCCGCGGCGCCGACAAAAGAGGCTGATGAAAAAACTGAGGATGACGAACTTTCTGTGGACCTAGAAGACCTGGATCTGGAGTTGGAATTGGAGGACGCGAAACCGCACTGATATTTCGTCTTGACATCAGTTCGTCGGCCAGTATAATTGGCCCACGATGCCGAGATAGCTCAGTCGGTAGAGCAGCGGACTGAAAATCCGCGTGTCCACAGTTCGATTCTGTGTCTCGGCATCTCAAGAAAAACAAGAAACAAGGGGCTGTCGTAAATCCGATAGCCCCTTTTCATTCGCCACCAAGTTTGCGACCCCTTTACGTTCTGCCTTTCATGAAGTGTTCTCTTTTCGCAGCGGGGAATCGTTCGATGGCGTAACGAAGCATAGTCCGGGGCATTTGCCTATAGTGTTTTCTCAAGAAGGCCTCCTCTGCCCTCCGGTCCCGTTTTCCAACTTCCCGGAGCATCCAGCCCACCGCCTTATGAATGAGGTCCTCCTTATCAGAGATGAGGATCTCGCAGATTCTCAGTGTTTCATCGAATTGTTGCTGCCTGATGAACTGAAAAGTCGCCAAGATCGCAACTCGACGTTCCCACAACACCGGCGACCGGGCAAGCCGATAAAGAGGCTTCCTACTTCTGTTCATCAAGAAATCGCCGACTATGTTGGGAGCAGAGAGATCAACAAGATCCCAGTTGTTGATCCATCGAGTGTTTTTCAGGTAGAGGCCGTAAATCCTCTTTTTTCCTGCTTCGTCTTCCCGGTTGTATTTGCGGATGAGGATCAGCAGGGCCAGAAGCCTTTCTTCGTGAACAGAGGACTCGATCAACGCTTCCACTTCACCTAGATCCGTTTCACCGCATTCTTTGGAAAGCTCTCTGAGTCGAGGGACAAGGATCCCCAGGAAAAAATCACCCTCCCCATATTCTCCAGGACCTGTCTTGAAAAACCTCTGAAGGGTTTTTGCCTTCTCTCGGTCTTCCAGATCCCGCAATCGTTTCCGGATATCTTCCGCTATCATCTCAGGCTTCATCCTCCAGGCGCGACACCGACACACCTCGCTTGACCTCTGGAGAAAAACATGGGACGGGCTTTAAATCGCATTCGGAGATGAAATCACTGTGGATAGAAAAAGGGAGGAGACTCATCCGTCCGGCAGGGAACTTTACTCGACGAGTCTTTCAAAATCCACATCGCCCTTAAGCTTCTTGAAATAGCTCTGCGTCCGGGCTTTATCTTTGAACCCCGGTTCGAGCTCAATGGCTTTCCTTAACCTCGATAGAGCCCCTTCTTTCTCACTTTTCATCGATTCGATACAGGCGATAACATACCAGGCATCTGCAAGCTCCGGCTTGATCTCCACCGCTTTGAGCAACGCTTCTTTGGCCTCCGGGTAATGGTGTGTCCTGAAAAGCTCCTTGCCCTTGTGGTTCCAGAGGTCGCCGAGATGCACTCTCATTTGAGCCGCCCTTTCTTCTGCTTCCTCCTGGTCCATTTCTCCATTGCTGAAAGGAAGGGGTGAGCCATCGCCCATCTTCCTCCTGTCGCCTCCAATACGTCTGTCCCGACCGCTTCGGCGTTCATAAGAGTTAGGAACCATGCCGAGTCGCCTCTCTACAATTGATTTCTCAAGCTCTTTGAGATTAGTCTAATGGTAGCTCTTTAGAATTTCTAAATCAACCAAATATTGACCTTTGAGCTTTCCCCCATCATTTCTTTTAATTTTTCGGACTGCGGTTGTGAGGCGCTCGGAAGGGAGGCTCGAATCAGCATCGTGGTATTCCATCATCAGCATTTTCCCCACCCTGAACTCGAGCAGAGTGGAAGGATCTTCGTCCGCCAAGAGACACAAGTAGGTCGGTGATTTGTGCCAGACTTTGAATCGCAGAGGTCCAACTTCAACCAGACAAGCGCTGGATGATCCTTGATTTGCACGGGGCAGTTCGCGCAAGGGCGAGAAGTCCATGATCTCTCTTCTCCTTTTGGCGGCCTCATCCAAAGACCGCGCTTGCACAAAAGTACACTGCACTATCTATACCAAAAACGATACTAACTCACAAAAAGGATCGCTAATTAATGCTTCTTATAATATAAAAGACTGTACTTATAGTATTTTTATACATATATAAAATGAATTAAATATCATTTTGCATAATTTTATGTGTATTTATTTGTTTTAATAATGCCATTTTATGACAACAAAAAGCAATAATTGTCATACTTAATACCGTTTCGGGTAAGTCAAATGTCTACATACATGCAAATAAATCGACTTCATTCCCCTTTACCGCATCGATTTCAACCGTCTGAATCCAAACATGTGTTTTTCAGGAAAAAAAAGGCCTGGAGCAAAGCTCCAGGCCAAAGAATGAATGAAAGCAATGCGCCTTGATTACATCATACCGCCCATGCCGCCCATCCCGCCTCCCGGTGGCATGTGTGGCATTTCTTCTCTCTCTTTCGGTTTCTCGGCGATCATAGCTTCCGTGGTCAAGAGAAGAGCCGCAACAGAAGAAGCGTTCTGGAGTGCAAACCTCGTGACCTTGGTGGGGTCGATAATTCCTGCCTTCATCAGATCCTCATACTTTCCTGTCTCCGCATTGAAGCCAAAGCCGGCCTTTTGGTCTTTCACCTTCTCGACCACCACGGAACCCTCGGCGCCCGCGTTATTCGCGATCTGCCGAATCGGCTCTTCCAGGGCTCTGTGAACGAGGGTTACGCCGCTCTGCTCTTCTCCTTCGAGCTTGATCTTCTCAAGTCCCTTGGCCGCCCTCAGCAGTGCCACACCGCCGCCAGGAACGATTCCTTCTTCCACAGCGGCTCTGGTTGCGTTCAGGGCATCTTCGACCCTGGCCTTCTTCTCCTTCATTTCTGTCTCCGTGGCCGCGCCGACATGAATCACGGCAACACCACCAACCAGTTTCGCCAGCCGCTCCTGAAGCTTTTCCCGATCATAATCGGAAGTGGTTTCATCAATCTGCGCTCTGATCTGCTTGACCCGGCCTTCGAGATCCTTTCGGCTACCGCCCCCATCCACGATTGTCGTGTTGTCTTTGTCGATGGTCACGGTTTTTGCAGTGCCGAGATCATTGACGGTCACGCTTTCGAGCTTGACTCCAAGGTCTTCGGAAATCACTTTCCCGCCGGTCAGGATGGCGATGTCTTCGAGCATTGCCTTTCTTCTATCTCCAAACCCGGGTGCTTTCACGGCAGAAACCTGAAGGGTTCCTCTCAGCTTGTTCACCACGAGCGTTGCCAAGGCCTCTCCTTCCACATCTTCAGCGATGATCAAAAGCGGCTTGCCCATCCTGGCAATTTGCTCCAGAATGGGAATCAGATCTTTCATGCTGCTGATCTTCTTCTCATTGAGAAGGATATAAGGATTGCTCAGGGTGACCGTCATCTTTTCCGGATCGGTCACAAAATAGGGAGAAGTATAACCCCGGTCAAATTGCATCCCCTCGACGATTTCGAGGGTCGTTTCCATGCTCTTCGCCTCTTCAACGGTGATCACGCACTCTTTGCCGACCTTGTTCATAGCCTCGGCGATGATGTTCCCGATGGTGGTGTCGTTGTTCGCGGAAATCGTCCCGACCTGGGCTATTTCCTCTTGGTCCTTGGTCGGCTTGGAGAGTTTCTTCAGCTCTTCCACGACCGCTTCAACGGCCTTCTCGATTCCCCTCTTGATGGCCATGGGATTGACGCCAGCGGCCACCAGCTTCGAACCTTCCTTGTAAATGGCTTGAGCCAGAACGGTCGCTGTCGTGGTTCCGTCCCCTGCGACGTCCGAGGTCTTGGAGGCAACCTCTTTGACCATCTGGGCCCCCATGTTCTCAAACTTATCCTCCAGCTCGATCTCCTTGGCCACCGTCACACCGTCCTTGGTAATCATCGGCGATCCGAAGCTCTTCTCCAGGATCACATTGCGACCCCTGGGTCCGAGGGTTACTTTCACTGCATCGGCAAGGGTATCCACTCCTCTCAGGATGGCCTCCCTGGCTTTTTGGCTGTACTTAATATCCTTTGACATATCCAATATCCTCCTTAAAGATTTCTTTTTTGTGAAATGTTAACTCGTTATTCTACGATCGCAATGATGTCGTCTTCTTTCATAATCAGGCGTTCTTCACCATCGATTTTCACTTCCGTTCCGGAGTACTTGCCGAAAAGAATCCGATCTCCTTCTTTTACTTGGAGGGGTACCTTCTTTCCGTTATCAAGGACCTTTCCGCCGCCAACAGCAATCACCTTGCCTTCGACGGGCTTCTCCTTTGCAGTTTCCGGAATAATGATCCCACCTTTTGTTTTTCCTTCTCCTTCCATTCTTTTGACAATGACTCGATCGTGCAATGGTCTGATCTTCATTTCCCTCATCTCCTCCCGTTAGGTTTCAGTATGTTGATGAAATAACACTATTTGAAAAGGCAATCGCCCTACTTTCACATCAAAGGCGCGGAACCCCTTGCGCTCAACAGCAGGGAACTCCTCCCAATAACATCCTAATAAAATTTGATTATTTAAATTAATCGCGACGGCTGGGATGTCAAGAGCAGCTAGAAAATTTACTTGCCGGTCCTAGTGTTTTTCCCTTAGCCACCACTGAAGGGTCTGTCGAATTCCCTGCCCCAAAAGAGTCTCGGGAACCCACCCCAGGCCTTCCTTTGCTTTGCCGACGACCAGGCAACTTCTTCTGATATCTCCCGGCCTGGCAGTCTGGGCAGAGAGGCGAGAGAGCGCCTGCGAGAGGCCGGGCTTGATTTCCCTCACAGCCTCATAGATAACGTTGTAAAGATCAAGGGTCTCCGTTTCCTTCGCGGTCCCTATATTAAAAAAATCCCCCCCGCCCTGCGTAAGGGCCTTGAGATTCGCCTTCACCACGTCACCCACGAAGCAATAGTCCCGAATCATGCCTTTTGGCTCATCCGGAAAATGGTTCAGAAGGGAAGGCTTACCCTCCAAAAGGTTGGTCATGAATATGCTCACCACCCCTGCCTCCCCGTGCGGAATCTGGCGAGGCCCGTAGATGTTGGCATATCTCAAAATCGTGTATTCGAGCCCATGCTGATGCCTGTAGTAGCCAAGGTAGAACTCCGAGCAAAACTTCGATATGGCATAGGGAGAAAGAGGCTTTGGAGAATACCTCTCGGACGTAGGATACTCTTCCGCCTCTCCATAAATGGCTCCCCCCGAAGAAATCAAGATCACTTTTCTTGTTCTCTGTTTCACCGCATTCTCAAGGAGGTTCAAAAATCCCCTGAGGTTGACATCCGCGTCGAAAAGAGGATCAGAGACCGAAGCGGGAACGCTGATCTGGGCGGCATGATGATTCAGGATTTCCGGTTTTTCCCGGGCAAAAACTTCGCGAATCTCCGGGGAGCGGATGTCCATTTCGTAGAAGGTCGCTCTTGGGTTCAGGTTTGTTTTCTTGCCTGTAAAGAGATTATCGACGACCACGACATCATGTCCTGCCCCGATGTACCCGTCGACCACATTGGAACCGATGAACCCGGCCCCGCCCGTAACCAGAATTTTCATAAAGGCCTCCACCACCAATACGAACGCATTTAATTGTTTGCCATGCTGCCCCCTCCCCCGCCCTCTCCCCCAACCTGGGGGAGAGGGGAAGGGTGAGGGGGAACACCCAGATGTCAACAGAAAAACTGCGTTTGTATTAGTAAAAGTAACCCCGTGCTTATCATTTTCGACAGACCCCAGTCAAGGAATTCTCGTTCTCTTTTCGCAGTAATGTATTGCAACGGGACCCTATGTTGTCATAAATTGATATTTTTGTTCATTCCATTGATTCCATCCTTTCTGGGGAAATCCTCGTGCTGCAGAAGAAGCACAATAACATTCTTGATCACATCGGCCGGACGCCTCTCGTGCCCATCCGCCAGTTGAATACCAACCGAACCGTTCAGATCCTGGCCAAACTCGAGTCCTTCAACCCCGGCGGATCTGTGAAAGACAGGCCGGCCTCTTACATGATCGAAGAAGCGGAAAAAACCGGAGAACTGACCAGGGACAAGATCATTTTGGAGGCAACGAGCGGCAACACGGGCATTGGATTGTCTCTTGTGGCCGCCGTCAAGGGTTACCGCATCCTGCTGGTGATGTCCGAGGCCGTGAGCGAGGAGCGGAAAAAGATTTTGAAAGCCATGGGTGCGGATCTCCAGTTCACGCCCGCCCACATGGGTACGGATGGATCCATCGAGTTCGCTTACAACCTGGCCAGGGAAGAAGCGCAGAAGTTCTGGCTTGCGGATCAGTTCAACAACGATGCGAACTGGCTCTCTCACTACCACGGAACAGCCGCGGAAATATGGGAGCAGACCGGCGGCGACCTGGGCGTAATCGTGGCCAGCATGGGCACCACAGGCACCCTCATGGGACTTGCCCGGCGTTTCAAAGAGGTCAAGAACGAGGTACAGATCGTCGGCGTTGAACCTTACATGGGGCACAAGATCCAGGGTCTCAAGAACATGAAAGAGTCTTATCCGCCCGGGATCTATGACCGCAAAAGGGCGGACAGAATTATCCATGTCGACGATGGGGAGGCTTTTGAAACCGCCAGGCTCCTGGCTAAAAAAGAAGGCCTTTTCGTGGGGATGAGCGCTGGGGCAGCCATGGCTGTGGCCCTCAGGCTCGCTAAAGAAATGAAAGAGGGACGGATCGTCGTCATCCTGCCGGACGGAGGAGAACGCTACCTGAGCACCACTCTTTTCGTGGACCGAAAGACCTCAGGCCTTTGCATGTACAACACGCTCACGCGCAGAAAAGACGCGTTCGTTCCGATCCAGGAAAACCGGGTCACTCTGTACAGCTGCGGGCCCACTCTTTGCCAGGACCTCCACATCGGTCAAGCCCGCCAGCTCGTTTTCTCTGACCTGGTCCGCCGCTACTTAGAGTACAAAGGTTACGAAGTCACTCATATTGTGAACGTGACGGACATTGACGACCGAACCATTGAAGGCGCGGAAAAGGAGGGAGTCGGCCTCAAAGATTTTACGGAGAAGTACTATCAGGAGTTTCTCAAGGACCTGGACTCGCTCCTGGTCAAAAAGGCGACGGCCTATCCCAAAGCGAGCGAGCACATCGAGGATATGATCCAATTCTCCGGAAGGCTGCTTGACAAAGGGTACGCCTACGAGAAATTCCGCTCACTCTATTTTGATATTTCCCGGTTCAGAGACTACGGGAGACTCTCCAGAATCGACCTGGACAAGATGCACCTGGGCAAAACCGTGGATCTCGAGCGCTATGAAAAGGGCAATCCCAGGGGCTTCACCCTCCTCAAGCGCTCCACCCTGAGCGAACTCAAGAAGGGCATTTTCTTCCAGACCAAGTGGGGAAATGTAAGACCGAGTTGGCACCTCGAGTGCCCGGTCATGGCCATAAAATTTCTCGGTGACACCCATGA
>Ga0105100_10000877_pt1 | contig 17587 bp, 10 predicted proteins | sample PPLLak12cMay2015_2_FD_87033 | JGI IMG/M metagenome (GOLD analysis project Ga0105100, IMG submission 87033) | Freshwater sediment microbial communities from Prairie Pothole Lake near Jamestown, North Dakota, USA - PPLs Lake P8 Core (1) Depth... | ecosystem: Environmental > Aquatic > Freshwater >...
TATGTCTATCTCTTTGTTATTATTATTTTTTGTTGTGTTATGAATCGCTACATCATCCAGTAAAGATATATATATTCCAGTATTTCTACTTAATTCTCCTGGAGCGGGAATCCCATTATCGTAAATCTCACAATCAAGTATCTTATGATGGGAGGAATGCCTATCGAGTGCATTAAGGTAAATACCGTAGTGTATGTTATTGAATACAGTGCAATTTCTGATGGTATTGTATACTGATAATCCCCCAAATGACCTAATACCAAAATCGTTGTTATTGAATATTGATTCTTCTGTAGTAGCATAGGGCACATCATCTAAATAGACACCAGCATGTTGATTAAGAAAACATTCACATGATGTTATCGTGATATACGATGAATTATAACAGTGAATGCCAGATGACCACCACGATTGCTCATCTCCTATGTTTTTATAACAAGTGCAATCAGTGAAGATAATATTTGCAGATTCACATACATTAATACCGTCATCATTTGCAAAAACAACAGTATCTTCAATCCCACCATTTTCAACATGATTGAAAAGTATCCCTCTATCATACGTTCCAGAAAAATTACTCACAGAACAATTCCTAATGATAAAATAAACATTCGTATTGTTTATAAATATGCCACTGCTTGTTAAACCATCACCAACGATGATCCAATTTTCGATAAGATATGGATCATTCTCTGTTCCATTCCCACCAATGACACCATTCTCGGGAGTAAAATCGTTGTTGCCATTGATATAAATAGGCGGGTGATTCGGATAGGTTAGATGTGAACGATTATTTCGTTGTGAGGTGGAATCTTGCGGTTGGATTTTGCAGAAATTAGCATATATCGACGGGGTGAAAATAATCATAATAAACAATAAACCAATAGCGAAGGCGATGCCTTTCTTGATTTTCATTTTTTTCCTATCTCCATATAGTACAAATTAATTGATTATTTAATATTTAAGTTTTTATGTAATTCAACCTATTTATTTTTCCCATCCGTTTCTTTATGTCGGAACACCTATAATATGTTCAATTAATTTTCGTATATGTTTCGGTTGTGAAATACCTTCTTTATTTATAAATCAAAAAATTTTAATAATTTCGTTCCGTTGCTATAAAGTTATATTTTATCTACAAAGAAACAAAGAGGAGGAGGTTTTGATATATTAAAAACCTCCTAAATTTTTGATCATTTCTATTATTCACAGATTAGTTCTACTCTCGTATCTCCACGATCACCCTTATAAGTATACACGAATTCATCAGTCGATTCAGAGGTTAACGCCTCAATAATATTTCCCTCTACTGTCGTAATGCCAAATTGTGAACCTGATTCTACCTCGACATTACACGTTTCGTTTTGATATGCACAAGATTGTTCCCAGTATATGTTACCTTGTTTTTCCCCTTCAGATGATCCTCCCTCTTCATTAATTTCAATGAAATACATTATTAAAGGTCTCGGAAAGTGATGTGGGCCTACCTTAATCCAGACCCAACCCCATACAGTGATTTTACCATCAGTCGGGTTAGTATCATAATAATCATATGTTTCTAAAAATGCATTCTTATATCCAGTTGAATCCTTTGGAACATCTTTATTTGAAGTGTGTGTACCAAAATGAGGTCCTTCACAAAAGAGCGTATATCTATAAAAGCATTTTGGCCATGGTCCCTGGTAATTTTGATGTGATTCATAATCAATATATGTGTAATCACTCAATTTATGTTCTTCGGGCTTCATAGGATAAGTTTTTTCTAAACTGGGAATAAACACTGGCTGAGAAACGGTGCATTTCCCTGGAATATTACAGTTTACATTAATATTGATATGTCCAAGGTCCCAACCTTCGGGGCTACCTTGTGTAGATAATGGCTTACCAACTAAGAAATAGGTTTGATTATTCAGCATATCATCTTCATCCTCAAATCTTCCAGATCCATCCCATCCATCAAGCCAAGACCACATCCCCGGGCAGTTAGCATTTGCTTCCTCCTTATACATCGAAAACGACGGTTGATCTTGAGGAGGATCAAAGTCTACAGCAACAACACATCTATCATCAGCTACACTTGAGAAATTTACCGCATCCTGTGTGTTATTAAGGGTAACGGAAATACCAAGGAAACAAACCAAAGTCTGAGAACATTCCTGCATTTGCTGCTGAGTAAATGCAAGGGCAACCTTGAGAATACCCTGTTCATCATAAGCGGTATTTTCACTATATATTTTTCCATACGTATCGTTCCCTAAGTAATCAATAGATTCATTTGCCAGATATACAGAAAGGGCAAACTGAACGATATATTCAGGATGGTTATCTCCGATGTCAACCGACCAGCTCGCATTTATACTACCAGTTCCATTTGTCCATAAAACCCAGTCATCTGATGCATTCGCATGACCTATGCCAATATATTCAAAATTAAGCTCTGCTGCTGCAACATTCAATTCACTAATCCATAAATCTCCAACATCTGCATCTCCTGTATGTTGAGTTGGATTAGACCAAACGTTGTTCGTAAATATTGTTTGAGTACTCACCAGCATCAGCAGTATGCACAAGATACTGCCCAACATATATTTTTTGTTCATTTTTTTCTACCTCCATTAGTTATTATTTGACCTAATCGATGGTGGTGATAAGTATTCGAGTGAAATGAAAAAGGACAACAGATTCTTGTGAAGAAAACGTAGTCTACCAGAGAAACTGTAGTCTATTAAAGAAAACAAAATTTTATGAACTATGAGCGACTGGTGGGATGCCTGTGAAAGAGAACCTCCCGACGATTATTACTCTTCTTCAAGGTTTGAAAGGTTTGACGAAACAGGAGGCGAAAGCGTTCATCAGAATATGCAATAGAAAATCAGTGAGCGTCAAGGATGTGATGACTATTTTTTCCGATCTTGGCACGAACATCTGCCGGTCGCATGCTTATAAGATCGTTGATTCTTTCACCCATGAGCATCTCTTATTCCCTATCGATAATGACTCTCCTGCACAGCATTATAAGGCGATCCATCCGAGGACGCTTTTGGAGCAGCTCAAGGGAGATCATGCGAAACTCGAGGGGGAAATCGCGCTGCTTGTGGAATCCTACGAGACTGCTGACTACGAGGACAAGGACCCGAAAGAGCTTTCCAGGATCCTTAAATCAGAAAGCGAGATTCATACGGAATCACATATCCTGCATCAGAAAAAATGCAAGCTCTGCGTCATCCATCAAGATGACCCACGACTTACCACGTTTTTCACCTCCTTGGAACAACTCGGTACACTCATCAAAGGAAACGTGGACGTCATTCTTTTCTCCACGGAGACTCAAGAGATGAAAGGCATCATTGAACTGACCAAACGAATCGATAAAGAGGGGAATCTCAGAGTGTTCGGGTCTCTCTTGTATGATCCTGAGAAATACGATTACTATTATGAAAAGGAGGTGACGCGGCATCGATAAAGGCACCCAGGTCCTCATCTCTGTCCTGTATCTCCTTGATGAGGTATGGGGTCGCACGTACTTGCAGAAACTCTTATTCCTTCTTAACGCCGAAGTCTACAACGGCAGGTTATTCAGCTTTACGGAATATAAATATGGGCCGTTCAGTATTGATGTGAATACGGCGCTGACGCGTCTTCATAACGAATGTGTTATTGAGGAGCATGCGCAACGAATGAAAGGGACGGCAATCGGGTATCGTTATAAGTTGACTGAGAAGGGGAAACGGCTCGCGGAGGAGATTATGGAAAAGCACCTCTCCGTAAAGGAAAAAAAGGTTTTAATGGAGTACACACAACGCTTTGAGCGGTATACTCCGACAGAGCTTTTGTTATATGTGTATCTTCGATATCCTGAGTTCACTCGGTATAGTATTTTTGAAAAATAACTCCTTTTAACTTATGAATAGGATTATGGTAAGGGTATTGTCTTTAGTGGGAAGCTCTTTTCATCAAATGACTTGTATTTGTTTTTTTTAAGAGTTAAATAAAAATTATGTGAAAATCAGGTGTTTATCAGAATCTGATTTTCACGTTTTATAGAGGTTCAATAATGTCTTATTCGGTTTTCGTGAACCCCCACCAAGAGACGAGCTCCACAGCATCATCTGTTCGGAGGATGTTTCCCCCTGGATCATGGAATGCAGCATAGACGCGGTAATTCCCTGTTCCATGGGTCAGGTCTGATGCTCTGATCATGTCATTGAAGATGAGATCCAGGGCGAGTTGATTTCCGTTGGTGATGGTCCGTGGCCAGGTCTCGTTGACAACGTCATTGTCTACGATCCAGTGTGGTGGGAATTGACCGGTATCGTAGTACTGCACCTGCATCAACAAGTACCCTTTGATGTCCGTGGACCCGGTGTTCTTGATCTTGGATTGGTTCCGATAGGTGATCAGGAGTTTTGGGCGGGGATCGGGATTTGGTTCTCCTTGGATGTTCGCGGATGAGATGGTGATATATTCTGGCCCGGCTGGTGTGGTTCCATTGATATCTCGGTTGCTCCGCAGGCAGAATTTTGTTATATCGCCTACGGTGATCCAGCTAAAATTGGTCAGTGTAATGTTGTTTGTCCCATTCACAAAGGATGCGGTGTTCAGACTGCCTCCATTCCCAGAGTAGTGTTTCTTGTCGTAATCTCCTTCCTCCAGGGGGTCGTTAGGATAGGTTGGTTGTCCATTTTGGACTGTGATCATGAAATCTGTGGAGGAGTAATCATTTTTCTTATATACTGAGAGGGTAGCGTTCATGATATTAGCGTTGGTAGGTAGTTCTGAGGTGTCGAAGAAGAGGAACCCTCGGTATACCACATAGTTGGTGAATGGTTCAGCGGCAGTTTTGGTTTGTCCTATCGAGATAGATTCATCATCGCTGGAGACGGTCCCCTCCTCGGTAGACCAGATGTCATTGTAATTCGAGCCAGACCTATAGACAAATCCATCGCTTATACTCGTGTCTACAATAATCGTCGGGTCTACCACAACCGGGAATGTCATCATAGTTAAATCAGAAATCTTCAATCCAGACAGCAAATATGTGTTCCCATTCAAATGTATGATGCGGTACGTGAGGTTCTGTCGTGCTGATTCATTGTGCAGTTCATAGGCTTCCCCAAGTGGGAGAGCACATTTGATCTGCCCGAGTGTATCCTTAAAATCTATTATTGTGCTATTGACTGTTACGTTCCCACTGAGGGCTCCTGAGGTAGTATACAGGTTGAGGTTCTGATGCTCTAGTTTCGTGATGATTACGAGATAAGAACTTTCATTCTGGAGACCATAGTAGGACGGTGGATGACTCGCCAGCACTGTTTTCGTGGCATTGCTGAGTATGATCTTTTCTTTCAGTCCTGTGTGATCATACGTCCACGTTACATTGGTACCGTTGAACACATTCTCATAGGTTATTATATTGCCGTTCGTATGTACTTGGCTGCTCTGCACGTTTTGTAGATACTGGTATGACCAGTTGCTTGCCGGATCGACATACCCGACCCCAAGCAGCTTGCTTCTCACTGCATACACTGTGGGATCATTCGACCGACTGTAGGTGAACGCCACCGGCCATTCATTCTGGATATTGGCTTTGAAATACGCACCAAATAACCCCTGATTATTTCCAGCACGGTATCCATAGACATATGCAGGATGATTCGTTGCGAGCTGATTGATGGTTGTGTTGATTGGTGTCCACGTCCCGTTTTCTTCTTGGTAGTTTATTGGTCCAGTGGAGACCTCAAGGATATTATTTCCGGTCACTGCGTTGTAGTATTTATCCCAAGTGAGTCCTCGAGCAACTAGAGAAAGATTCTCTGGTGGGTTGGGTGGATCGGTGATATTGATGTATTCTTCTCCCGAGTATGTATCTTTTAGTGTTGCGATACTGATGGCTGCATCCGCGGAGACATGGAAATGATGACCTGATGAGGTGTTCATATGACTTTGATTGCTGATCGCCCAGATTGTATAGTCGTATTGTCCTGTTATCCAAGTATCGTTATATACATAGTAATAGGTGTCCCCAGAGCCATGCGTCATCGTATGATTATTCCCTGCTTCACCACCTACTTCACCTGGGGGTGTGATATGAACCTTCACCTGACTGATTCCACTTTCGTTATCAAAAACATCTGCCATGATTGTGACGTTATATCCAAATCCAACGGCATGAGGCGTTGCTGTTACATTGTTAATCGTTGGTGACACAGGGGTGTAACTACAGTAAATAGAATAGAATTTAGCAACATTGGAAAAATTGACCTGATATGGTGGTACATCATCATATGTCTGATTAGCATATCTCCCAGTCGAACTTAAACCAGAATCAGTATAGGACACAATGGAGTTAGAATTATTACCCCAACAGGTGATGATATATTGAGTCCCGTTCACCAGATAAGGTTTTTGTCCAGTGAAATTGAACACCGCCCACCATGCGGATGACGCTGGATTGCCCTGCGGTAATGATACCCAGGCGCTCGTTGTGTTCCCGATGAGGACTCCATCGTTCGCCCGATAAAGCATGCATTGGTATGGTCCAGGGGACATGTATATTTGGTTGATAAATGCGGTGATGTTATCTGCCCAGCCGTTCTCATTTGCGGTGAACACTGAACCACATATTCTGTTTTCAACACTTTGTTCTGAGTTCCCAACTTTTGTATATCCCAATGGGTGATACAGATGATACCATTCTGAGAAATTTGAACTGTCATTATACCCTGGTGAACCATATACAATCCTATTGATAAGCCCAGTTGAATTGTATAAATTCAGAGATGCAGAAAAATATCCATCGGAAACAACATCAGGGATTGTGAACACAATGGATTCATTTTGACTACGGGACGTAAGAGTATAATCATTGTGTCCTGCGTTTGTGAGATTGAATTGTACTCCACCGATCGTAACACTCAGGTTAAGTTCGACCCGGACTTTATCACTTGGGAGAATAGAGTGAATTGTGAAGTTTGCTAGTATCGAATCGTTAAGGGTGTCGCCATCGTTTGGTGAATCAAACGAGGTGAAGGAGATGTTGCTGAACCAACAGTTGGGGTTCACGCAGAAGTATTTGGTGATATTCCAAGCAAGCTCCGCAGTTATATTGACATCGTTTCGGTCCATGTTATGCATTGAGTCACCGTCAAGGTAGTTATTGCCTGTTCGATGCCAGCCGTTCCAGCCATCTCCTTTTTCAAAGAGAATGGTATTGTCACAGTTAAACCTCCAGACAAAATCTTCGGAATTACTTTCTTCTTCATTTCTTGGGATCGCACCAGCAAAGTTGTATTGACCTCCGGTTCTTGCCTCGTAATTTGTTTGATCGGCAATGGCGTTGATTAGGCTGATTGTTGATGTATCATCTTTAGTCCGTATGGACGTGTTCAATCTTTGTTGGGGTGTTGTTATTGGTTGTTTGAATCCAAGTTGCTCAAACCCAATCCAAGCTTTGTAATTGTATTCACCCTGGCCTGTCCCTTTTGGATGTGTGTCAATAAAGTGTAATGCCCCACGCATAATGTATTCCTCTCCTGTTGTGAATAGGAAAGCGAGGTTATATTTAGGGATAATGTTGTTGTCTTTCATGTACTTGGCTATCCCCAGGACCATGGCCCCACCCGCGCCGCTGTCGCCTGGTGTTTGCCCCCACCATCCATCAAGTCTATTGCTGATAACGACGATCGCATCATTAGGGCTATGAGAGATGTTTTTATATGCGATGACATTGCGGGAATATACTCCAGGATTTTGACGTGTTTGTAATTTCGGGACCTGATCTATGTATCCTGTGACCCATCCATCTTCTAGATGATTTCGAAACTCGTCTCCGACAGAATCACTTACTGAAAACATAGGTAGGGCATAGGAAGGAGTGCCACCTTGTACACCATACTCTAAATTATATCCTGTCCATCCATATTGTGTAGGTAGCATAAAGTGGGTATCATCAGGGCCGGCTAAAATAAATGCATGATAGAAATAATTACCTATCGGAAGCCAGTTTTCAATGTAACATAGGTAATTTTTTGTAGCAATTTCTGCAAATCCTGAACCTTGAGATTCATTTTGTAATTGAAATAAAACTACACAGTGGGTTTTTTCTACCATTGATGTATAAGTTTGGTTTATAAAGAATACGGAATGAGTGTCATTCCAATAAATTGCAGTAAAATTGGTGCCATTCCAATATTCACTCAGCATTTGATTGAAATCTGTGTTATTTCTTGCGACTCGTGCTACGCCACAGGATAAATTCGAACAGTTCATCGCCTCCTTGAAGTTATATCCTTTCGTCTTATTCTCGATTAAGATACTACCTCCAGCGTCAAAGGTTAGGTTTTCGATTTTTCCCGAACAGTTGGGTTCTTCGTCCATTATATAAACCTGAAAGGATTGATTTTGTGGTATGGTCTGATTACTCTCTATATACCGCACTTCACCAATGAAATAGTTAGGGACCTCGATATTTAACAAATCAACCGATATATTGTAATATGAACCTTCTGGCAAATCATTGAAAGAAAAGGAAGGGATGGTTGTCTGGTCTCCATCTACAATTCCTATATTGAGACAAGAAGGAAAATGTGTGCGGTAAAAGATATCAGGACCAAAGGGAAATACTCCGCACCCGAAGGGAAAAAGTTCCTTCTTAGGTACATATAAATGATAGGCATCATTGTTGTCATGTAATGTTAAATTGAAATCCCTGAAATTGATTTTGGTTGTATATTCTTTGTCCGTTTTTGTTTTCTTCCACTGGCCGTTCTCTTCAGACACATAGCCAAGTTGCAATGTTTGATATCCTGAGAGCCCACATGGATTGTTTGCTTTTCCAATCTCATTATATAGAATTTCATCTATAGTGTAATTTTCTCCTTTTGATGCCCAGGCTCGCCCCATCGGAATGTCATTAGAATCATATGACTTGTTGACGACATCTGCTAAATCATTGAGTCTATCCCAGATATAATTCGTGTCAAGATTCACGGAGTTTTCTTGCGCACCGCCGGTTGCCTTGACATTGCCATTGTCTTTAACATTTAATGAGATTGTGCTTACTAGGAGTAAAAGCGTACAAAATACTATCATTATCTTTTTATTCATAATAAACCTCTCCTTAAAGTGAGAATACGTTTTTTTTTTTTTTTATACTTTATGCAAAAGGCTAATAAATAGGTTATAAAATACTTTTTACCATGACTGCTTTCACGAACTTGTTCAGTGTCTTTTTTGTCGTATGCCTCGTTGTGCCAATCATGCAGGCACATGGCTCGGGGATGGATCCTGAAATTACTAGTTCACATGCGGTTGAGAATTATATCCGTGACTGGCATGTTCGAAGACCGGTCAAGAATGCGGGTAATACGGAAGCCTTGACTAGGGTCACTGAAACGATACCATGTTCAGTGACAATGTCTGTCGATGCTCCGTGGCCGACTGAAAGCCATGATCTCTACCACACCGGTCGAAGCCAATACAGCACGGCAAACGTTACTGGGAACGAACTCTGGCGAGTCCAATCGGATGATAACAGCCAGTTCCTGAATACCGCTCTTATTAGCAAAGACGGCATCATCTATTATGGATCTACCGGTGGAGACGATGCTCTCTATGCTCTGTGGCAAAACGGTACGAGAAAGTGGCGATATCAAGCAGATGGCGCCATCTGGGGCACCCCGGCCATTTCCCAAAACGGGACCATTGTCTTCACTACATGGGGTGGCGAAGGTTATACACACGCAGTCAAACCCGACGGAACACTCCTTTGGAAAAAAAAAATCGGAGGACATAGTTCATCGTCATCCCCAACAATCGGGAGAGACGGTATTATCTATTTTGGCAATGACGATCGTTTCATATATGCAGTCTATCCAAATGGAACCTTGAAGTGGAGTTATTGGACACGCGATATGATCAATGGCGCCCCAGCGATTGGCGATGACGGTACTATCTACGTCGGCTCAGGAGATCATAATCTCTATGCATTGAACCCAAACGGGACATTGAAGTGGAAATACGAGACCGGGGATTACGTTTATGGTTCCGCGACCATTGCACCAGACGGCACCATCTACATCCCCTCTTTTGACGGCTATTTCTATGCCCTGAATCCAAGCGGGATGTTCTTGTGGAAAGGCTATACTGGTGACCAATACGCTGCACGCGGCATGGCGTTAGCGAACGACGGCACAATCTATGTCGGTACAGAACTCCTCAGGGCGTACTATCCCAACGGAATGTTGAAATGGCAGACCGATGTTAAGGGATGCCTTGACGGTACAGTCCCTGCAGTCTCCGCAGATGGAACAATTTATGTGAGTGCGGGTGCCGCCCTGGTCGCCGTCAACCCGGATGGCAGCATCAAATGGCGAAAGGTCCTTACAAGTGAGCAGATCTACTCGTCACCAAGCATCGGATTCAAGGACACGGTCTACGTCGGGTCACAATACCATGATTCTCTAGTACATAGCTCTCTGCATGCATTTGGCGCTGGTGAACCGAAAACAATCAAAATCCTCAGACCGACACCTGGTCATCTATATCTCTTTTCCTTAGACTGTGGTAAGACGCCGCAGAACCTTACGTATATCATCGGATCGGCGACTGTCCAAGTACAAACCTCCAGCCCGGAGGACATCAAAAACGTCTCTTTTTACTTTGGTGGTAAACATGTCTCAGTCGCCAGCCCACCGTTCAGTTGGCGAATGAACCAACGATACGGGAATGTGTTGTTCCAAGATGATTTGACCGTCATCGGATATTACAAGGACGGGACGTCCTGGATTGAGTCGATACCAATCATCTACTTCCATCTCTTCTGATCTGAACCAATAAATCTCTGGGACATTTCATTCGTATCTTCTCATTACAAGAAATCCCCAAACTTTAGTTTGGAGGATGAATCGCGTCATCTTATTTTCTAGAATGAGATTCACTCTTGGACAGGCGCGCCCGCCTGGCGGCGGGTGTCATGAGAACCTGTCCAGGAGCAAACAAATCATGGAATTAGTTAGCGGAAGCCATAGCGTAGGCCAGAATCTCTACCATCTTGAGTGGTGCCCCAAGTACAGATACAATATGTTTAGAGGCAAAGGGAATAAAAAGCTTTGCGAAGACATTTTACATGAAGTAGCCGTAAGGCATAACATAGGGATGATTGAGTTGAGTGTGATGCCTGACCATATCCATACGGTTGTGCTGATCCCACCGACGATGAGCGTTTCTAAAGCACTACAGCTTTTGAAGGGAGCGTCTTCCTATGAGTTGTTCCGACGACAACCCTTGTTTCGATGTCGGTACGCACGAGGAAGCTTTTGGAGCCCAGGAAAATTTTACCGTAGTGTCGGCGACGCAGACATCGAGACTGTATTGGAGTACGTTAGAAATCAGCGTCTTCAACAAGAATCTCTCGATGATTATCAAACTCGGGGACTTCCGGGCACGTGAAGCCCCACAAATTATTGCGGGGAGTAGTCACTCTTGTTTTGTTTTTTCAATGTCAAGGACTTTTTGTTCAGGTACGGATAAGACCATGAACCTCTCATAATCTTTGATAAATCGAATAAGTTCTCGTCCGATGGGTTCAAGAATATATTGATGAGTATCCCTATTGCCATCAACGGTTTGTGTTTTTCGTATGATCCGTACGTGTTCCCGAAGATCTTTTAATGCCATTTCAAAAGTAGTGCTTGGCAGGTTGAGTTCTTTGCTGAGTTCTTTAAACAGCTTTGGTTTATCCTGTAGTGCGAAAAGTACTTGAATGACCCCTTCATGGTTTAAGATTCGTGCTAATCTTCGAGAATTTTCAAATACATTTATTTCTATGGATGACGAGGTATTTTCAGACTTTTTATCGCTCATGAAATATTTTTTATCATCTATTAATTTAAATAATTTTGCACCCCTGAACTTTCGGGCCCCCGAATCCTTGGGGCTCCAGACTTCGGGGGCCCCAGAGGTTGGATGCCCCAAAATTATGTTGAAAAATCTTTTATAAAGTTAAACCATTATGTCAATGCGAGGTGTGGGGGAGGGATCACAGAGAGCCAATACGGCTTTTCTCAGATTGCTTCCCTTATACAAATGATCATAACGACCTGTAGTGTAGTTAAGATCAGGTACTCGTCTACGAAGAGAAAGAGGATAGAACCACACTCCCTTGGATCCATCACTTTACATATTCTATTTAGAAGCAACTATCGAGATCGAGGGGGTCATTCTTTTATTGGTTTTTTCCTTGGTTTATCCCAATACGCACTCTTACATTTTGGGCAGACATTAGGGTATTCTTCCTTGTTGCGTGGCACCCAGGTATGTCCGCATCGTTCACATTGGTATCCTTGGAGCGTGATTTTCGCCATTTCATTGAATTATATTACTAGTAGTATATAACTTTAACTGATTAACCTTAAATAAATAACATACTATTAGTTAAATACTAATAGGTAAATTGCCAAGGGTAAGTTACGAGCTCCCCCTTGGCAGGAAACACTTGAATGCCCGAAAGCAAACGAAGCATTTCCTATCCAGTTATTGAAAAGGAAATATATAATTCATTTGCAAAAATCAAAGGCTCCAAGAACATAAGGATAGCGAATTTCCTTAGAGAACTCGACGTCTCTTCAATCTGCCATCAGAAATACAGGAAGATCAAGTTTCCATACGAATCGCTCTTCAAACTTATCCTCTTTCAAAAGCTCAAGGGAATAAAATTCCACACCAAACTAACTAAGTATATCAGACAAAACAGAAAAGAACTTCACGCATTAGGTTTTAGCAATATTCCTGATCGAAGGATACTAGGGCATTTCGTCCATCATATTTTAGACAACGAAACCAAAGAACTATTACAATTTACAGCAACGAAAATAGAAGAAATATCAGAAAAATTCGGAATTATCCTAGACATTCACACCTTTGAACCGGAGAAACCACAGAAAGAAACCAAGGAGCGAAACCAATATCTCCAGAAGAATGAAAAAGCTAAGGAGATATGCAGAGTATTCAAGAAACGATTCTCACCATTCATCAACCTAAATCTGAAAAACAATACATTATACAAAAAGAACCAATTCCTCGATCTTCTTATCCACATGGGAATGACCGGAGATTTTGCAGAAAACGGGTCACAGACTTACAAAGAACTCCGAGGAATGAACAACCCTGATGCTGATACCCTGCTCTATCATCTCAAGAATTACACGGATACGAAGGAACTCCACAGGATGTTTACCACCTTATTTGAAATCGTCTGGGAGATGGCTCGGAAGATCAATTTGTTCGACATCAGAAAACGCTACGATGTCGCTATCGATTTCACAGAATGGTACTTCTATGGAGATCGCGGCTCACCAATGGTTGTCGGTAAAGAACCAGATCGGGGGACTACAAAATGCTATAAGTTCGCAACCATCAACATCGTGGAATCAGGGAAGCGTTTCACAATGCTCGCGTTACCTGTCGGACCCTTTGATACCAAGGAAGAGATCCTACGGAGGCTGTTAAATTACGTGTTAGAACGCATCAAGATACGCAGAGTATACGTAGACCGCGGGTTCTGCGATTCAAACTCCATCAAAGTATTCAATCACCTGCACCTGAAATACCTCATGCCAGCGACAAAGATATCCACGGTAAAAAGCATCATGGAGATCACACCTGCGCCATGTGTCATCAAAGATTTCGAAATGAAAGATATCACCTTCAACCTCGTAATCGTAGAGGAAAAAGACAACAATGGGATAATCGTGAAACGGGCATTCGCCACCAATGAAGTATACGATGAGAATGACGTGAACCTTACAGAACGCTTGTTCTTCCTGTATGGGAAACGATGGGGGATCGAATCAAGCTATAGGGTGAAGAAACACTCCTATCTCCCGAAGACAACATCGAAGAATTATTTCATCAGATTGTTCTACTTCATGTTCTCGGTGTTGCTCTATAACCTCTGGATTCTGGCTGACATCCTCATCTGGCTTGCCTTGGTCGGTGTTGTCAAAGAAGATCATCTGTTGACATCGAAATACTTTGGAACTGTTCTTTATACGATTAATCCAGGAGGATGAGACCCTGATTTTTTTTATGTTTTAATGCAACTCTTTAGTGTTGAATAGTTTTTGTCATCGAATTTTTTATCATCAATCCTGTTTTTAATCTGATTTTCTCTGTCTTTTCGTCAATCAATACGTATATAGACAGCCTATGAGATCCATTTGAGTCGGATTTTTCAGATTTTTCTCCCTACTTTCGGAACTACTGTTTTGGAGATAAGTTATTTATAAGACCATCAATTTACGGTTGTAACCAACCGAGGGTGAAACCTATGCGAAAACGAGCACAAATGAAAATGTCTAATCAGTCAGAATCCGTTCCAATATCGCAACCATCACCTGTCACAACGACCCCAGAACGAAGACGTTTCCGCGTCAAGAAAAACTGGTGGATTGGAATTTGTCTGATAGCGATATTCTTCTTGGTTCTGTTCATGAACTCGTATTTCAATATCGTGTCTAACGTGAACATAAACCCAGATGGAACCTCACTTAGTGATACCTATTATTTATCTGGTCCTGACCCGTATTATAACATGCGGCTCGTCGATACGACGGTACAGACCGGTCGGTTCCCCTATTACTCTTCGAACGATCCTCTTCTTGCCTATCCATTTGGAAAATCAGGAGGCCGTGCTCCATTACTCGTTATGTCTGCGGTTGGCTTTAGCAAATTGCTTACCCCGTTCATGAGCGAAGCAGACGCGGTAGGATATGCGATGCAGTTTGTCCCAGCTTTATTCGGGGCATTACTTATCTTCCCGGTCTATTTCATCGGGAAAACCTTATTTGGCAAGAAAGCAGGTCTCGTCGGTGCGCTCTTAATCGCTCTTATCCCTATCCATATCAGTTCGGGGCATGGGTCCGCCTATGCGCTGTTCGATCATGATTCCTTCAACCTCCTCTTGTACTTCCTGACGTTTTTATTCCTTTTAAAAAGCATCAAAGAGAAAGATATGTTCCGTCGTGCTCTGTATGCACTCCTTGCAGGTATTCCGCTCGCCGCCCTCTCCATGGTATGGGTAGAAGCACAGTTCCTGTATACCATAATTACAGTCTATGCGGTTGTTCAACTCATCTTCGATCTGTTCACAAATAAAGTAGAAGAAGGTTTCGTCATGAGCATTACTCTAGCGCTGTTCACCGGATTTTTCGTCTCATGGCCTGTGATCTATGCAAGTGGCGTCCTCTTGGACCTTCCCTTCTTCTTAGCACTTGGCATCCTGGTCTTTGGTGGCCTCTGCATCCTGTTTAAAAGAAAACAGATACCCTGGATTCTTTCTCTTCCCCTTGTCGCGCTTATTGGTGTGGGTGCTGCGGGGTTCCTGTATATTATCTATATGTATCCTACCACATTCTCAATTTTTGCCCCATTAAATCAAATCGCAACAATCCTTTATGGGCCAGGAATCTATGGATCAAAAGTATCCTTGACGATTGCCGAGGCAGGAACATACAACATGAGTCGGACCGTCATGTCCTTTGGTCCTGCGTTATACTGGCTTGCTTGGGCTGGTTTTGTCTTCCTTATCTACCAGTATGTAAAGCAAAAAGGAAGACGGGACTACCTTATGATCCTTGTCTTGTTCGTCATCAATATCTGGTTGACCTCGACCGCTGGTCGTTTCCTCAATGACATGGTGCCACTCATCGCACTCCTTTCTGGGTGGATCATCTGGTTCTTCATCAGCAAGATTGACTATAAACAAATGTCACGGAACATTCGGAACGCAGGTGGAGGGTTCCGAGGGATCCGAAAAGGTGTGCGGATCTATCATATCCTTGGGGTTCTTTTTATCGCGTTTCTTGTCTTAATCCCGAATGGGTACCTTGCGCTCGATGCTGCAGTCCCCTCCGCAGCCTCAAAAAACGGTACGAGTAACCTGAAATATGATTTCTTCGGCCAGAATCATTCCTCTGCGTTTGGCTCAAGCACGTACAAAGAGCAATATTGGGTCGCCGCGTATCAATGGCTGAACAAACAAGATACAGACATCACCGAACCAGAGAAACGACCTGGGTATATCTCCTGGTGGGACTACGGGTTTTACGAGGTAGCAACCGGAGGACATCCAACGGTTGCAGATAACTTCCAGGACGGCATTCCACCGGCCGCTAATTTCCATACCGCACAAAGCGAAAAAGAAGGAGTAGCAGTATGGATTATTCGTTTATTAGAGGGAAATAAAAAAGACAACAACGGGGTGGCTTTCTCAGATTCAGTCATCACCACCCTGCAGAACCATCTTGGGAATAACAATACAACAAAAATAACTTCTTGGATGCTTACTCCTTCGCTTTCTCCTTCGCAGAACCAACCCATCGGAGCTGAGTACGACAAAAATCTTAGCACCACGATACGCGTTGGTGAGCAATATCCTGAGAACGCCTATTATCATGATATTGTACAATTGTTGAATGCGACGTTAACCGATGAGCAAATCACCTGGTTGTATCATGATATTCAACAGACGACCGGGTACAGCATTCGATATTATGGCGTTGAGGGGTATGATGAGCAGATTTTCAACATCTTCGCATTCCTTGGTGATAAAAGCAATATCCTCACAGCAATGAGAACCGCTGGAAAGCAGTTCTACAATCCAGAAGATGATTTTATCCAGGTCGTCTATACCGGATACACGGTCAATACTGATGGGTCTCAAGGCGCGGATGGTCAATGGACTGCAAAGGAACTCAATGACATGCCCCAAGAGCAGCGGAATCGTGTTGCCATCACTGGGACATCGACCACATACAAAGAGGACTATTTCAATACGATGTTTTACCGAACCTATATCGGAACCCCGGCGCAACAAGATTCAGAGGGGAACTATCAGACCCCCAACCAACAGATCCCCTGCTATGCGATGAGGCATTTCGTCCCAAAGTATATCTCCCCCTATCCATACTATAGCGAGAGCAGAAGTGCCGTGGTTATCGCCAAATACTATGAAGGAGCATTCTTCAATGGCTCCATTTCCAGCAATAACACCCCGCTTTCCTTTGTGACGGTGGCAGTCCTTGACGAATACGGGTACCCACATGATTTCATGGCCACTGATGAAAACGGCAGCTTCAACCTTATCGCACCTGGGGGAAATATCACGCTGCTGTTTAGCTATGCCAACGATGTTTTCCTAAAAAGCATCAAGTTCAACAGCACGAATGGGACGTTGTATTCGCCGGTCACAGATGCTGAAGCCATGCGTTTGAACGGCTCGAAATATGAACGAAATTTTGACCTGAACGTTAGCCTCTCAACCCTTGAAGGGTTTGTGTATCAGGATACCAACAACAATAACACCTATGAACCAGCCATCGATACCCCCTTACCTGGTATCACCATCCAATTAAGCGATTATTATTTCGGCAGGCCAGTTGCCCCTGTGACAACCGACGAACTAGGACACTATATCTTCCATAATCTATTTGCGAGTAAATACAATATTTCCGCAATCGAAGGGGACTATACCCTCCTCAACCAACATGCGATCAATGTCGAACCTGGCAATAACACCTATAATATCTCA
>Ga0105100_10000879_pt1 | contig 17585 bp, 6 predicted proteins | sample PPLLak12cMay2015_2_FD_87033 | JGI IMG/M metagenome (GOLD analysis project Ga0105100, IMG submission 87033) | Freshwater sediment microbial communities from Prairie Pothole Lake near Jamestown, North Dakota, USA - PPLs Lake P8 Core (1) Depth... | ecosystem: Environmental > Aquatic > Freshwater >...
GGTATCCACGAAGGTGCAACAACACCAGGTTCTGCTTTACTGGATGCTAAAACAGGTGCTGTCATTTGGTTAACGCCCAATGCTGATGTTGGAAGAGGAGTAGCAGCCGACCTGACGGATTCTTATCCCGGTATGGAATGCTGGGGAGGGACCGATGGATTGCGTAGCGCTAAAAACATACGCGCAGGCAATGCACCGGGATCTAGCAATCATGTGATCTGGTGGGATGGTGATCTGACCCGCGAACTGCTGGATGATAACTATATTGACAAGTATGGCAAAGGAATACTCTTTACCGCCACAGGCTGTACATCAAATAACGGAACCAAGAAAAATCCCAATCTACAGGCAGATCTGTTTGGTGACTGGAGGGAAGAGGTCATCTTCCGCACCACCAACAATGCAGAGCTTAGGATTTTTACAACAACCATTCCCACAAGTTACCGTGTTCCATCATTGATGCATGATCATGTTTACAGGCTCGGCATCGCATGGCAGAATGTGGCCTACAACCAACCACCCCATCTGGGATATTATCTCAGTCCCGAAGCTTTGTTGCCCGACAGCCTGAGGCCTCCCTCACCACCTTATAATCTTAGCGCGCTGGCCCTGAACGATACCGTAAAACTGAAATGGGAAATGATAAGTGAGGCCGACCTGGCCGGATATAATATCTATCGTTCTGAAACTATACAGGACAATTTTATTAAACTGAACGCGGAGTTACTCCCTGTTGCTTCATATACCGATTCAGTAGTTACCAATGATGTAACCTATTTTTATGCTGTAACGGCATTAGATACCCTGGGTAACGAATCCCGGTTTTCGGATATCATTAGGGCCATCCCTACCCTGCGTCCCGATGCCCCTGCCGGAGTTTATGCCCGGAATGACGTTCAGAAGATCAAGATTTTCTGGAAGCCTGTTACCACGGCTACCATAACTGGCTATAATGTATACCGGACCAAGACTTCGGGCAAATCCTATATAAAACTTAATCCGGAACTCCTGACCGGAACCAGTTACCTCAATGCACCGCTGAGCACCATCACAACCTATTATTATGTGGTAACATCGGTTGATGAAACCGGAAGGGAATCGTTTTATTCCAGTGAGGTAAGCTCGATACCGGGACCCGTAACCTATCTGCAGGAGGACGAAGGGATTATTTCAGGGGGATCCATCGATAATAATAATCTTGGATACAATGGCAAGGGATTTTACAACTTTGCAGGGTCCAGCACCATTGATTTTATCAATATCGGGGGAAACCTGGGTGGAAATTATATGCTGGTTTACCGGTATGCGCTCGGTAATACTTCCCGCACCGGATCGCTCGTCATTAACGACGTAGCGCAAAGCCTGACCATGAAAAGCCTGGGATCTGACTGGACGGTATATGCCTCTGACAGCGTTATCATTACGCTGAACAGCGATTTTTCCAATACCCTACGATTTGCTGCCACGGGCAATGATTTTGGTAATCTGGATGAAATAACCGTCAAGCCCACCACCCTGACAGGGACAGACGAGCTGAATATAACCGGCCTGAACCTGATTTCAAATATATATCCCAATCCTTTCAGCAATAAGGTTATGATCGGGTATAACATTGATGAGCCGTGTGCTGTATCGGTTCAGGTTCTTAATATGATGGGGCAGCCTGTTATTACACTGGCTGATGCCAACCATGAACCCGGCCGTTATGAAATCGTCTGGAATGCATGTGATGCTTCAGGGAAAAGAGTTCCGGAAGGCATCTATCACTGCCGGTTAATGATAAACAACACGAGCCTGGATGTAAAGAAATTGATATTGATCGGAAATTAATGACGATATCCGCATTAAGTGAAAATATGAGCCAACCCATGAAAGCGATAAGGACCATTTTTTCCTGTGTATTGCTGCCGGCTGCATTAGCATTTTCCATACTGGTTTCATGTGGTAAGGACAAGGACGAAGAGCTGGAGAAAATGAAGGAAGTTTCAGCATGGCTTTATGACTGGATGGACGAGGTATACTTCTGGAATGAAACATTTCCCGAAAGCATTAATATCAAAACAAAAACCGATCCCGAAGCATTCTTTTATGAACTGGTTTATGAAGCGGAGGACAAATGGTCGTACATCACCGATGATTATCAGAAGCTGCAGTCATCATTATCAGGCACTCCCGTTTCCATGGGATATTCGCCGGCCTTCGGTATTTTCAGCAACAGCAACAGGGTTTTTATCCTGGTGGAATATGTTTACCCCAATTCACCGGCCAATGATGCCGGCTTAAAACGCGGTGATATTATCATAACCATTAACGGTTCGGTATTGGATACCACCAATTATTATGAGCTGTTTAGCCAGTCTGATTATACCGTTGGCCTTGGAGCATATGCCAATAATACCATCTACGATTCAGGCATAAGCCTCAGCATGACTGCTGCATTAATAGAGGCAGATCCCATTGTTTTTGATACGGTCTTTGCTTTTTCTGACAAAAGGATCGGTTATATGGTATATACTGAATTCATTACCGGCGATCAGGATCAATACCTTGAATCACTGAATTCAGTTTTCGATAAATTCAACAGTTATGATATTACCGACCTCATCATTGACCTGCGATACAATTCCGGAGGACAGATTGAGGCAGCAACCTACTTCGCATCCGCGGTTGCTCCTGCCACAACGGTCAGCAACGCCAGTACATTCGTCACTTTTTTGTACAATGAGGGTTTGCAGGACTATATAGAAGATACAGAAGGCACTGAATCGAAGAGCCTGATCACCAGGTATTCTGACAATGCTCATAACCTGGACATGAGCCATGTTTATTTTCTGACGACAAAGGGTACGGCTTCGGCAAGTGAGCTGCTGATCATCGGGCTCAGACCCTATATGGAAGTGACGACCATCGGAGAGTCAACCTTAGGGAAATATACCGGTTCATGGCTGATTCATGATTTTGATACGCCGCCCAGCCATAACTGGGCCATTATGCCCATTGTAATGAAATATGCCAATGCTGCGGGATACACCGGTTTTAAAGATGGACTGGCGCCTGACTATGCTGTTGAGGACAATCTTGTCACAGCCAGACCATTCGGTGATACCGGAGATCCTATGCTGGCCATAGCCCTTGAAATGATAACCGGGTCAACCTTCAAATCGGCAAGATCGACGGAAGGCTCAGGCATGAAACTGCTTGACAGCGAATTGAAAAGGATGAAGAGTAATCTGATCGTTTCCGAAGGTATTGGCAATTTCAGGAAATAATCTTCATGGCTGCTAAATTCTTAACTTCAGGCATTATTCAATTTCTGTGAAACAAACAGACAACTTTCATCCCTGACGGAGCTACTTCGTAAGGCAGTGCATAATACTCCTCTACCGCTGTTTTATCCTGTAGACCGATAATGAATAAGGTGGCAGGGTTACCGTCATTTTCTTTCCTTTCAGGCTGATTTCCTGTTCAACAGGTTTGAGGTTTTCCTGCAGGTTAAAGGAGTTTACCCTGTCGAGCCTGTCACTGCTCAGGGATATCAATTTTGCTTTTGGCATCATTTTTTTGGCTGATTGCAGCACAATATGCTGCATCTGTGGTTTTCCAGTGCTGTTTACCAGCTTCAGGATGATCTCATGGGTGCTTTTATCCAGGGCAGCCGTGGCATATAAACCGTTTTGTCCGGTAAGGGGCTTGCCCTCCCTGACCATTTCCAGCAAATGGGTTCCCCTGTTGGTGGAGAACAATTGCTGTACATAATAATTCAGGGTTCCGTAAGACCTCAGGTTATCAAACCAGATCAGGTCCGGCGTCCATTGCCAGCCTTCAGCATGGGCAAACAGCGGAGCATAGGAACACATATGAACGATATCGGCATTTCGTTCCAGGCCCGTCATAAAAGCAGCCTCCGACAATGCACAATTCCAGTCGTTCTTGTTGTCGGGACTGCAGGTGGCAACACTCTGTGCAGCATATTCACCGGCGAAGATCCCGTATTTGCGGGAACGGTCATAGGAATCATACCGGGCAGCATTATTAAAAAACCAGGCAGGATCACGATAATAATGCTCGTCAACAACAGCGGCATTGTATTTCGTCAGTTCTTTTACAGCAAGGTCAAACAGGTCACCGTCTGGAGCGGGACCTGTGCCTGAGACAAGCTTAATATCCGGATATTTTGCAAGGATGGTTTTTTCAAATCTTGCATAACGTTCAAAATACTGGGCTCCCCATTGTTCATTTCCTATGCCCAGGAATTTCAAATTGAAAGGTGCCGGATGCCCCAGTTCAGAACGGACTTTTCCCCATCCTGTATCGGTTGTCCCATTGGCAAATTCAATCAGGTCAAGGGCATCCTGGATATACGGATTAAGATCTTCAAGCGGAACCAGTTCACCCGTATTGAACTGGCATGCCATCCCGCAGTTCAGGATAGGAAGCGGCGTGGCTCCGATGTCTTCAGCCAGCAAAAAATATTCATAAAAGCCAAGGCCAAAGGATTGAAAATAATCGGGGGTAAGCCGGTGCTTGAATTCTATATTCCAGCGGCTCATGATCAGGGGCCTGTTTTCCGGATCGCCGATCGTGTTTTTCCACTGGTAGCGGTTACTAAGATCGTGGCCTTCCACGATGCAACCTCCCGGAAAACGCAAAAAACCAGGTTTCATATCGACCAGCAGCTGAACCAGGTCAGCACGGAGGCCATTGGGCCGGTTTTTCCAGGTATCCCCGGGAAACAATGAAACCATGTCAATATCCACTACTCCCTTGCCTTCAAACCAGATATTCAGGCTGGCTTTTGGATCGGTTTCACCGGCTTTAACACTGGCTGTGTATTTTTTCCATTCCTTTCCCTCAGGCTTTATGGTGGCTCCTCCTATTACAATGCCTTTGGAACTGACCAGCTCAATCCGCAGGGTTATGTTGCCGCCATCCTGCACGGAAGCCATGATGGAAAACAGGTATTGGTTATCCTTCCTGATTCCCATACCCCTGAATCCGCCATTGGAAAGGCACACCGGATCGGCAGACAAACCACCCTTAATGCGGGCAAAACGCGGATTAGCTTTATGGGCATCTCCGCAACTCAAAATATTAAATTGCGAAGAATCAACAGCTTTTGATTTTAACAACCACCCCATCTTAGGCTTATAAAACTCAAAAGAACGGTTCTTAACCAGTTCTGCATACAATCCACCATCGCCGGCAAAATTGATATCCTCAAAGAAGATGCCCCACATGGTGGGTTGAATTTCTGATTTGATCTTATCAGCGTTCACCACAATGGGTTGATCTTTTTGTGCATATGCCATAATGAAAAACAACAACAGCATACCTGTCAGGCCGGATTTCTTCGAAATTTGTATCATCTTTATGGGTATAAAATCAGTTTAGCAAAATTAAAATTGGTTTACATTAAAAGGCATGATTTCTGAAAAAAATGTCAGGAGCAGGATGCGTGCAACGTCTCTGCTATAAAATGCGAATTCTTTTCGTCATGACACGACGCGTGTAAATGCATTACCTAATCCGATACTGGCGTGGGATCGTTTTCCTTAATGCGCATCCGGCAGAACTGTTCAATTTTATAAACATCCGTGATGCCTGACATATATATTGTATCAGGCACATAACGATCCGGCCCGTTTTTCTGACTCACCATTTTTCCGGTTCGCAAACCCAGGGATATATTGCCCTTTTGTTCCTTTCCGCTCACCTCTATGTCCCCGGAAAACTGCTCCCAGTCGATTGACCGGATTGTATTGTCGTGATAATGTACCAGCCTTGTCGGAGTTCCGGCAAAATAGCCTCCCTTCTTAAATAAAGAATAAAGGCCAAAACCCAACATGCCCAAACCTATCAGCACAAAAATCCCAATGATAAGGGCGGGGAATATTATGGGTTTCAGGTTATCGGGACTGGCAACCGTCGGCACATCATTGGACAGGAAATGCACTTCCCTGCCGGCAAAAAGCGGTCCCAGAAAGGCCACCACAAATATGCTGGTAAAGGCCAGCCAGGCAGCTCCGAAAATAACCAACCCCATGGACGTCTTAACGGGCTGGCTTCGGCTTGCTTTCACGGCAAAATCACGGCTTTCCCTGCCGAGATTCTCGACAAGAAGCGCCGGCAACTGGTAACTGTCAATCATGGTAAGATTATGCTTATTTACCTTAAAGATAATAAATGAAATACGATATCAATTGCTTTTTGAATACATTCTGCACATAATACCTGTCTATATATGGGACACTTATAACATAGAGGAGCATTTGAAGAAAATAGCAGCTGCTTAGGTAAATGCCCGAATCTGATAAGACTTATATATATTTACAAAACGAATCAAAAAGATTAAGATGAAACAAATATTTCCTTTGGGTTTGCTATACCTGTTATTTGCTCAGGTGACCGGTAATTATGCACAATCCAGGTACCCGGTTTTATCTGCATCCGGAAACCATGATGAAATACCGAAAAAGCTGACCAGCCAATATATGCCTGTTATCGGAGTCTGGGTATGGACTCAGCAAGAGCTTCAGCAGGACGGATATAAACTTTTCATAGACCAGGCGTGCAACCATTCACCCTTCAACCTGCTGATCCCCTTTCTCAGGTTTCCTGATCAGGAGGTGGTGGAGGAGAAAGTACATGACCAGGTAAAGCTGGCAGCGGATTATGCTGTGGAACGGAATATTGCGCTGGTTGCTGACCTTGACATCCGTTCGGCCCGTCGTGCATTCAGCAATAAATATCCCGATGAATTGCAGCAAATGTTAAGGATTAAGGAAGTATTGCTGACCGGAAGCGATTCCGTTGAAGCGGTTGTCCCCAGTCTTGATCTGAATGACCACTATACCGATGGGAGAATAACGCATCATGTTCCCCTGTCCGCCTCGCTTTTGCGTGTCTGTTCCTACCAGAATACAACCGAAGGCATTATTCAGGAAACCATCAGGGATATTACACCAGCATGCAAACTGGTTTACCTGTCAAAGGATTCTGTTAAAGTGAACATACCCGCGGTCAGGTTGAAAGAGCAGAGACAAACCCATGCCTGCATCATGGTTTCATTTACCCATCTGTATCCCGACATTTATGCTCCCCACCTGATGGAATTCCAGCGTGACATCATACGGCAATATGCTGATGTCCGCCTGGCCGGTGTATGCAAAGACGAATGGGGATATCCACCCTATTACCCGCGGTTCTATAGGTCAGGGATAAATGATTTCTGGTATTCACGACAATGTGCCCTTGCCTATGCTGAAAAAACCGGAGGGCGCGACCTGCTGAACGATTGTCTGCTCATGGCAAAAGGATTTAAGGGTGAAGAAGCGGAACGGCAGATGGCCATCAATCACTTTATGGAGATGTCGCTGCATAGAAATACCCAACTGGAATCGGATTTCTATAATACCGTTAAAGAGGTATTCGGGCCCGAAGCTGCTGTTACTGTTCATGCTACCTGGTGGCCTTATCCTGATCTGAGTGAGTTTAGAAAAAATGGCCTTGACTGGTGGGCATCCAGAAGGGACTGGGCCCAGACGGATGAAATAACTCCCTTTGCTGTCCGCACTGCGCTGTGCAAAAAATGGGGAAGCCCGGTCTGGTATAACATGTATTACAAAAAGGATCTGCCCGAACAGGTATGGAGCTCTGTGCTGGCCGGAGGCCGGATTAATTACCTTCCGTTTCAGTCATTGCTTGACAGCCAGATAATGCGGGCTGAATGCCGTGTCAGGCTGCTGAATTATATCAGCAACAGTCCTTTGGATTGCCCCGTTGCAGTGATCTTCGGTCATGCTGCTGCCATGAACTGGGCCGGGCCTGGTTATAATGATGTCGGGATGGAACTGGTTGACAGTCTTTGGAAGAAAGGCTACAGGACTGACCTGATCCCCACCAGCGAAATTGAAAATGGCAGCCTGGCTATAAATGCTGACGGCTATATTGTTTATGGCGATCAGTGTTACAGGGCAGTGGTCCTGTATCACCCCGAATATGAGAAAAGATCGACAGCGGATTTCTTTTCCAGGGCGGACCGGGGGAAGACCGAATTGTTCCGGACAGGGTCATGGACAAAGGATTTTAACGCTGTTCCGGTTGACGGCTGCAATCTGCTGCCTGAATCGATGATGGGTTCAGATGATATTCCCAATACCCTGCATAACGTTCTTGAATCGCTGAAGAAACAGGGGGTCCCCATACAGACACCCGCTACCGGGATAATCGATAATCGTAATTTCGGCCTTCGTGATTTTGAGCATTCATCCTGCTCTCCGCCCACTACAGGGTTTTGCCGGCTGATCGACGGCACGGTTATTCATGCTGCAGGTACCCGGAATATCAGCGGAGATACTATTAAGGGAGATCTTAACATCGGAGATTATACTGCTTCCGTGGATGCTGTCGGTGTGTTCGCTATCCGTGTGGATGAGAAAGGAAAATTGCAGGCTCTGGCCGCCGGAAGCCTGAAATCATTCAGGAACGGTGATTTTGAGATCAACCTGGAGGAACGGCTGGATATTGCTTTATGGGTTGACCCTGAAGGAGAATGGCATGGTGTTATTCAGGGAGGGGATGGGTTTGTGCCTGATGAACTGGCAGGGATTTCAAATGACTGGGTTTATTTAAGCCTCCCGGTTCCACCGCAATAAATTCCCTGCTGCGCTGGGTACGCATATTAATCCGATGCCTGAATAAACTATTGCTATTTTCACATCGATAGCAAATGCTTTATGGTTGGAATATAAAAACCCAGGCTAGACCTGGGTTTCAAGAAAGTGTTCATGAATCGGAAAAATCGTCCTGAAAATCCGTATAAGATTATCTGACGATTATTTTGGCATGATATTGATTAACTCCATTGGAAATTCTTACAATATAAACCCCTGCAGGCACATCCAGATCCATTTCAAATGATGGCCGGCCAGACAAACCGGTCGCAAAGACCTGTTCTCCGTTCATATTCAATATGACAAGCCTGGACATATCCTCCAGTCCTTCCACCGTGAATAATGCTCCTTCGGAAGGATTTGGATAAATCATCATTTTTCCGCTTCCTGAAAAGTTTGCAATTCCTGTCTGTCCGCTCACAGTAATGATCATTTCATCCTTAACGGTGGAATTCAGTTCAAGTGAACTTCCCGTAACCGTAACCGTGCCATTGGTTTTCGCTGTCAGTAATCCATTCTGGTCAATGGTTGCAACGCTGGTGTTGTTTACTTTCCAATAAACCGTTTTCAGCGTGGCATTTTCCGGCAAAACCGTGGCGACCATCTGCAGGGTGCCGTCATCGGTATCAATATTAGACTGACCGGTTGAGGTGGAAACCTCAATGGATGTGCCCGCCACAAATTCCCCTTTCAGGTATGCCCGAAGCCATAACATGGCAGGACGTTCATTGCCATCCAGATCAATCAGGTATGCTCCCGCGTCCGAGCGCCACATCCCGGGCCTGAATCCCCACAGCGTAATGCCCTTTATGGCCGGATGTTCCCAGAACAAGGAGAAAAGATTCATGTAACCCCTTACCTGCTGCAGATCCGTTAAACCGTCAATGTCAAGCTCGGTCACATATATCGGTAATCCCGTGCTGGCCAGGGTATCAATATTTCTAAGGTAAGTTTCATTGGAAGCATTATGCGAAAAGCCATGACCCTGAAACCCGATGGCATCGATCAGGTTTTCGGCCTGAAGCAATTTTATGATCTTAAGGTATTCGTCGGTATTGGTGGTGCTGTTCATAATACCGTACTCGTTGATCATCAGTGCGACGGTATCAGCAAATACGGCACGCGCCATCCGGAATGCCTCTATGATCCAGTCCCAGCCTGTCACACCCGATCCGCCAAGGGCTCCGATATAATTGCCCTGGTGAGTAGCGTCAGGAGGTTGATGCAAAGGCTCATTCACTACCTCAACCTGCCTGATTCCGGGATAACGGTCAGCAACTGCTTCAAACCATTCTTGCAGTTCGGCATGCTGTTCAGCAGAATCAAGGGCTGCCACCCATGATGGCTGCTGGGAACCCCACACAAGAACATGGTGTTTAAAAAGAAATCCGCTGTCCATAGCCAGTTTGTATGCTTCATCATAATCGGTCCATACCATATTGTCACGGGTCCCCTCTACCCAACCCCATTTTCCGGCATTGCCCGGGGTTATCTGGTTCCAGTAACCGGCAAAATCACGCCTTGAATCCGGACCAAAACCACATCCCAGAAACTTATCAAGACCTTCGGCAAGTGGAGGCCCGATGGGTTCTTCTCCCGGGGGAAACAAAGAACCGGCTTCGCCTTTGTTGAGATTATCTACCGTGTAATATATCCCGCTCCTGCCGAATGCAATTTTATCGATATCAAATCCGTTTTCACGGGTTCCGATCTCAAAAGTCTTGGTTAATTCACCCTGCTCTACCCTAAAGGTGATGGGTGTTTCATAACCGGTATAATCAGAAAATGACACCCATTTCCAGACACCGGCAGGGGCATCTCCCTGATTTCCGACAACATCTGAATTGATAACAAATCCGGCGGTATGCAGATTATTGCAAATGATCCAGTCATTATCGGATACCGGATCTTTCGTACCAAATCCGTTACCATAGAAATAACTGTCATCATCTGCACCTGCCGGACCGATCCTGACCCTCACGAAAAGTTTGTAGGTTCCGGAATCAGCGAAGGTCACGGTATAAGAAGCCACTTTACTGGCATTACCGGGATTGGTGGCATTGATAAAGTTGGTTTTCGGCGCGATATAGGTAACATCTCCATCCGTTAAAACGGCAAAATCCGACCCGAGTGTTCCGGCCTCAGCTTCCACGATAACAGGTACATGCTGGGCAACCACGTTGACACTCACCATAAAAAAAACGGAGGTTAAAAAAGTTGAAAGTCTCATAACCTATTTTTTATTGTTAATACTAAAACTTCCCCGAGAAATTCAAGATTGCAAAAATACAGCAATCATTTCTTAGTTCATAGAACAAATTGGCATTTTGCTGTTGATATTGTTACAAAGTGTGATTTTGTCTTAATTTTGATGAGTTAAATAATGATCAAAAAACATGAGCATTAGAATAGTTCATATTGTATTATTCATACAATTGGCTATTTCCTATCATGCTGACCTGTGCTTTTCTCAGGCTGTGGTGCAAAGACCGGTCGCAGGCATCAGCGTAAATGAAACAGGGGCAATGCTTCCCGGTATTGACTATGAGTCTGTATTTCAATCCCTGTCTCCCGATTTTGAATACAATGCGGTCAGATGTATTTTTAAGGATCATAAAGGCTTCATGTGGTTTGGTACCGAGTCGGGGCTGGTGCGGTATGACGGCATCAATTTTTACGTTTATGAGAATGTAACCGGCTCTGCCACCAGTCTTAAAAATAATGCGGTAAATGCCATAACGGAGGATCAAAACCACAATCTGTGGATTGGGACCTCAGGTGGTTTGAACCTGTATAACAGGGAGAAGGATAATTTCAGCGATGTGCCCGGCAATGATGATACGATCAATGCTTTAAACCAGATCCTTATTACCGTCCTTCATCCTGATAACAGGTCCCTGTTGTGGGCGGGCACTTATATAAACGGATTATTCGCTTACGACCATAAGAATAAAAAAGCAACCCGTTATGCACATGATGTCAATGATCCGGGATCGATCAGTTCAGACCGGATTACCTGCATCATAACGGACCTTAAAGGCAGAATATGGGTCGGAACGCAATACGGGCTTAATTTGTTTATGCCGGCAAAAGGATTTAAACGCTTTTTCAATGAACCCGGCAATCTCAATAGTATTAGTAACAATCATATTACTTCCCTTACCCTTGACAGGGACGGGTACATCTGGGCCGGGACCAGAGGAGGTGGGGTTAACAAGGTCGCTGAAGGAAGCAATGGTTTTAATATAGAACGTTACGATTCTGATACCCGCCAGGGCAGGTTATCCAATAATTATATCCTTTCGCTGTTTGCTGATAAAAGGGGGATTATATGGATCGGAACGGATAACGGAGGCTTAAACCGTTTGAATGTGGTGACTGGCTCGGTAAAACACTTCAAAACAGAAGAGGGAAACGAATACAGCATTACCAGCAATTCAATATGGAGCCTTTATGTCGATGAAGAAAACAGGCTTTGGATAGGAACCTATAACAAGGGGATCAGTGTTATCGACGATAAGTTCAGCAAATTTGAGTCATTTGAAAAAATAAGAACACCTGAAAAAAGACTTATCAATAATGATGTCAGGGGATTTACTGAGGACAGCCGGGGCAATGTTTGGATCGCCACCAACGGAGGCGGGATTTGCAGGTTTGATCCTGCTGGACGCCGTTTCGACCGGTTTGTTGATAATAACAGCCCGTCCTCTGTTGCCAGCAACGATGTGCTGGATATACTCTGTGACCCGGATGATAATCTCTGGCTAGGGACCTGGGCAGGCGGAATTGAACGGCTGAACAATGCGGGGAGAAAGATCCGGAATTACAGGCTGATCAACAGCGCGGGCACGGAAAACAATAATGTTTTCACCTTGTACGAGGATCCCAATGGAAATATCTGGGCTGGTACCGCAGGGAACGGTTTGTTTCTTTATGACAGGAAGGCCGATGAGTTCTACTCCTTTGTCTGCGGAAATGATCCGGAAATGATATCCAATATATCCTATGTTACGGACATGCTCACAGACAGCGATCGGAATTTCTGGATCGGGACCATTTATGGTCTGGTCATGGTGAAGCAGCAAAACAACCAGCCGGCTTATTGTCGAAATTTCCTGCATTCAAATGATCCCGCAAGCCTGAGCAGCAATGTGGTGGAATCTATTTTTGAAGACAGCAAAGGCCGGCTTTGGATAGGGACTACCGATAAAGGATTAAATCTGTTCAATGAAAAGGACAGCTCATTTACCGTTTTTGAAAAAGAGGACGGTCTGCCTTCCAATACCATTAAAGGTCTGCTGGAAGATGATGAAGGCTTTTTATGGATCAGCACAAGCAAAGGTATCTGCAGATTTGACTACGAAAAAAACAGCTATAGAAATTTCAGCAGTGAGGACGGGCTTAATTCCAATGAATTCAATGTAAGATCTTGTTTACGCGCCGGAAACGGAGCGTTTTATTTCGGCAGCGAAAACGGGTTCAATGTTTTTTATCCCGGAAGGATTACGGAAAACAATTCAGTTCCTGCGGTTTACCTATCTGAACTGAGGATCAATAATAAGCCGGCCGTAATTGGTGCAAAGGATTCTCCTTTGAAGAACCATATTATGGAAACGAAGGAAATTACCCTTAACTACAGGCAGACTTCCTTTTCCATTGATTTTGTAGCGCTGAATTATACACATTCTTCGAGAAATCAGTTCTGCTACAAACTGGAAGGATTCGATGAAGAGTGGAATTGTATCGGTACACAAAGGACAGCAAATTACACGAAAATTAAATCCGGAAAATACGTTTTTAAGGTAAAAGGTTCAAACAATGATGGTTTCTGGAACGAACAACCAACCGAATTGAAAATTACCATCAGGCCGCCATATTGGGAAACCTGGTGGGCAAAGCTTTTTTATGTGTTGCTTATTTCGGCGGCCATGTTAGTGGTCATAAAAATAAGAAATGAAAGGATCAGTATCAAGAACAAGCTGAAACTGGAGCATCTGGCAAGAGAAAAAGAACATGAGCTCAACGAAGCGAACATTCATTTCTTTACCAATATAGCACACGAGTTCCGGACTCCTTTGAATTTAATTCTGGCGCCGCTTGATGGTCTGATATCAAAAGCTGAATTAAAAGTTAAAGAGCATTTGCTGGTGATTTACAGGAATGCCAATCGTTTGCTCCACCTGACAAACAATTTGATGGACTTCAGGAAGCTGGAGGAAGGAAGAACGAAGCTTAAAGTTCAGCATGGCGATTTGCTGCAATACATTAAAGAAATATCGATCTATTTCAGAATAATCTCGAAGAGCCGCCAAATTGACTTTGCCATTGAAACAGATGAGACTTCAATTATTGGCAGGTTTGATCCTGAGAAACTCGAAACCATTTTATTAAACCTGTTGTCCAATGCATACCAGCATACCCCGGACAAAGGCAGGATCAGGATTACTGCCAATATTAAAAGTAAAGCGGCGCTGGTTGACAAATATAGTGACGGCATCAGGGACATTCAGACAAACGGAAGGCTCGTTGAGATTATTGTCACTGACAATGGAGAAGGTATATCACCGGAAGAACTGCCCAGCATCTTTGATAAGTTTTACCGCGGAAAATCCAGTGAAATAAGGAGAAATCAGGGAACAGGAATAGGATTGACATTAACCAAAGGGCTGGTTGAAATTCATCATGGTTATATCCGGGCTGATAGTATACCGGGTATTGAAACCCGTTTTTCCTTTATTCTGCCGATTGATCCCGGTGCATATGAAGAAAAGGATCTGGTGCCGGAATCAGTTGGTACCCTGAAAAGAAATATTATTACAGATCCCGCGCCGGAACCGATAATAAGTGAATCAGCAGCAGGGACAGAGCAGGATGAAGAAAAGCCTGAGATTTTAATTGTTGAGGATAATGAGGAGCTAAGGGCATTTTTAGTGAAAGAACTGAGCACAAAATTCATGGTTGCCCAGGCTCATGACGGAAGAGCCGGAATTGAGCTGGCCCAGTCGGATATTCCTGATCTGATTGTCAGTGATATAATAATGCCAAACATCAACGGAATCGAATTATGCAAGACCATAAAATCAGATGTCAGGACCTGTCATATTCCGGTCATATTGCTTACAGCTAAAACGAGTATTAATGAACAGATTGAGGGAATCGAGACCGGTGCCGATGCCTATATTACAAAACCCTTTAATATTCAATTTCTTGGTGCGCAGATAAATCAGCTTATCCGGTCGCGCCGTGCCTTGTATGCCTATTTCAGCCAGGAGGTATACATCATGCCTAACAAGTTATCAGAACGTGAACTGGATCAGAAATTTCTGAATGATACCATTAATTATATTGTTCAAAACATCACGGATAATTCACTGAATGTTGAAGGCCTGGCTGAACATTTAAAGCTTAGCCGCAGTAATGTTTACAGGAAAATCAAAGCCCTGACCGGACAGTCCATCATCGAATTTATCACACTGATCCGGTTGAAACAATCTATTAAAATGATGGAAACCAGTCAATACTCTTTGGCTGAAATTGCCTATCTGACTGGGTTCACATCACCCTCCTATTTTACGAAATGTTTTAAAAAACAATACGGTAAACCGCCTTCTGAATACCTGAGCAGAAAGAATATCAATTGAATTAATGATTCGGAAATTTTTTCCCCGATAATCAGGCACCTTCCATACAGGATAATTTTAAATCGCTTAAGATAACCCGATCAGCTTATATAATGCATATGCTTTACCCGTGCCAGCGCTGAAAACAGGTATTGCATCAATTTTCCAAGTGATTGGCTGATATTTTATAGTCCGGTTCTCAGCGTGTAAATATCTTTAGCTAACTGGATAGAAAGTATAAGCCCTTAACCTGAACCTGAAAATATGACGGCTATTAATGACACGTAAGCACCTGTCATGTAAACCAATTCTTCTCAGCAGCAGAACTCATCTGAATATCTTTTGCTCATACGATTTCACATTTTTTTTTTGCAAATAACGGCTAATCAAAGAAGGGTGTAAAACAAACTAATTAAAAAGGCATAATGGAAAGAAAAAACAAAAGAAAGCAACCCATTTCCTTGTTGTACAATACAAGTTGGAAATTGTGGCCGGCGGGAATCATATTCCTGCTTACAATGCTTTGCAATGCATCAGCATTTGCACAAAATGGTCAAAATGTGAAAGGGACCGTGCTGGATGAAACACAGGAGCCTGTTATCGGTGCCACAGTGATACTGAAAGCAGACAATACAATAGGCACCATTACCGATGTTAACGGTGCATTCACATTGAGTATCCCCGGAGGAAATCAGGTTCTTGTGATATCATTCGTTGGAATGGAACCCCAGGAAATTGCCGTGGAAGGGAATGATAATATCACGGTGGTTCTGAAACCATCTGAAATTGAGTTGGGAGAAGTTGTAGTCGTGGGTTACGGAAGACAGAAGAAAGAGAGCGTGGTGGGTGCCATATCACAGACAACCGGCGCAGTGCTGGAAAAGGCAGGCGGCGTGTCCAATATCGGTGCGGCCCTTACCGGCAATATCCCGGGTTTGATTACCATGCAGACTACAGGGGAGCCCGGTGACGAGGACCCTGTCATATATATAAGGGGACAGGGTTCCTGGAACTATGGGGGCCCGCTGATTTTGGTCGATGGGATTGAGCGTTCCATGGAGGAGATTGACTTTAAATCCGTGGAAAACATATCGGTATTGAAAGATGCCTCCGCTACGGCGGTTTTTGGTGTGAAAGGGGCTAACGGGGTCATACTGATTACCACAAAACGAGGGTCGGAAGGCAAGGTAAGTATAAAGGTATCCTCAGATGTGACCATGAAGATACCTTCGAAGTTGCCCGGAAAGTATGACGCCTATGACGCTCTGAAAGTGCGCAATATGGCCATAGAAAGGGAAGTTAACATAACACCTTCTTTATTTCAGGCATATACTCCGATTGCAGAACTGGACAAGTACCGTCACCCATCCAGCCTGGAAGAAGCTGAAAGATATCCCAATGTTGACTGGCAGGAAGAGTCTTTCAAGGACTATGCCATGTCGTATACCAATAATATCAGTATTACCGGTGGAACACCATTTGTCAGGTATTTTACCTCAATGGATTATCTGCATGAAGGAGATCTTATGAAGGTCCGTGATAACGGCCAGGGTTATACACCCGGATATGGATACGACAGGCTGAATTTCAGAAGTAACCTCGACTTTAACATAACGAAAACAACAACCCTCTCAACCAATCTTTCCGGTTCTCATGCTGTCAAAAAGGAGACCTGGTCAGGGTTCGAATATACCATGTGGCAGGCTGCCTATGGTAACCCGCCGGATGCTTTTCCGGTTCAGTACAGCGACGGAACCTGGGGATACTGGCCGGATAATGAGGTTGACGTGCAGAATTCCGTGAAAAACGTATCAACCTCGGGGATAAGGAACAGAAAGACGTCCATTATCAATACCGACTTCACCCTTACCCAGGACCTGGGTATGCTGTTGAAAGGGCTTATGGTAAAAGGAACTTTCTCCATGGACAATACTTTTTTGTCGGACGGAGGTGTCTGGAATAACTGGGGCAGCGTTATCGAGAAGTGGATTTCCCCTGAAGGGCAGGTATCCTGGAACCAGGAATCAGGCACCAACAAATATGATTACGTGACTCCTGAATGGTCGGTCCGCAGTGATGAAATGGATAACGAGCAAACATACCGGAAAACCTACTACCAGATTCAGCTTAATTACGAGAGAAAGATAGGCAAGAACAACTTTACTGCCATGGGGCTTTTTAGCCGTGACAAAAAAGCATTGGGCAGTATATTCCCGCTTTATCGCGAAGACTGGGTTTTCAGGGCTACCTATAATTATAGTGAAAGATATTTTGTCGAATTTAACGGGGCATA
>Ga0105100_10000883_pt1 | contig 17559 bp, 17 predicted proteins | sample PPLLak12cMay2015_2_FD_87033 | JGI IMG/M metagenome (GOLD analysis project Ga0105100, IMG submission 87033) | Freshwater sediment microbial communities from Prairie Pothole Lake near Jamestown, North Dakota, USA - PPLs Lake P8 Core (1) Depth... | ecosystem: Environmental > Aquatic > Freshwater >...
GGCAGCCAGCCGATCTCGAGATCCGCGCCGGTGCACACGGCGATTTCCGCCGAGCGCATGCGCGCGATCAGGCTTGGGCGCGCTTCGATGCGATGAGGATCCTGCTTGGCGGTGGAAGCCACGTAGACCGAAACCTTGGCGCCGCCCAGCTCGCTGGCCAGCGCACCCCACTCCGGCACGCAGGCGAACACGTCCACGGCTGCCGAGGCGGCCGTGGCGCTCAGGGTCGCGACCAGCGTGGCCGCGATCGCTATCAGATGTCTCATGAGTATCTCCGCGGATCAGAACTTGTGCGCGCCATGCGCGCCCAGGCTGAAGATGTATTGCAGGAACACCTGGTGGTCGGTCAGTCCCTGCTGGGACTTGTCGTGGTTGTACTGCAGGCGCAGACGGCTGAACTCGGAGGCGCTCCAGTCGACCATGGCGACCCAGCGGTAAGGCGAGTAGTCGGCGGCGGTGATGCCGTTGGCCTCATTGACCCCGGAGTCGATCGAACCGCTGTCCAGGCGGTCGTAGCGCAATCCCAGGCGCCACTGCGGGATGAACTGATAGACGCCCTGGATGTACCAGCCGTTCTGCTTGGCCTGGAACGCATCGCTGACGCCGGCACCGCCGTTGTCGTAAGTCAGCACGCCGTCCAGTTTGCGTTGCATCCACTCTGCCACCAGCTTGAAGTTGCGCCGGGTGGGGTTGCCGTCCGGCGCCCACTTGTAGACGAGATCCAGACCCCAGACCTCCGTATCACCGCCTGCCAGCGTGTTGGCCACCCCGGTGCGGTCGTCGAAGTCGAGGATCGGTGTTCCCTCGTCCGTGCGGTTCTCTGCGCGCATCCACCAGCCGCCCGCGCGATAGCTGTGGCTGGCGCCGATGTCCCCGCCCAGTCGCGCGAACAGAGTGCCGCCGGTGAACCCGTTCTTGCTGTGGTTGCTGTCTTCGAAGGGGAACTCGACGGGACGGCCGATCTCCCCCCCGACCTCCGCGAACACCGGCAGCGGTGCGATCCAGGTCGCCGACACCGAGTCCATCACGTAGTTGGGGCCAAGGAAGACGTTCTGGACCAGTGCCGGGTCGAGGAAGTCCCACGCGTGAGGGTGCAGCGAGTTCTGATAGCCGATCCCGGAGAACGCGCGTCCGCCCTTGAGCGTGAGGCCGTGCCCGAGCGCCGAGGTCTGCGCATAGGCCTCCTCGACTTCGATGGCTTCGTCTTCGACCGCAAACGTCGCCTGGCCGTAGAACAGCTGGTCGACGCTCGCCGACAGCGTCAGCTCGCTTTCGTTGATGCTGAAGCCCTTCTCGCCGAGCCCCGCGCCTCCTGCCGGGGCATAGCCGGTGATGCCACGGGTGTCGGGGTCCTCGCTGTAGTTGCGGTAGGCGCCCTGCAGGATGAGCGAGATGCCCGGATTGAAAGCGTTCTGAGAGGGGGCTGCCGATGCGGCGGGTGCGGTAGCAGCGGCACTCTGTGCCTGCTGTTCCGCGCGCTGCGCCGTCTCCTGGGCGCGCTGGGCCGAGTCCTCGGCCTGCTGCAGCCGCGTTTCCAGCTCCTGAATGCGCTTCTCATAGCTTTCCCTGACGTTTTGGATTTCCTTGCGGATCTCTTCGAGCTCGGTGTTGCTCTGCGCGAGCGCGATGCCGGGCGCCGTGCATACGAGCGCCACGGCGAGTGCCGTGATTCTGGCCCTATACATAACAGTGCATCCTCTGAAAGGAATGAACACGCACGCGCCTCGACCAACGTTCGAGGTGCGCGGGGACTTACTCGGGCTTCAGAGGAAAGCGGGTGGTGCGCGGGACTGGAACCCGCGCACCGGGATGGGAAGATGGGACTCGCTCGGTTGCGCGGGCTGCAGGAGGACACCGGTCGCGTCCGGCAGAATCACGCCGCCGGATGGCAGCGCCGCTGCGAAGTGGGAGGAGGTCAGACATTCCCCGCACACCTTGCCATGGGGGAGGCCGGGCTCGGTCTGGTTCGCCGAGGCTGTGGCCAGGTGCGAGACCGCATGCACGAGCGCCGCCTGCTGCCCTGCGATGAGGGCGAGTACTAGCAGCAGGCGTATCAACGAACGGTGGCTGCGCATATCCTGGTTGTAGTCCCGCGGATGCTGTGCGCGAGCCCCAGCGCGGCTTCCGTGGGCGACGCACGTTCCGCGTTCAAGTCTAGCGCGCCTGGGCGACCAACCGCAACCGTAATGCGGGCTGCCTTCCGCTCCGGGCCTTCTGCGGGCTACCATTGCGCAGCGCCAACCAACCCGGGATCCGCCACCTCGGTTGAGGAACCGGTCGGAGCGGCGCAACCGTCGGCCGCCGATACGGCGGTGCAAGCGCCTCAGCCGGTCGAGCCGCCGCCGGTGCCGATCGAGCTGGAGTGGCGGCTGCCGCCCCCGCCACCACGGTGATCGCAGAAAGGCGTGCCTGTCGCCTCAGAAGTCGTCCAACGCTGCGTCGCGCGTCAGATGCGAGATGTCGCCCCAGTGCTCCAGGACCCAGCCGTCCTCCTCACGGCGCACCCAGTTCAGGCTCGCGTTGTAGATCGGGAAATTGCGTGGCTGCTCGAGCGGCATGCGCGTGACATGCCGGTAGAGTGCATCCAACACTCCGCCGTGGGTCACGACCAGCACGCGCGCGCCGACGTGTTTGCGGGCCAGCTCTTCGAACACGCCGGAGACGCGCTCGTACAGACCACGGATGCTTTCGCCCCCGCCGGGCATGGCGTGCCCGGGATCGCGCGCATGGAAGCGCCGGTACTCGTCAGGATAGGCGCGCTCGCACTCCGCGCCGGTGAGTCCCTGGAACACGCCTAGCGCCCGCTCGCGCAGCTGCGCGGTTGCCATCGGCTGCCGGCCGGTCCGATCGGCCACCGGTTGCGCCGTCTGGAGCGCGCGCCCCAGATCGCTGCAATAGAAGGCTTCGAAGGGCTCTGCGCCCAGCCGCTCGCCCACCAGCAGCGCCTGCGCCATGCCCTCCTCGTTCAAGGGACTGTCGAGATGTCCCTGGATGCGCCCCTGCGCATTCCAGGCGGTCTCCCCGTGGCGAACGACGACGAATCGCGTGGCTTGCATCAGAGACTCCGTTGCAACGGCTTCAGCCGCAACGCGCTGCGACTGTGGTGTTGGCGGCTGGCCATTTGCGCAATCGAGCGGGTGCGCAAACTCCCTGCCCTTCCCTCAAGCGACGCGACATAGTAGCCCCTTCAAGTACTCCCCCTCGGGAAAGCTCAGCGCCACCGGATGATCCACCCCCGCGCTCAGGTGGCGGAGGATCTGCGCATCGACGCCGGCGTCCAGCGCCGCCCCGGCCACGATCTTCTGGAACAGATCGCGCGATACCCCACCCGAGCAGGAGAAGCTCACCAGCAACCCGCCTGGTGCGAGCAGCTTGAAGGCGAGGAGGTTGATGTCCTTGTATCCGCGCGCGGCACGCTCGGCGAGCGCGGCCGTCGGGGCGAACTTGGGCGGATCGAGCACGATCAGATCGAACCGCCGCCCCTGATCGCGCAGACGGCGGAGCATCTGGAACACGTCCGCCTCCACCCACTCGCATCGTTGCGCCGCGAACGCGTTGAGCTGCGCGTTGCGTTGCGCCAGGGCCAGTGCTTCGCTCGAAGCCTCCACGGCCGTGATGTGACTGGCGCCGCCGGCAAGTGCGCTGAGTGCGAATCCGCCCGTATAGCAGAAGCAGTCCAGCACGGCGGCGCCTGCTGCCAGCGAGCGAACCAGCCCCCGGTTGTCGCGCTGATCGAGATAGAAGCCGGTCTTGTGGCCGCCGGCGATGCTGACCAAAAACCTCAGTCCCGCCTCCTCGACCTCGACGGGATCAGCCGGCGAGTTGCCGCGCAGCGGGCCTACGCGCGGCTGCATTCCTTCCAGGGCAAGCACCTCGGCGTCGGAGCGCTCGTAGACGCGTTGCGCGCCGGTCAACTCCAGCAGCAGGTCGGCGAGCGTCTCGCGCCACGCCTCCGCGCCCGCGCTCGAGAGTTGCAGCACGATGGTGTCGCCGTAACGGTCGACAATGACACCCGGAAGACCGTCGGATTCGGCGTGAACGAGGCGGGTGGGCTGTCCACCGTCGAGCAGCCGGGCGCGCATGGCGACTGCCTGCGACAGCCGCTCCCGCAGCAAGCCGGCACTGGGTGGCGCATCCTCGCGCCAGCTCCACACGCGCGCGACGATCTGGGACTTCGGGCTGTACGCACCCCAGCCCAGGAAGCGGCCGTCCGCCGCGCGGATCGCCACTGCTGCCCCGGCCTCGGGCTGCCCCTGCATTTGCGCGACCGCGCCCGAGAACACCCACGGGTGGCGGCGCAGGAGTGACTTCTCCCTTCCGGGCTTGAGGATCAGCTGAGCCATCTACTGAATGACTGGCCGCCAAGACGCCAAGACGCCAAGAAAGGGCCTCGCGAGATCGGTGTGATCGGTAGGATTCGCGAGGTATTGGCGCCCGCCGCACGTCACGCGATGGCGCTGCATAGCGCACATCCTATCCGCGCGATGGCGTCTTTCTTGGCGTCTTGGCGTCTTGGCGGCTGATTCGTTTTTTCGCTCTAGGGTGAGCCGCGTCGTACACCTTCGCCAGATGCTGGAAATCCAGATGCGTATAGACTTGCGTGGTCGAGATGCTGGCGTGGCCGAGCATCTCCTGCACCGCGCGCAGATCGCCGCTCGACTGCAGCACATGGGAGGCGAACGAGTGGCGCAGCATGTGCGGGTGCACAGGGCGCGACAGCCCCTGCCTTGATGCCCACCGCTTGAGACGGTGTTGCACAGTGCGCGGGCTGACCGGGCGTCCGGCCGCGTTGACGAACACCGCACGTGCCGTTGCTGGCGTCAGCGAGGCGCGCTGCAACAGCCAGTCCCCGAGCGCCTGCACCGCGAAGCGTCCGATGGGCACCACGCGCGTCTTGTTCCCCTTGCCGGTGACGCGGACCGTCTGCTCCTCCAGGTCGAGGTTCTCCAGCGTGAGCCCGGTCAGCTCGGACAGCCTCAGCCCGGAGGAATAGAACAGCTCGAACATGGCACGGTCGCGCAAAGCCATCGGGTCGTCATCCACGGGGATCTGCAGCAGCTGGGCCGCTTCGTCCGGGGACAGCGCCTTGGGCAGCGTCTTCGCAGATCTGGGAGCGCGCAGGCCCTGGAAGGGGCTGCTGGTTACGCCGTGGTCACGAGCCAGGTAGCGGTAGAAGCTGCGCCACGCCGACAGCCTGCGGGCCAGCGACCTGCCGTCCAGGCCGCGGGCATGCAGCTGCGCGACCATGCGCCGCGCTTGATGGATAGCGATGTCCGCGAGCGGCGTGTCGCCCGCCAGCTCAAGCAGGCTGCGCACGTCACGCGCATAGCCCTCGACGGTGTGAGGGCTCAGGCGCCGCTCGTGGGCGATATGGGAGAGAAACCCATCGAACTGAGCGCGGTACCGGTCAGTCGGTGAACTGCCTGCGGGCAACTCAACTCTCCATGTGGCGCCGCAGGGCCGTGCTGGCGAGCTCGCCCAGACGCGCTAGATACAGAATTCCCATGTCCTGGGTGAAGCGCTCTGCGTCCGTGCTGGCGAGCGCCAGCACACCGAAGGGCCGCTCGGCGCGCAGGCAGACGTATACGAAGGAGCGGAAGTCCTCTGCCATCGGCCCGAACCAGGCGCTGCTCTCGAACATGGCGCTTTCGCTGAAGTAGGGATTGGCCAGGCTCTCGGCGAACACGCGGGCTTCGTGGCTGATCGGCTCGGTCTCGGGCCGGCTTGCGCCCGGCTCTGTCCACCACAGCCGTAACGCCACGCCGGGCACGCCGAAATCCTCGTGCAGGCTGTGGTACAGGGACTGCAGCAGGCTGGGGAGATCGCGTGCCGACATCATCGCCAGGGCGATGCGGTGCACACGGTCGCTGATGAGGTCGTTCTCCTCGCCGAACTGGACCAGCTCGCGCAGCTTCCCCTCCAGCACGCGGCTTTTCTCGCGCAGCGACAGGACCTGTCGTTCCGACAGCGGGATAGCGTGGTTGCCGTGCGGGTGGGGCACGTAAATGGAAGACAGCAGGTCGGCGTACTCCGCGAAAAACTCCGGATGCTCCTGCAGATACTTTGCGACCTCTTCGGCTCTGGTCATTGGTGTCAGATCTCGATCTCGCCTTCGAATACGGTTTCGGCCGGCCCGGTCATCAGCACCGGCTGGCGCCCGCCCTCCCATGCGACATGCAACGCACCCCCTCGGGTGCTCACGCGCACGGGGCTGTCCAGGTAGCCGCGCGTGATCCCCGCCACTACCGCGGCACACGCTCCGGTGCCACAGGCCAGCGTCTCGCCCGCGCCACGCTCGTAGACACGCAGCCGGATGTGATGCCGATCAGCCACCTCCATGTAACCCGCATTGACCCGCTCGGGGAAGCGCGCGTGCCGCTCGATGAGCGGACCTTGTGTCAGGACCGGTGCGGCTTCTACGTCTTCCACCACCTGCACCGCGTGGGGGTTGCCCATGGACAGCGCGCTGATCTCCAGCGGCTCCCCGTTCACCTCGATCCAGTACGTCAGCGCGCGCTGGTCCGCCACGAACGGGATCTTCTCCGGCTCGAACTCCGGCGCGCCCATGTCCACGGTCACCTCGCCGTCGCTCTCGAGCTTCGGCACGATCACGCCTGACAGCGTCTCGACCCGGATCTGGCTCTTCGTGGTCAACCCCTTGTCGCGCACGTAACGCAGGAAGCAGCGCGCGCCGTTGCCGCAGTGCTGAACCTCGGCCCCATCGGCGTTGAAGATGCGGTAGTAGAAATCCGTTCCGGGCGTGCGCGCCTTCTCGATCACCAGGATCTGGTCGCAGCCTACGCCGAAGTGGCGGTCGGCGAGCCTGCGTGCCGTGCCCGCATCGAGCCGAACCGGCTGGTTGACGGCATCGAGTACGACGAAGTCGTTGCCCACGCCCTGCATTTTGGTGAAGCGAAGCTTCATGACTGCGTGAGGCGTGAGGCGTGAGGCGTGAGGCGCAACGGGTGAGGCGTGACGCGCAAGACGTGAGGCGAGCGGGGCCGCCGCCGCGTCGCTTCAAGCAGCGCACTCTCGTGCGTACCTGCATGGACCGAATCGCGGATCGGATTCGGAATGCGCTCACGTGCGCCGGCCTCCGGCTCGCCACGCTCCAGCCTTGGGGCCGTGTGTCTGCTCGACCCGCAGCTTTCGACGCCTCCCGCCTTACGCCTCACGCCTCACGATCTCCTTCTCCATCACATAGTCGTCCATCACGAACCCGCCGCCGATGTCGACCGTGACCGACTCCGCTACCGCAAAGCCGTTCCTCAGATAGGCTTCGATGGCGCCGCGGTTGTTCTTGTTGACCTGCAGGTAGATCCGCTGGCAGCCCAGATCCCGTGCCCGCTTCCGGGCGTGGTCGAGGAGCAGGCTGCCGTAGCCGCGGCCGCGCAGCTCGTAGCTCACATACAGCTTGTCCACCTTGAGCGCGTCGGCCGACTCGCTGCGCACGCAGGCGCAGAACGCCACCATCTTTCCATCCAGCAACAGCTTGTCCCACCAGGCTTCACCACCCGCAATCTGCGCCTGGATCGCTGCCTGCGAGTAGCCCTGGGCGAGCATGTATTCTATCTGCTGGACGGTGATGATGTTGGGGTAATGCTGGTACCAGATGTCGCGCGCGAGGCGGACGAGATCGGGGATATCCTCCTCGCGCACGGGTAGGATGCGGACGCTGGGGGCTTGCAGGAGCATCGCCGCGGTCGTCTAGCTGAACGGCGCTAGGCGATGCGGCGCGGCAGGCAAAGGCCGGTGTAGTCGCGCCAGATGCAACGGTCCATCACGACCCAGATGCCGGCCGCGCGAGCCCGCAGCGCCGCCGGCTCGTTGATGATGCCCTCCTGGATCCACAGGCGCCGGACGCCCTGAGCGATGCAATCGTCGACGATCGCGTCGATATGGGCAGCGGCGCGGAATACGTTGACCAGGTCGATGGGGTCGGGCACCTGCGAGAGCCGGGAATAGGCCGTCTCACCCAGTACGGTTCCGACCAGAGGCCGCACCGGGATGATCCGGAAGCCGGCTTGCTGCATGGCTCGGGCAATCCGGAAGCTCGGCCGGTTCTGCTTCGGCGACAGGCCGATCACCGCGATGGTGCGCACCTGCGCGAGCTGGTCGCAGATCTCGTCGTGAGAAGGGTTGGCGAAGTACATGCGGGCCATCCGTTCGGGCCCTTCAATATACCGGAGCTTCGCCCGGCGGGCGTGTCTTGAAGCGCCGGTGCGTCCACAGGTACTGCTCGGGCATCTCGCGGATGCGCTGCTCCAGAAAGGCGTTCATGCGCCGGGTGTCCTCCATCACATTGCTCGTGGGGAAGTTCTCCCAGGCCGGATAGAAGCGCGCGACGTAGCCTTGGCCCCACGGCAGCTGGCGGATCACCAGTGGAACGATGCGCGCGCCGGCCAGTCTGGCGATGCGCGAGAGCACCGGAACCGTGGCGGCCTGCACGCCGAAGAACGGAACAAAGATGGAATCCCTGGCGCCGAGGTCCATGTCGGGCGAGAGCTGCAGGGCCTGACCGCTGCGGAACGCGCCGACGATGGCCTTCACGCCCTCCTGGCGCAGGATCATCCGGCTGCCGGCGAAGCGCTCGCGCTTGCGCTTGAGGAAAGCGTCCACGTAGGGGTCCTTCTGCTTCACGTAGACCGCTGCACCCCGGTAGTCCAGGGTCATGCGCAGGCCCTCCAGCTCGATGCCGACGAAGTGCGGCACGAAGCCGATCGCGGGCTGGCCCTGGACGGCATCGATGTGCTCGGTACCTTCCAGCCGCACCACCCGCCGTAGCCGCTCCGGCGACGCCCACCAGGCGATTCCCGATTCCAGAAGCGCGCGACCGAACGCGCGGAAATGCCGCCGCAGCAGCCGCTCGCGCTCGGCCACGGACAGTTCCGGGAAGCACAGCCGCAGGTTGGTGCGCGCGATGCGCCGCCGCTTGGCGATGAGTGCATAGGCCAGCATCCCCATGCCCTGACCGATGGGGGCGAGGACGGGCAGCGGCAGGATATGCAGCAACCAGAGGAGGAAGATGCCGAGGCGGCTCATTTCGCGTGAGGCGTGAGGCGTGAGGGGTGAGGCGTGAGGCGTGAGGCGTCGTGAGTTAGGCGGGCGGCACAGGACGGTTGCCCGCAGTCTGCTAGGCCACCTTCAGACCAGTATCCGTCCGACGGGCTACCTTCCGGCGGCATCACACTCTCCAGGGGCCACGCACCCAGCAGACGCTTACGCCTCACGCCTCTCGCCTCACGCTTCACGCTCCGAGCGCGCGTGCGCGCTCGGAGGCAGCGGCGCGCCCCTCGGATGCTTGTAGCGGTTATACCCCCACAGATACTGCTCCGGGTATTTGCGAATCGCCGCCTCGATCGCAGCGTTCATGCGGCGTGCGCCCTCCAGGCCGCTCAAGTCGCCCTCCACCGGGGCGATCTCGATTTCGAACCCCGCGGCATCCGGCAGGCGGCGGGCGATGGCTACGAACACGGCAGAGTGGCTGGCCGCCCACAGCTTGCCGATCAGCGTCATGGTATAGGCCGGCTGGCCGAAGAAGTCGACCCACACTCCTTCTCCCTTGCCCGGGACTTGATCGGGAAGCACCCCGATCGCCTCACCACTCTTGAGCGCCCGGAACAAGGCGCGCACGCCGCGCAGATCGGCAGGCGCCAGCTTCTCCTGGCCGCGGCCCCGCCCTGCCAGGATGAGCCGGTCGAGCGCTTTGATGTGCGGCTGCCGGTACAGCACCGTGATGGGGGTGCGCTGCGCCGCATAGATCGCGGAGACCTCGAAGCAGCCCAGGTGAGGTGTGAGCAGAATCACGCCGCGTCCGGTGGCAAGCGCCTCCATTACCGCCTCCTCGCCCGTGCATCTGCGCACCAGAGCGGCGGCCTGGGCTTGATCGCGGAACCACAACGGGATGAATTCGACTGCCTGCTTGCCTGTCTCGCGGATGTTCGCGCGCAGGATGCGCTGGAATTGCGCCTCGTCGGCGTACACGCCGCTGACCCGCAGATTTTCCCGCAAGCGCTTCGCGTAGCGTGAGGATGCGTGGTAGCCGATCCAGCCGAGGGCAGCGCCCAGCGCGTGGTACCAGCCCAGGGGCAGGCGGGCGACCAGGCGCAGTAGAGCGATCAGCGGCGCCACCGGCTGCGCGAACTGCAGTAACTCACCGCTGGGAACCTTACCAGATCACTCGACCGACGCGTGGGCACCGCAAGCACCCGGGCGCACATGCCCGCACCATGGTCCGCGGGCGCGCAAAGCGGCATCTTTGACGACCGCCAACTTCTAGCCACGATGGCAATCTGCTATCCTGTGCAAAGATTCAGGAGACCAACTGCTGGTTTTTTCACAATGAGCGAATATCTCTTCACTTCCGAGTCGGTGTCCGAAGGACACCCCGACAAGGTCGCGGACCAGATCTCCGACGCGGTGCTGGACGCTATCTTAGCCCAGGACAAATACGCCCGGGTAGCCGCGGAGACGCTGGTCAATACCGGGCTGGTGGTGATGGCCGGCGAGATAACCACCACTGCGGTCGTCGATTTCCAGCAGGTCGCGCGCGACGCGATCAAGCGCATCGGCTACGACAACACCGAGTTCGGCATCGACTACAAGGGTTGCGCCGTGCTCGTGGCCTACGACAAGCAGTCGCCCGACATCAAGCAGGGAGTGGACAAGGCGCACGACGATCCGCTGAACCAGGGGGCCGGCGACCAGGGCCTCATGTTCGGGTTCGCTTGCGACGAGACGCCGCAGTTCATGCCCTTGCCGATCCATCTCGCCCACCGGCTGGTGGAGCGGCAATCGGAGTTGCGGCGCGACGGGCGGCTGCCCTGGCTGCGGCCCGATGCCAAGTCCCAGGTGACCGTGCGCTATGTGGACGGCCGCCCAGCCGCCATCGACACCGTCGTACTGTCCACGCAGCACGCCCCCGACGTTTCCCTCGAGCAGGTGCGCGAGGCCACGATCGAGCAGATCATCAAGCCTGTGCTGCCCAGGAATCTGATCAAGGGCAGCATCAAATACCTCGTCAATCCCACCGGCCGGTTCGTGGTCGGCGGTCCGCAGGGCGACTGCGGGCTCACCGGGCGCAAGATCATCGTCGATACCTACGGTGGGGCGGCTCACCACGGCGGCGGCGCGTTCTCGGGCAAGGATCCGTCCAAAGTAGACCGCTCGGCCGCCTATGCGGCGCGCTACGTTGCCAAGAACATCGTGGCGGCGGGGCTCGCCAGCAAGTGCGAGCTGCAGGTGTCCTACGCCATCGGGGTGGCGCGGCCCACCAGCGTCATGGTCACGACCTTCGGCACCGGCAGAATCCCCGACGAGCGCATCGCCGAGCTAGTGCAGAAGCACTTCGACCTGCGGCCCAGGGGCATCATCCAGATGCTGGACCTGCTGCGGCCCATCTACAGCAAGACCGCCGCCTACGGCCACTTCGGCCGGGACGAGCCGGAGTTCAACTGGGAAAATCTCGACAAGGTTGAAGCCCTGAAAGCGGATGCCGGGATGAAACCGGTTCACGCGTAGGTTGTCTGCAGTCTCTCGGTCGAGATTTCGGCGCAGACTAATGCGCGCTTTGCGGGCGTTACGTCGGAGCCAAAATCTCGACAAGGTTGAAGCCCTGAAAGCGGATGTCGGGATGAAACCGGTTCACGCCTGACCGCCGAGACCTGAGCGGCAAGGCCGATACTGGTATAATTTCGCCCCTCCTGAGGAGCGTTGCAACAGGCCGTCGAAGGCGTATCGCCTTCAGAGGCGGGTCTGCCAGGCTCAGGAGATTCGCACTTGCAACGGCGCTCACGAACTTTTTTCTTAACCGAAAGGAGGGCGTGATGAGCGCCGTATTGCACTCCAAGCAGTTCACCGACTACCACGTCGCCGATCTCGCGCTGGCCGATTGGGGCCGCAAGGAGATCCGCATCGCCGAGACCGAGATGCCCGGTCTCATGGCCATCCGGGAAGAGTACGCGACTCAGCAGCCGCTGCGCGGCGCGCGGATCACCGGCTCGCTGCACATGACCATCCAGACGGCGGTGCTGATCGAGACCCTGCAGGCGCTGGGCGCCGAGGTGCGTTGGGCGTCCTGCAACATCTACTCGACCCAGGACCATGCCGCCGCCGCCATCGCCGCGACCGGCACGCCGGTGTTCGCATACAAGGGCGAGTCGCTGGTCGAGTACTGGCAGTTCACCCATCGCATTTTCGAGTGGCCGGACGGGGGCTTCTCGAACATGATCCTGGACGATGGCGGCGACGCGACGCTGCTGCTGCACCTGGGGACGCGCGCCGAGACCGATGCGTCGGTGCTCAACCACGCGGGCAGCGAGGAGGAGACGGTGCTGTTCGCTGCCATCAAGGCCACACTGGCGAAGGATCCCAAGTGGTACTCCACACGCCTGGCCCAGATCAAAGGGGTCACGGAGGAAACCACCACCGGGGTCAAGCGGCTCTACCAGATGGCCAAGGACGGGCTGCTCAAGTTCCCCGCCATCAACGTCAACGACTCGGTGACCAAGTCCAAGTTCGACAACCTCTACGGTTGCCGCGAATCGCTGGTGGATGGAATCAAGCGTGCGACCGACGTCATGATCGCCGGCAAGATCGCGGTCGTGTGCGGGTACGGCGACGTAGGCAAGGGCTCAGCGCAGGCTCTGCGGGCGCTTTCGGCGCAGGTGTGGGTCACCGAGATCGACCCGATCTGCGCGCTGCAGGCGGCCATGGAAGGCTACCGCGTCGTGACCATGGACTACGCCTGCGACAAGGCCGACATCTTCGTCACCGCCACCGGCAACTTCCACGTGATCACCCACGATCACATGAAGAAGATGAAGGACCAGGCAATTGTCTGCAACATTGGCCACTTCGACAACGAGATCGACATCGCCGCCCTGAAGCAGTACAAGTGGGAGAATATCAAGCCGCAAGTCGATCACGTGATCTTTCCTGACGGCAAGCGCATCATCCTGCTTGCCGAGGGCCGCCTGGTGAACCTGGGCTGCGCGACGGGTCATCCCTCCTACGTCATGAGCTCGTCCTTCGCCAACCAGACCATCGCCCAGATCGAGCTGTTCAACCACCCGGAGAAGTACCCCGTCGGCGTGTACGTGCTGCCCAAGCATCTGGACGAGAAGGTGGCGCGCCTGCAGTTGAAGAAGCTCAGCGCGCAGCTCACCGAGCTGTCCGACGCGCAGGCACGCTACATCGGGGTCAAGAAGGAAGGGCCGTATAAGCCGGAGCATTATCGGTACTGATCGCGAGGCGTGAGGCGCGAGGCGTGAGGCGAAAACATCATGAGCTTGTCGCTTGGCAAGTAGCGGTCGAGCTAGTCGGCGAAATCTATCAGCTCTCCGCCTCGTTCCCCCACACTGAGCAGTATGGTTTGACTAGCCAGCTTAGGCGCGCAGCGGTCTCGGTGCCCTCCAACATCGCCGAGGGCGCTGCGCGGACGTCCAAGAAGGAGTTCCTTCACTTCCTCTCTGTCGCGAGGGGTTCACTCAGCGAGATCGACACGCAGCTGACGATTGCGAAACGCCTCGGCCTGCTCAGCAACGACACGCAAGTCCAGGAGAAGCTTGATCGGGTGTTTGGTCTGATTGGTGGCTTGATGCGCTCTCTGCAGCGCCGCGGAGTACTGGAATCACCGGAATGAACGCCTCACGCCTCACGCCTAACGCCTCACGGCACACCTTCAGCTTCGAGCTCTTCCCCCCTCAAACCCCCGAGGGCCTGGAGAAGCTGCGCACCACGCGCAAGCAGCTTGCGCAGCTGAAGCCGGCGTACTTTTCCGTCACCTTCGGTGCGGGCGGGACTACCCGGGATCGCACACTGGGAGTAGCGCTGGAGATACAGGCCGAGGGACAGCAGGTCGCGCCGCATATCTCGTGCGTGGCCTCGACCAGGGCGTCGATCCGCGAGATGCTGCAACGCTATCGCGACGCAGGGATCAAGCGGATTGTGGCATTGCGTGGCGACCTGCCGTCGGGCATGGCGGACGCCGGCGAGTTTCGCTACGCCAGCGAGCTGGTGGCCTTCATCCGTGCGGAGTTCGGCAAGGCGTTCCACATCGAGGTGGCGTGCTATCCGGAGTATCACCCTCAGGCGCGCACCGCCCAGGAAGACCTGGCCAACTTCAAGCGCAAAGTAGAGGCCGGCGCCGACACCGCGATCACGCAGTACTTCTACAACCAGGACGCGTACTTCGCCTTCGTGGAGGAATGCGAGGCAGCGGGCATCACTATTCGGATCGTTCCCGGGATCATGCCGATCGGCCGCTTCGCGCAGCTCGCGCGCTTCTCCGACGCCTGCGGCGCCGAAATCCCGCGCTGGATCCGCCGCAAGCTGGAAGGCTTCGGCGACGACACGGCCTCGATCCGCTCTTTCGGCCTGGACGTAGTGACCAACCTGTGCGATCGCCTCCTGCGGGGCGGAGCACCGGGCCTGCACTTCTATACGCTCAACCAGGCAGGACCGACCACGACCATCTGGCAGCGGCTGGGGCTCTAGGCAAACCCCGCCGTCATAGCTGTCGGCATTCATCGCACGGCCATGGGCATGGCCGTTGCTAGAGTGCGGCCGTGCCCAAGCTCAGGCTCCAGCCTCTCACGCTGATCCTCTCGGCCTTCGTGCTGCTCGCGATCGTCGAGCACTGCGTCGGCCTGCTTCTTCCGCTCGAGCGACGCCTGTCGGATCTGTTCGTCCGCGTTCAGGCGCGCGATGTCGCGCCGGATCCGGACATCGTGCTCGTAGATATCGACGACGCCAGCCTCGAGAGGATGGCCGACCTGGCCGACCGCTGGCCCTGGCCACGTTCGGTACACGGCGAGCTGGCGGCGGGAATCGCCGCCCAGAACCCGAAAGCAATCGTCTTCGATGTGATGTTCGCCGAGCCGGACCGCACCCGGCCCGAGGCCGACGAGCTGTTCAACGAACTGGTCCGGCCACTGACCAACGTGTATTTCCCGACGGTGCGCTTCGATCCCGCCGGCGATGCTTACGGTGTCCCGCTCAAGGACCTGGCCGGGGCACTCGGGCTGACGGCGGGCCGCGACCCGCAGCCGGATGCGCGCGTGAGCCTGATGCTGCCGCTGGCCTTGACCCACGAGAACTGGCGACTGGGTCTAATCAACCTGCTCCCGGACAGCGACGGGGTGACGCGCCGCTACTACCTGCAGCTGCCTGCGTACGGCTGGAAGATCCCTTCCCTGCCCGCACGCGTTGCGGCAGACCTCGGTTACGAAGTCCCGCCGTCCGAGTCCATCCTGCTGGGCTGGTCGGGGCGCACGCACCGGAGCGTGTCGTTCGTCGATCTGTACGAGGACTTCAACCGCGAGCGCAGGCTGCGGCCCCAGGACGAGCTCACCGGCAAGATCGTCGTGATCGGCACCGCCGCGACGGGGTTGCACGACCTTCGGGTGACGCCCGTCAGTGGCTTCCATCCGGGCGCGGATATCCTCGCCACGGCGATCGACAACCTGAAGAACGGCACTGCGATGCGCGCGGCCTCGCCGGTGCTGCCGCTGCTCGTCGCGCTAGCCGTGATGGCACTCATCTACCTCGCATTCCGGCGCGGCTTCCACAGCTTCAAGATCGGAGTAGGGGTGCTCGCTGCGATCGGGCTCATGCTGGGATGGAGCTTCTTGGCCGCCGGCAGCCTCTATCTCCTGCCGATGCTGACGCCCGTGGTACTTGGTATCGGCTTGTACTTCGCGTGCGCGCTCTACGGTTATCTGCATGAGCGCCGCGAGAGGCTCAAGGCGGTCGACTTCTTCAGCCGCTTCGTCAACCCGCACGTTGTGCGGGACCTGCTCGCACGCGGTGGATTTCCCAAAGCCGGACAGAGCCGGGAGATCACCATCTTGTTCTCCGACATCCGCGGCTTCACCACGCTTTCCGAGCGCCTCCCGCCGGAGCGGGTCGTCGCTCTGCTCAACCGCTACTTCAGCCGGCAGGTGGAGGTGATCCTCCGGCATGGCGGATGCTTGGACAAGTTCATCGGCGACGCCATCATGGCCTTCTGGGGCGCGCCGCTCGACGACCCCGACCACGCCAGCCATGCGGTGATGGCCGCGCTGGAGATGTCCGAGCAGCTCGAAGAGTTCAAGCGCGAGGTCGGATCGGAGGGCACGGCTTTCGACGTGGGCATCGGGCTGAACTCCGGGCCCGCTGTCGTGGGGCTGATGGGCTCGGACAACAAGCGCGAATACACCGCCATCGGCGACACCGTGAATCTCGGCAGCCGCATAGAAGGCTTGACCAAGGGCGTGGCGCGCATCCTGGTGTCGGAGGACACCATGCGGATGTGCGGTAGCGCATTCGACTTCGTGGATCGCGGACTCTACAAAGTGAAAGGCAGGGAGAAGGACGTCCGTCTGTTCGAACCCGTCAGGAAACCGTCATGAAGATACGCTGGGAGCTCGTGGTTGCGCTTTCGCTATGGGCGGCATCCGCCGCTGCCGCCGAGACTGGATACGTCATCCGGGTGACCGACCTCAAGGCCAGGCCGTACCTGGATGCCGAGACGACGGTCAAACTCCCGGAAAAGACGCGCGTGGAGATCCTCGTGCGGCAGGGTCCGTGGATGCAGGTCCAGGCCCAGGGCAAGACCGGCTACGTGCGCATGCTCCAGGTGCGCATGAACCTGACGGAGAGCGCGCAGGCGCGGGTGGCTGCAAGTCCTGCGAGCTCGCGCACGGTCGCCGCAGTGAACCGGCCGGCTGGGAGCCGCCCCACTGTCACCACCGGTGTACGCGGCTTCGACGAGCAGGGGCTGAAGGACGCGCAGCCCGACCCTGCCGCCTTCGAACGGATGGCGAGCTTCGCAGCAAGCCGGGATCAGGCACAGCAGTTCGCACAGAGCACTTCGCTCGCCGCGCGCAGCGTTGCCTACTACAACGAGGACGGTAAACCGATCAAGGAGAGCAAGTGATGAACACGAGGATCGTCCTGGCCTTGTCCGTGCTGATCGCGGCTGCGGTTACAGCCGGGTGCGAGAGCGCCGGCGCGTTGAAGGGCATGCAGATCGGTGGCGTCGACGTCGGCCAGCTTGCCGAGAATGTCGGCGGATTGCGCGAAGTCAAGGAGCCGGAGGAGATCCAGATGGGCAAGGGCGTGGCCGAGACGCTGCTCGGTGCATCGCCGCTGCTGGACGACCAGGGGCTGCAGCGTTACGTCAACGCTGTCGGACGCTGGGTGGCCCTGCAGTCGGAGCGTCCGGATCTGCCGTGGCACTTCGCGGTGAACGCGAGCGAAGTCGTGAATGCAGCCGCCACGCCGGGCGGCAACATCATCGTCACCAAGGGCATGCTGCTGGTGCTGCGCAACGAGTCGGAGCTGGCCGGGGTTCTCGGGCACGAGGCCGCGCACGTCGTGCGCAAGCACCACCTCAACGCGATCCGCAAGACTGCTTTCGTCGGGTTGCTCGCCCAGGGGGCGCAGGCAGCCTCGGAGGGCAGGAAGAACCAGGAGCTGGTCGAAGCGCTGGTCGGTCCCACCAAGGAGCTGTATGCACGCGGTCTCGATAAAGGAGATGAGTTCGAAGCCGACCGCATGGGTGTAACAATGGCGGCA
>Ga0105100_10000885_pt1 | contig 17543 bp, 19 predicted proteins | sample PPLLak12cMay2015_2_FD_87033 | JGI IMG/M metagenome (GOLD analysis project Ga0105100, IMG submission 87033) | Freshwater sediment microbial communities from Prairie Pothole Lake near Jamestown, North Dakota, USA - PPLs Lake P8 Core (1) Depth... | ecosystem: Environmental > Aquatic > Freshwater >...
AATCTGTATTTAACAGCTACTTATTCCGCAAGCCTTTTATGACAGCATGCATGATAATAACACTGCTGACAGGAAAGATTTTTGCACAACAGGAAGATAATATAAGGGGTACAATGCCTGCAGGACTCATTTTTCGTATCCAGGTGGCAGCCTCGCGGACACCGATGACCCGGGAACAACTTGCCAGGATATATCCCGGACCTTATGCTGTTGAGATGGTTGAAGAAGAAGGCTGGTACAAATACCAGCTCCTGGGAATACGGTTATATTCCGATGCCCTGTCCATTATCAAGGATATTCCCGTTAATGGTATCTTTATTTCAGCCTATGAAGACGGGATCAAAACCGATCTCTATCAGGGAGTACTTAAAAACCACTCCCTTGAAAGGTCGGTTAAAAGCTACGGTCGGAAAACCCTTTCGGAAACTGAGTACCATGTGCAGGTTGCCGCTTCAAGATACCCGTTGGAGCACGATACTCTTTTACAGTTCTATTCCGGATCGGATCCCGTTTCCCTGATCATAGAAGACAAATGGTACAAATACCATATCAAAGCCGGCAACTCCCATGACCTGGCAAACCTGATCAAAGAAAGGTGCGGGGTAAACAATGCTAATATTATCCCCTATAAAAGAGGACTCAGGATTAGCATGCCAGCCTTACCTTAAACGATCAGAGAACGTTGGAAACTATGTGAGGGAAACCCAGGGGACTAAAAAGTAATCGTGCCATAGGACGGGATCTCAGACAGAAACTCAAATCCGTGGTTTTTTATATTGACCTTGCAGCAGAAGTGTTTGTTACCATTGGTTATCAACAAATAGGGTGCCCTGAACTGCTGGTTGTAACGGCTTGCCTGATCAAATACCTGCTGACCAATTTCTACACCGGGAGCCTTGCATTCAACCACCATCAGCGGATGACCGCTGTGGTCATAAACAACAAAATCACACCGGCGTGCCATGCGGTTATGAACATGCTTTTTTTCAATGGAGAATAATGAAATGGGATAGCTCCGGTCAAGGCTTAAAAATTTGATCATATGCTGCCTGACCCATTCTTCAGGGGTTAAAGCAACGAACCTGTGGCGAACTTCATCAAAAACATATTTTTTCCCGTTGACTTCCTTTATCTTGAAAAAATATGTTGGTAAATTTAAAGCCTCCATGTGGAGATTAATGGTTATAATTGAAGTGCTTGTTTAAAGTTCACAGTTCACAGCAAGAGCCTGCAGTCCACAGTCAACGGTCCACAGTATATTCGTTCAATGGTTCTGATCTTTGTTCTTTTATCCTGGTTCCTGACTCTTGAAGCTTGGTTATACAATAAAGATAACTAATTTAACATATCGGCAAACCATAGCATAATGAAATACGAACAAATTTTAGCGGAACTTAAAAACCGCCATTACGGTCCAGTTTATTTTCTGATGGGAGAAGAGCCCTATTTCATTGATGTCCTTACCGAAACCATAGCCGAAAATGTGCTTAATGAAAGCGAGAGAACCTTTAATCAACTGGTCATTTACGGGAAAGATACGGATGTAAATACCATTATAACGGCTGCACGACGCTTCCCAATGATGGCGCAATATCAGGTAGTCATTGTCAGGGAAGCCCAACAGATTAAAAAAATTGAGGAATTGCAGCATTATGTCAGTCAGCCGCTGGCATCTACCATTCTTGTGATAAATTATAAATATAAAAAAATTGACAAACGAAGTCGGTTTTACAAACTGCTGGTTGATAAGGCCGTGGTTTTTGAATCCGATAAACTGTACGAGGATAAAGTGCCGGCCTGGATTACCGGTTGGTTACAACAAAAGGGGATTCTGATTGAGCCTAAAGCATCAGTGATGCTGGTGGATTACCTTGGAAATGATATTGGCAAGATTGTTAATGAGCTGGACAAATTGCTCCTGATCCTGCCCCGGGGTTCGAAACTCATAACAGCCTTGCTAGTGGAACAAAATATCGGCATCAGCAAGGAATATAATACTTTTGAGCTCAACAAGGCTATTGTCGCAAGAGAGATACTGAAAGCAAACCGTATTGTCAGTTTTTTCTCGAAAAATCCGAAGAATAATCCCATGGTTCTCTCCCTGTCCTCCCTGTTTTATTTTTTCAGCAAACTTTTACTTTTTCACGGTCTGAAGGACAAGTCACGGGAAAATGTTACCAAATCCCTCGGGATCAGTCCGTTCTTTCTGCCCGAGTATCAACTGGCCGCTAAGAATTATGCCGTAAGCAAAGTGATTAACGTAATTTCGCTGCTCAGGGAATATGACCTTAAATCAAAAGGATCAGGAAGCCTTGCATCCGAAGGCGATCTGCTGAAAGAACTTGTTTTTAAAATCATGCATTGAACGATTCAATTACAGGCATTGTATATTTGCACCTATAAAAAACCTGATGATGATGACCTATATGCTGATTGCTTTTACAGCCCTGCTGACCATCACTGCTTTTCGCCGGGATGAATGGTTTTCCAAACTACAGTTCAATGCGTATCAGATCGTTCACCGCAAAGAGATATACCGGCTGCTGACCCACGGATTTCTTCACGCGAACTGGATGCATCTGATCGTTAATATGCTGGTATTATTTTTTTTCGGGCCTTATGTGGAAGATTACCTGAAACAGATCTTGCCGGGAAATATTCCGGGATTGTACCGCTTCGTATACCTGCTGTTTTATTTTGTGGCCATCATTGTTTCTTCCCTGGTGAGTTTATATAAACATAAGGACAATGCCTGGTATAACGCTGTGGGGGCATCCGGTGCCGTATCGGCGATTTTGTTCTGCTTTATCTTCTTCAAGCCATGGGAACTGCTCTATTTTTATGGTATCATTCCCATCCCCGGGATCATCATGGGCGTGTTGTATCTGGTGTATTCGTATTATATGAGCCGGAAGGGAGAAGACAATATCAACCATGACGCTCATTTCATCGGGGCTGTTTTTGGATTTATCTTTCCACTGTTCATTGACCCCAGCCTGATATTATTTTTCCTGAGCCAGTTGAAATCATTTTAAGGAACTGCAGATGGCCGATTCCGCCGTGAAATACCTTTGTTATGATGGCGATTTTTTTGATGCCGGCAGGCCTGTCATACCCTTGAGCAACCGTTCCTTCCGTTATGGCGACGCCCTTTATGAAAGCATCCATGCCTGCGGCACAGAAGCTCAGTTTTTGGACCTTCACATGGCCAGGTTAAGGCAAAGCATGGAATGGCTCAAAATGACCATTCCTGCTTTTTTTACCCCTGATAATATCGGACGGCTGATAACGAAATTGCTGAATAAAAACCGGATCTTCGGAGGCGCCCGCATACGACTGACAGTCTTTCGTGATCCGCGGACAGACCATGGTGCGGAATTGGTTGCCCCTGAAAACAACATAGTAACCTATACCCTCGAGTCTGAAGCTCTTGATGCTGACCATTACAGCCTCAATCCGCATGGATTGGTCATTGACCTGTTTACCCCGATGCCAAAACCCGTTCACTGGCTGTCTTCTATAAAAAGCACCAGCGCCTTGCTTTATGTGATGGCGGGTATCTTTGCTAAAGAAAAAGGGCTGGACGATTGCATCCTGATCAATGAAAAGGGGCATCTGGTTGAATCCGGCAGGTCCAATTTATTCATCATCAGGGAAGGGCATATATTCACTCCCGGCCCCGAAGAAGGATGCCTTCCGGGTATCATGCGCCAGGTTGTGATATCCTGTATCCGGGCCAATGGTCAACACTTCAGTGAAAATATACCCCTGGTAATCTCTGACATCCTGGCCGCTGATGAGGTATTCCTTACCGATGCCATCGCAGGTATCCGTTGGGTAGGTGCCTTTCAGCAAAAAAGATATTACAGGGATATTTCCAGACAGCTCCTGGAGCAAATAAATACGCTGGCATTCGGAAAATAGGAAAAGAAGGTCAGTTCATCTGCGGATTCTCGGGGAAATTTGACCACATCTGATACTTTTTCCCCAACCGGTTAAGGGTTTTATTCCATACGTGCCTGTTCATGGGACTCATAACTTCCTCCGGCCTGAGTTCCGATACAATCCAGGCATTTTCCGACAGCTCGTCATCAAGCTGATGGGCACTCCATCCGGAATAACCCAGGAAAAACCGGATGTTGCCGGGTACAAGATTACCCGACTCAAGCAAGCGCTTTACAATTTCAAAGTCACCGGCCCAGTAAATGTTATCAAAAACCTTTACACTGTTGGGAATGATATCACCCAGGGTGTGGATGTAATGAAGGGTATTGGTCTGAACAGGTCCTCCCAGTGAGACCAGTACATTGGTTTCGGGAAAATCAGTGATTACTTCATTGATCTTCAGATTAACCGGCTTGTTTAATACAAAACCCACCGTGCCTTCATCTGAATGTTCCGTAATCAAAACAATGGAGCGTTTGAAATAATTATCCAGCAGAAAAGGCTCAGATATCAGAATCCTTCCTTTTTGAGGAGCAAGGTTCTGGTCAGTTCCGAAAAAATCATAATTGATCTGCATGGTGCTGAATCTTTAACTATTTCAAAACAAAAACTGTTCCAACACAACATCAAAGTTAGTATAAAACAGAAAAAAATATCCGGAAATTGATGTTTGTTAATCTTTTAGTTATTAACCAGGTGCAAACAATCAATCACCGTATGTCGCTGATGCATTATGTATTGTTCCCTGACAGAAATGACCATAATATTGAATATGGCAGAAAAAAAAGGGATATTATTATACGCATGATTTTGCTTTTTATATATAACGATGATTTTGATATAGGAAAAGTTGCTTTAATATGAGAAGTTTGTTCGGCTTTAACAGGTAGTATTAAACATGTTAAGTTTAAGTGGTTCTTCTTTTTGCCTGGTGAAAATTAAATTGTGTCAGCAACAGGCCTGCAATAACGATCAGAATACCCATTGCCTTCAGTAGGGTAATCTTATCTTTCAGGATAAAGAAAGAAAACAGGGCTGTAAATACCGGGATCAGGTTTGTAAAAACAGTTGCCCTTGCCATTCCCAGCTTCTTTATGGAAAAGGTGAAAAAAACAAAGGCCAGCGCTGATCCGAACAAGGCCAGCTCAACAAGCGGAAGGATCACGGGAAGGGTCCATTCAACCTGTACAACATGATCCCATTCAAAAATAAGGAACAGGGGCACGAAATAAAGTAATCCGATGGTATTCTGCCAGCTGACAATGGAAAATGAATTGTAGGAGACCGCCAGTTTTTTAACCAGTACCGAATATCCGACCGCTGAAAAGACGGCTAAAAACATGAGCAGGACACCTAACCCTGTTGCACCCGTAAATCCGCTTTCGCCCGATATCACCAGGATTATTCCGATGATTGAGACGATAATACCAGCAAAATTAAACAGGGTAAAGCGTTCCCTGAAAAGGACAAGGGCAGCGATGGGTGCAAACAAGGGTATGGTAGCAACAATAACCGATCCCAGCGTGGAAGAAACCATCTTCAGTCCAAAACTCTCTCCTAAGAAATAAAGAAAGGGCTCAAATAAAGCCAGTGCCATAAAGGAAAGCAGGTCTTCACGCCGGATCCGCTGCAGCTTTCTCAAAAGCAGGGAAACGATGATCAACAGGGGTGATGCGATCAGCAACCGCAAAAAAACCAGGGACAGTGGTCGCAGGATAGCATAAACCTGCTTATACCAGATGAAGGTCAGACCCCATATCATCATGGCCAGCACAATTATGGAATAAACAAAAAATTGCTGTCTCTTACTCATGGCATGCTTTTTGTACTACATTTCTGTTTTTAAAGAACGGTATTTATTGTGTCTAAAGGACTGATAAATATCAGGCGGCCTGTGCCAAAGGAAATAAAGCATTGACGTACGAATGAACTGTTGACTAATATCTGAATTATTTTCATGACAAAATTTTGATTTCCGGTAAATAATGCTTAAATTGAGTATAAATATTTCGTAATCAACCCAATATAGAATTTTCTCTGGTAATAATGCAACAAAACCGGGTTTTTATTGTTATTGTTAAACAGAAGACAATTATAATAAGCTGGAGGATAAGATGAGGCAGTTAAAGATCACAAAATCAATTACTAACAGGAACAGCGATTCGTTGGAGAAATATCTTCATGATATCGGGAAGGAAGAGCTTATTACGCCTGAAGAGGAAGTTGAACTTGCCAAACGTATTAAAATGGGGGACCAGGAGGCCCTTGAAAAACTTACAAAGGCTAACCTTCGATTTGTTGTTTCGGTAGCCAAACAATATCAGCACCAGGGACTTAGTCTTCCCGACCTGATTAATGAAGGGAACCTTGGTCTGATAAAAGCAGCAAAGAAATTCGATGAAACCAAGGGATTTAAGTTTATATCCTATGCGGTTTGGTGGATACGGCAATGCATTTTACAGGCGCTGGCTGAACAGTCAAGGATTGTTCGGCTGCCGCTGAATAAGATCGGCGCGCTCAATAAGATCAACAAAGCCTTTTCACAGCTTGAACAACAGCACGAGCGTGAGCCTTCTCCTGACGAAGTGGCATCCATGCTGGAACTGCCGGAAGAAAAGGTATCCAATACCCTTGAGTTATCCGGCAGACACCTGTCTGTTGATGCACCATTCCAGGATGGAGAAGACAACAGTTTGCTTGATGTGCTTCCAAGCTATGACACACCTACCACCGACAGTAAATTACTGGAGGAGTCCCTGATGGTGGAAATTGAACGAACGCTTAACACCCTTCCTGAAAAAGAGAGCAGTGTGATAAGGGCATTTTACGGGATCGGTACAAAACCGCTGTCGCTTGAAGAAATAGGCCAGTCCATTGGCATCTCCCGGGAAAGAACCCGGCAGATAAAGGAAAAAGCGATCAAGCACCTGCGTCAGAAAACCAAGAATAAGCTGTTAAAAGCTTATCTGGGATAAAACGCTGTAAGGTTAAACATAAAACTGTCAGGCGCCCTAAGTAGGGTCTGACAGTTTTTTTTGTGCCTTTAAAATCCGCTGGCAGAATTTTTTAATCCTTTCTTCCAAGTCTCCGGCTCCTTCCAACGCCTTTATAAAGGCACTTCCAATAATCGCCCCCTGGGCATACCGGCATGCGATGGAAAAAGTGTCGTGAGACGAGATCCCAAAACCGATCAACCGCGGATTTCTTAGTTTCATCTCATGGATGCGCTCAAAATAGTCGATCTGAGCCGGAGAGAATCCTTTTTTTGCCCCGGTTGTGGAGGAGGCTGACACCATATATATGAATCCGTTGCTCACCTTATCGATAAGGCGTATGCGCTTCTCCGCGGTTTGTGGTGAGATCAGAAAAACCATATACAGGCCATAACGTTCAAATACAGGTTTGTACTCTTCCAGGTAGATATCCAGCGGCAGATCGGGTAAAATAACCCCATCAATCCCTGCTTCCCTGCATTTTCGACAGAAATTCTCAATCCCAAACTGCATAACAGGATTCAGGTAACCCATCATCAGCAGCGGGAGATTTACCTCTTTGCGGATTTCCTGAAGCTGCTCAAAGAGCAGGCTGAGTTTCATTCCGTTTTTCAGAGCCCTGTCGCTGCTTTTCTGAATAACGGGCCCGTCGGCCATGGGGTCGGAAAAAGGAATGCCGATCTCGATCATGTCTGCACCAGACCTGGCCAGTGTCCTTATTATACCTGCCGTTGTATCAAGCTTCGGATATCCCGCGGTGAAATATATGGATAGGATATTACCGGGTTTCTGCTGAAAAAGTTTGTTGATACGGTTCATGATTATTTGTTGATTTGACGATTGGTTGATTTGTTGATTTATAGTTCATAGTTAGGGGTAAAGAATCCCCGGTCCCTAGTCAACCGGAACATATCCCTGATCCCAAACGCAATGCACATACTACTTGTCCCTTGTCCCATGTCCCTCGTCTCTTTCTTGACACTCATACCTGTCCTGGTTCCCTGTTCTATTTATTCTCTTCCATATACCGGATGTATGTGGCCATATCCTTGTCTCCCCTGCCCGACAGGTTGATCACAACAACATCATCGGGTTTAAAGGTATATTTATCAAGCAATGCAAGGGCATGGGCCGATTCCAGCGCCGGAATAATCCCTTCGAGTTGGGTCAGCCTGAATGCTGCCAAAAGGGCTTCCTCGTCCGTTGCATTTTCAAATACAGCCCGCCCGGTTTTGTACAGATGGGAATGGATGGGCCCGATCCCCGGATAATCCAGTCCTGCTGATACGGAATAAGGTTCAATGATCTGGCCATCGTCAGTTTGCATGAGCATGGTCCTGCTTCCATGCAAAATACCGGGACGTCCCAGTTTCATGGTGGCAGCCGATTCACCGCTGTCAATCCCTTTTCCGGCGGCTTCCACAGCGATCAGCTTAACTTCAGTATCATGAAGGTAATGATAGAAGGCACCAGCCGCATTGCTTCCGCCTCCCACGCAGGCTATGATATAATCGGGATTTTCGTTTCCGGTTTGTTCCTTCAGCTGCCACTTCATCTCTTCACTGATGATGGCCTGCAAACGTGTTACCAGATCAGGGTATGGATGCGGGCCAACCACGGAACCGATGATGTAATGGGTATCCCCGGGATTGTTGATCCAGTCCCTTATGGCCTCGTTCGTTGCGTCCTTCAGGGTCATGTTGCCACTGTATACAGGGACCACTTCAGCCCCCAGCATTTTCATCCGCAGTACATTGGGCATCTGACGTTCAACATCCAGCTTGCCCATATAGACAATACATTTCAGTCCCATCAGTGCGCAAACCGTGGCTGCAGCGACACCGTGCTGTCCTGCCCCTGTCTCAGCTATAATCCTTGTTTTTCCCAGTCTCCGGGCAATGAGAATCTGGCCGATGGTATTGTTGATCTTATGGGCACCGGTATGATTCAGATCTTCCCTTTTAAGAAAAATCCGGGTTTTATAATGGTCTGATAACCGCACGGCATGGTATAAGGGAGATGGCCTGCCAACGTAATCCCTGAGCAGTTTCCTGAATTCCCGTTGGAATTCTTCATCCTGGATTATCCTTAGATAATTGTGCTGCAATTCCATTACATTCGGATAAAGCATTTCAGGAATAAAAGCCCCGCCGAAATCGCCATAAAAACCTTTGTTGTTGACTTCAAAGCTCATGGATTAAACCTTTTTTATTGTTTTAATAAATTCGTTTACCCTGAATACATCTTTTAAACCGGGACTTACCTCAAAGCCACTGTTTATGTCAATACTAAAAAGACACGGGTGCTGTATGGCGGATATTGCATCAGCATCTTCCGGCTTTATGCCCCCGCTCAGAAAAAAAGGCCTGGATCCATGATATTGTTTCAGCACCTGCCAGTTGAATTTTTCTCCGCTGCCACCCTGTAATTCCGATTTTGTATCAAACAGAAAATAGTCGCAATGCGGCACAAAAGGCTCTGTCATAAGAAGATCAACGTTCTCATCTAACCGGAAAGATTTTATGATGCCTATCTTTTTAGCCTTCAACGCCGCAGCATAAGAGGGTTCTTCATCCCCGTGAAGCTGAACGTAATCAAGACCGTACCGTGTAACCAGCTGAGACACGGTTTCCGGGTCTTCATGAACAAAAACACCAACCTTGCTGATATACGGGGGGATACTGCGTAATAACCGCGGATCAAAGCTTTCACCCACATAGCGCGGCGATGAGGGATAAAAGATAAAACCCAGGAAATCAGGTCTACAGCTGACCGTTTCACGTATATTCTCGCGGTTTCTCATACCGCAAACTTTTACTTTCATAAGTTCTGTATTAATTGTTTTATAAAGGCTGCAAACGCCGTTGCCGGATCAGGCTCACGCATAAATCTCTCTCCCATCAGGAAGCCATTGTATCCGCATGACCGAAGCTGCTGTATGGCGAGGGGTGAATGTATACCACTCTCGGATATTTTGAGAAATTCACCGGGAATAAGCGGTGCCAGTTTAACGGAACGATCCGTATCAACCGAAAAATCCCTGAGGTCACGGTTATTGACGCCCACGGCCGAAATATGTTCATTGAGCATCTTCAATTCCGATTCCTCATGGATTTCAAGAATAACCTGCAATTGAAGGGAGCGGGCAAGGGCGGCCAGCCGGTTAATGCTGTCGCGGTCAAGGACGGCGGCGATCAGCAGGATCACATCAGCACCTATGGCTTTGGATTCAACCACCTGGTATTCATGCAAAATAAAATCCTTTCGCAAAATCGGAATGGGATTGATTTCCCGGGTACGCATAAGGTCTTCGGCTGAACCGCCAAAAAATTCTTTATCGGTAAGGACCGAAAGAGCAGATGCACCGGCACGGAAATAACCTGTCGTCACTTCTTCAATCGTGGCATCCTGGTTAAGAACGCCCCGGGACGGAGACTTTCTTTTAAACTCAGCAATAATACCGGTCCCTTCGGGATCAAGCAAAGCCCGCGTCAGGGAAACGGTCTTTCTGTCGTAGCCGGGCAGTTTCCGCAAGTCCTCCAGCGGTGCTGTTTCCATCCTCCCGGACAGTTCGCGTTGCTTATGTTCAATTATTTTTTCCAGCAGGGTCATGACTGCAGTGCCATTAGTTTTTTAAATGCTTCAAGGGCCTTCCCACTTTCAATGGATTGACGGGCCATATCAGTACATTCATCAACATGCTTTCCCGGGAAATAGCATTGCAGGGCCAGTGCGCTGTTGGCTGTCACTACCATCTGCTGTGCCTTTGTTCCCCTGCCCCCGAGGACGTTCATGAAAATCAACGCGGCATCATCCAGGGTAGCTCCGTTCTTCAGGTCTTTGCTCTCTACCCGGCTGAATCCAAGCGACTCAGGCGAAGCAATCTGTTCAACTCCATTGACAATGATCTTTGCGTTATCCGTAAGCGATACTTCATCATATCCATCAAGGCTGTGCACGATGGTAAATTGTTTATCCGATTGCTGGTAAAGATAATTATATAATCTTGCCAGTTCCAGGCTAAACACACCCACAAATTGCTTTTTCGGAAAGCTGGGATTGATCATGGGCCCGAGGATATTAATAAACGTTTTGATTTTCAATGCCTTTCTCACAGGCGCTACATTTTTCATGGCAGGATTGAAAAGCGGAGCATGCAGAAAACAAACCCTGGTTTTTTCCATTTCCCGTTTCAGCTTGTCAGGATCAGCCGAGAATTTATACCCTAAATATTCCATTATATTGGAGGATCCGCAGCTTGAAGAGACTCCGTAATTCCCGTGCTTGGCGACCGATGCGCCGGCCCCTGCCAGCACAAAGGTGGAAAGGGTTGAAATATTGAATGTATCCTTATTGTCCCCTCCGGTTCCGCACACATCGATGGTATCAAACCCATCAAGATCTATTCTTGTGCAAAGGTTCAGCAATGCATCACGAAAACCGCTGAGTTCATCTACCGTTATACTCCTCATGAGATATACGGTGAGAAAGGCCGCGATCTCAGCATCACTATATGCACCTTTGGCAATATTGGTAAGCACTTCCTCAGCTTCAGCGCGCGAAAGTGTTTTGTGTTCAAACAGGTAAGTCAGTATTTTTCGCATAAGGCAACAACTATGTAATCTGTTTATTAATAATTTTCAGCATGCATATTACAGCTTCAGCCAGTTGCTTATAATGTCTCGTCCTTTTTCTGTCAGTACTGACTCGGGGTGGTATTGCACTCCCCTTACATCATACTGCTTATGGCTAATCCCCATGATCAGCCCTTTGTCATCAACGCAGGTGACATCAAGGCATTCCGGCAGATTACCGGGATTGATGATCCAGGAATGATAGCGTCCGGCCTCAAATTCACGGGGTATGCCGATATACAGCGGATCATCTGTCCGCGTGATGGTAACACGTTCGGATACGCCATGATAAACCTTGTTAAGATTGATCAATGAACCGCCAAATGCCTCTCCGATGGCTTGATGGCCAAGGCAGACACCAAGAATGCTCTTGGTGGGCGCATAATGCCGGATCAGGTCAAGACAAATGCCGGCTTCAACAGGAATGCCAGGGCCCGGTGACAACAGGATCTTGTCATAGCCGGCCACATCCTCCAGCGATATTTCATCGTTGCGGAAAACCTTAAGGGGATCATCCGTAAGCTGCCTGATATAATGGACCAGATTATAGGTAAAGGAATCGTAGTTGTCTATTACCAGAATTTTTTTCATAAGGCCTGATATTTTAATGCATTTCAGCTGCCATTTCAATGGCTTTTTTCAGCGCTCCCAGCTTGTTATTAACCTCCTGAAGCTCGCTTTCTTCTTTTGATACAGCAACAATACCGGCGCCTGCCTGATAATACAAGTGGTTATTCCTGCTCAGGAAGGTGCGTATGAGTATGGCATGGTTGAAATTTCCGCTGAAGTCAAGAAATCCTATCGCCCCGCCGTAATAGCCCCTGGATTGGTTTTCAAATTCATCGATCAGCTGCATAGCTTTATATTTCGGCGCTCCCGAAAGCGTTCCGGCGGGAAAGGTAGCGGTCATCATATCCACCATGTCAGCGTCTTGGTTAAGCTCGCCTGAAACCGTTGAAACCATATGCAATACGTGAGAATAATATTGTATTTCACGGTAGCTTTCGACTTTAACATTGCCGGAGTGGCGGCTGAGATCATTTCTGGCCAGGTCAACCAGCATAACATGCTCGGCATTTTCTTTCAGGTCAGTCGACAGCTGCTGGGCAAGCAGCTTGTCCTTTTCGTCATCGCCGGTGCGCCTGAAAGTGCCGGCAATGGGATTGATAATAGCCTTGCCCTTTTGTATTTTAAGCTGTGCCTCAGGCGAAGAACCAAATATCTTATAATTGCCATAATCAAAGAAAAACAGATAAGGTGAAGGATTGATGGAACGCAAAGCCCTGTATACATTAAATTCATCTCCTGAAAACCGCTGGGAGAATTGGCGTGAAAGTACGATTTGGAATACATCGCCCCGGTAACAATGTTCCTTCCCCCGGCTTACCATTTTCATGTATTCCTCATCGGTGATATTGGATTGCTCCTTTCCTTCAGGCCGGAACGGATAAGACGCAAAGTTCCGGCTGCCCAGCAAGGTTTCTATTTTTTCGCACTCACTAAATTCACCATCAAACTGGTTCTCGATAATGTACAGCACATTTTGAAAATGGTTGATGGCGATTATATAACTGTAAAAACTATAACGGATATCCGGAATCTTATAGGCTTCATGAACGGTGGCCTTCAATGAAATCTTTTCGAAATAACGGACCGCATCATATGAGGTATAACCGAAAAAACCATTGACCGGAATCTTGTCCTCCGTTGCAGCAGGTTTAAAACAATGCATAAATTCCTTGAACCTCTTTTTAAAGGAATCCAGCTTACCTCTTACAGAGGAACCATCAGGAAAAGAGGCTGTATATTCGCCATTGTCGGCTATAAAAGCTGCCACCGGATTGAGGCAGATAAAAGAATAACTGTTTTCATTGCCATGATAATCAGAGCTTTCCAGCAGAATACTGTTGGGATATACATCCCTGATCTTGAGAAAAATGCTCACCGGTGTTATGGTATCAGCCAGCAGGCGTTTTGAGATTGTCCGGAAGGTAAATGTTTTCATTATCTGGTATAATTTGATTTCTATAGTGTTTAAAATTAAAAACGGCCTACCGTGAGTACGATAGGCCGTTTCTATTTTTTGTTTTATACAATATAGTCAGGGTCTCACGGTTTTATGAGAAAACAGCAGAGCCACCACCACCATATTGTAAAAACTTTATTCATTTTTTTGTTCAATATACATGCAAATATACAGGATGAAATGAAAAAAACAAATTATCAGGCTGCTTTTAATCGCTGCAGATTCACTTTTTCGATTTTTGACCTGGCATAATGCGCCGTAATATTGATCTCATTTTCTTCTTCTGACGGCAATTCAAACATGGCATCAATCATAATAGCCTCGCAGATGGAGCGCAATCCCCTGGCACCCAGTTTGAACTCAATGGCCTTATCCACAATATAATCCAGTGATTCTTCCTCAAAAGTGAGCTTAATGTCATCAAGATCAAACAGTTTGACATATTGTTTGATAATGGCGTTCCTCGGCTCGGTGAGAATACTGCGCAAGGCTTTCCGGTCAAGCGGATGCAGATAGGTCAGCATGGGCAGTCGGCCGATTATCTCCGGGATCATCCCGTAGGCACGAAGGTCTTGTGGTGCAATATATTGCATCAGATTATTCCGGTCGATGATATCGGTCTTTCGCGCTGCATTATAGCCGACAACCGTGGTATTAAGGCGTTGGGCAATTTTTCTTTCAATACCCTCAAAAGCGCCTCCGCAGATAAAGAGTATGTTCTTTGTATCCACCGGAATCATTTTCTGATCAGGATGTTTGCGCCCTCCCTGTGGCGGTACATTGACCACTGATCCCTCCAGCAGCTTCAGCAAACCTTGTTGTACGCCTTCTCCCGAAACATCCCGTGTAATGGAAGGATTATCACCTTTCCGGGCAATTTTGTCGATCTCATCAATGAATACAATGCCTTTTTCCGCTGCTTCGAGGTTGTAATCGGCAACCTGCAGAAGCCGCGTAAGAATACTCTCAATATCTTCACCCACATAGCCTGCTTCGGTGAGTACCGTAGCATCCACGATGGTAAAAGGAACATGCAGCAATTTGGCTATCGTTCTGGCTAACAATGTTTTACCAGTGCCTGTCTCTCCCACCAGAATGATATTCGATTTTTCGATCTCGACCTCTTCCGTATCCTTACGGTTAACCTGGATCAGCCTTTTATAGTGATTATAGACAGCGACGGAAATGATTTTTTTTGCTTCTTCCTGCCCGATAACATAAAGATCCAAGAATTTCTTTATCTCTTTGGGCTTAAGCAACTTAATGGAATTCAGGTCAAACGGATGTGTCTTCTTTATCTCCTCCTGTACAATATCATAGGCCTGCTCCACACAGCTGTCGCATATATGTCCGGAGATCCCTGCTATCAGCAGATTTGTCTCCCGTTTATCACGCCCGCAAAAGGAACATTTATCCATTGAAATAAGCCTGTAAAACTATTTTATTAACGAAAACAGCAGGACAAAGTTAATATTCAAAATTCAAAAATCACTATTTCTTCTTAGATCTTTCCAACACTTCATCAATCATTCCGTATTCCATGGCTTCTTTGGCTGTCATCCAATAGTCACGGTCAGAATCTTTTTCAACCTTTTCAACCGGTTTGCCGGTATGATCAGCGATTATGCTGTACAGTTCGGACCTTATCTTCAGGATCTCTCGGGCTGTAATTTCAATATCAGTGGCCTGGCCCTGTGCGCCTCCTGCCGGCTGATGGATCATGATCCGGGAATGCCGGAGCGCAGAACGTTTTCCTTTTGCCCCTGCACACAGAAGCACTGCACCCATGGAAGCAGCCATCCCTGTGCATATGGTCGCCACATCACAGGAAATATACTGCATGGTATCATAGATGCCCAATCCGGCATGCACTGCTCCTCCGGGAGTGTTGAAATAGATCTGGATATCCTTACCCGGATCAGCGGAGTCGAGGTAGAGAAGCTGGGCCTGGATGACATTGGCCACAAAATCATCTATGGGCAATCCCAGAAATATGATCCTGTCCATCATCAAACGTGAAAAAACATCCATCTGCGCAATGTTAAGTTGCCTTTCCTCAATAATGGTCGGGGAAATATAACTGTTCGCAATGGAGGTGTACTTGTACAGGCTCATGCTGCTAATGCCGTAACGTCCTGTAGCATATCTGGTAAAATCATCATATAGATCCATAGGATTCAATTTCTTTATTATTAATTAAATTATTCTGCCTGTTCGCAGGTATTCAGCAAAGTTAGCAATAGTTATTTAATTATCGGCTGAACAGAGTTCAAACTACTAACTTCTAACTTCTAACTACTCTTTTTCAATCATCTTATTAAACTTCTCCAGCGTAATCTCCTTTTCATCCAGTTTCACTGTTTTCTTGATCAGCTCAAATACCTTGTTCTCCATCAGTTTTTCGGAATGTCTCCGGATCTCTGATTTGTTTTTCATGGCCTCTTCAACATAGTTGGAAAGCGTTTCTTCAGGAACATTGGTGATACCATAATATTGCAGGAACTGCATCCGGTAGTTGAAGCTGATAAAGTCCCGCAATTCTTCCTCTGTGATTTTAATATCATGTTCACGGATTATCCTGGATTTCACCAGCTGCCATTTCAGGTCTCCGGTGAACTGGTCAAAGTCTTTTTCCAGCTGTTCCTTCGTGAATTTGCCTTCATTGACCTTCAACAGCCATCTTTTTAAAAACTCCGCGGGAAGGTCTTTTTTGACTTTCTTCACATAATAATCCTTCGCATCCTGAGTAAATTTATATTCGCTTTCCCGATCAAAGGAGGCCGTTAATTCCTTGTCCACCTGCTGATCAAATTCTTCCGCGGTTTTAACAACGTCCTTGCCATAGAGTTTATCATAGAATTCCTGGTTAATTTCAGGTTTCTCAAAAGCTGAAACAGATTTCAGGGTTAGCCTGAAATCATCTGAGATGTCCTTTATTTTCTCTTTGTCGGTCTTCAGCATGGCAGCCAGGTCGACTTCGTTGGGAAAGGCCTTATGAAGATCAATCTCAAGCTGATCGCCAACTTTTATGCCGATGAATTTCTTGCGGATCTTATCATCCTTAATATATTCAATATACAGGGAGGCATCTTCAACCTTTATTCCTTCAGGCACCGGTTCACCATGCTTATCCACCTGAACGATATCGGCCTTGATCATTTCACTTCCCGTAACCTGCGCGGTCTCCTTAAAATTGCCAAACCGCGACCTCAGTCTGTCAATATGCTGGGTACGGGCATCATTATCAATCTTAATCCTATAGTAAGTGATCTTTTCCTTGTCGTTGACAGCGGCCTCAAATTCCGGTGCAATACCGATGTCAAAAACAAATTCAAATTCCGTTTGCGTGTCCCAGCTGATCTCGGGAATTATATCGTCATGGGGTAAAGGATCGCCAAGAATGGTGAGGTTTTCCTTTTTAAAATAATCATCCAGGGATTCTTCCAGGATTTTGTTGACCTCTTCGGCAATAATCGATTTCCCGAACATCTTTCGGATGATGCCGACGGGGACCATCCCCGGACGAAAACCATCTATCCTGGCCTTTTTTCTGTATTCCTTCAACGTGTTTTCAACTTTCTGATCGTAATCCGATTTCTCAATGATCACTTTCACTATTGCATTAAGCTCATCAATGTTGTTTCTTGTAATGTTCATTCAGGTACTTCTTAAATGTTTAAATAATAAAATTCTGAACCGCTTCCGAAAAGTAATCTGATTCCCTTCCTGCAGGCGGTTCGGGGAAAAAGCGTGGATGAAGCGACTCCCCGATCGTGCAGTTCTAACTCATCTTCCAGATTTCGCAGAACTGCATCATCGGGGTAAACTTCTCATCCCTTTGGCTTTTTTTCGAAAATCAGCAATATCCACCGCCGTTTATATTGCCATCCAAACTTCGTGCGGATGAATGGACTCCCCGATCGTGCAGTTCTAACTCATCTTCCA
>Ga0105100_10000886_pt1 | contig 17542 bp, 14 predicted proteins | sample PPLLak12cMay2015_2_FD_87033 | JGI IMG/M metagenome (GOLD analysis project Ga0105100, IMG submission 87033) | Freshwater sediment microbial communities from Prairie Pothole Lake near Jamestown, North Dakota, USA - PPLs Lake P8 Core (1) Depth... | ecosystem: Environmental > Aquatic > Freshwater >...
GAAGATATAGTACAATACCTGCAAACCATCATCTAAAGTCTTTGTTATGAAAAAACTTATCACCCTGGGAATTGGAATGTTTCTCTTTCTGCAGGCCCATACCCAGGAACTGCGCTGCAACATCCAGCTGATCACAACCAAAATACCAGGAACCAACAAGCAGGTTTTTCAAACCCTGCAGGGGGCCATAACAGAATTCATGAACAACACCGCCTGGACAAATTATAAATTTAGCAACAATGAGAGGATTGAATGCAACCTGTTATTCAACCTCACGGAGGTGAAGGGCAGCGACGAGTATTTAGGCACATTGCAGGTCCAGGCCCGCCGGCCGGTATTCAATTCAAGCTATAATACCGTAATCTTTAATTATGTCGATAATGACCTGGATTTCCGTTATGTGGAGTTTCAGCCGCTGGAATTCAGCGAGACTAGTTACCTGTCAGGTTTGACCTCAATACTGGCCTATTATGCTTATATCATTCTGGGGATTAATTTTGACTCATTCGGATTACAGTCAGGAACAGAAATGTTTCAGCAGGCTGAGAAGATTGTTAACAATGCTCAGAATGCCGCGGAAAAGGGATGGAGGGGAGCCGAGAGTTCAAATCGCCGCAACCGCTACTGGCTTGTTGATAATATTCTCAACACGGATTTTCAGCCGGTACGTGAATTTGTATACCAATATCACCGGTTAGGGCTTGATCAGATGTACGATAAAATTTTCGATGCCCGCAATAATATAATGGAAAGCCTGGAACTGTTGCAGGAGGTAAATCGCAACCGTCCCGATCCTTTCATGCATTTTTTACAGGTGGTACTGGATGCAAAGTCAGACGAGTTTGTAAATGTTTTCAGGGAGGCCACCGATGAAGAAAAACGGAGGGTGCTCAACGTCCTCAATCAGGTTGATCCGACGCGCAAGGAAAAATATTCCGAGATGTCTGAGAAATAGGGACAAGGGACAGTAGGCAGCAACAGTAAGCAGCGGCAGGAGGCAGGCATCACAACCTTCACAACCGACAACCGACAACTGACAACCTGCCTGCCGGCAGGCAGGCTGACAACTGAATACCAATTACCGGTTACCGCATTTTCCATGGACAGTTGACCATGGACCTGCAACGATATTTTCTACTTTTTTTTCATCCCTCATCATTTTTATTTAATTTTATCCGGAAAGGAAAATCACCGTTATATGTTGAAGAATCTGGTTATCGATAATTATGCCCTGATCAGTGAACTGAATATATCGTTTGGTGAGGGATTAACCATCATCACCGGAGAAACCGGTGCCGGGAAATCGATCATACTGGGAGCCCTGGTACTAATACTGGGCAAAAGGGCCGATACAACTGTTTTATATGATAAGGGAAAGAAATGTATCGTTGAGGGATTGTTTGATATAGGCCGTTACAATCTGCTGCAATTTTTTAAGGACAATGATCTTGATTATGACAAGCAGGTCATCATCCGCAGGGAAATTGCCGCCTCCGGAAAATCAAGGGCTTTTGTCAACGATATTCCGGTTACCCTTGAAGTGCTGACTGCATTGGGTGACCAGTTGATTGATATTCATTCCCAGCATCAGCAACTTAGTTTGAGTGACTACCGTTTTCAGTTAAAAGTGGTTGACAGCTATGCCGGCTCGCTCGGATTAAGGGAAGAATACTTCCGTGACTATGAGTCATTTATTGCTTTGCAACATCATTTGGATAAGCTGAAGGCAGAGGCTGAAAAATCAAAAGCCGATTTAGACTATTATACTTTTCAGGTTATTCAGTTGCGTGAAGCAGAACTTGCTGACGGAGAACAGGAAGAACTTGAACAGGAACTGGAGAAATTAACCCATACTGAAGAGATCAAGTCATCGTTGCAGTCAGCCATAACTTTAATGGCGGGGGAAGGAAATTCAATGCTGGCCAGCCTGAAAGAAGCAATGGCACAGCTGGCAAAGGCAGGCAAATATCTGCCCGGTTCGGCTGAACTGGCAAAACGCTGTGAATCTTCCTACATCGACCTCAAAGACGCTGCTGCTGAGATTGAAACACACTATGAAAAGACAGATCATGATCCGGCACGGCTGGAATGGGTGAAAAAAAGGCTCGACCTGCTGTACAGCCTTCAGCAGAAACATCGCAAAACATCGGTGCAGGAGCTGATAGCCTTGCGGCAGGAACTCGAAAATAAAATTCATACCATCACGAATTATGATTCGAGCATGAAGGAGATTTCAGCATCGCTGGACAATAAAAGAAATGGGTTACAACTGCTGGCCCAAAAGCTTTCAAAGAAAAGAAGAAATACTTTCCCTTCCATGGAAGGCCAGGTAATAAAAATGCTGCATGAATTGGGAATGCCCAATGCTTCCTTTGCCATTAGTTGCACATCTTTGCCGGATTTCAGCCCCGCTGGCATCGACCAGGTTCAGTTCATGTTTTCCGCCAACAAGAATGTAACACCTCAGGACATATCCAAAATTGCCTCCGGTGGAGAACTGTCAAGGCTGATGCTGACGGTCAAATCATTGCTATCCGATGCTACCGGGCTTCCCACCATAATCTTTGATGAGATTGATACGGGTGTATCAGGCGAAACAGCCGAAAAAGTTGGAAATATTATTAAAAAGATGGCACGCAAGATGCAGCTGATCAATATCACACATTTGCCCCAGATTGCCAGCAAGGGCGATTATCACCTGCTGGTCTACAAGGTGGAAAATGAGAAGTCTACGGTTACAAGAATCAAACAACTGACACCTGAAGAACGGCATATTGAAATCGCCAAAATGCTCAGCGGCGAGGAAATCACTACTGCTGCCCTTGAAAATGCCCGTGAATTGCTGAAGAACTGAAATAAGGTTATCCTTCGATTATTTAAACTTATTCTAAATAATACTTTACGGATTCATCTTCATCCATTATCTTTGCAACCATTTAAATACTCATAATCATGGCTTACAATCTATTGAAAGGTAAGAAAGGGATCATCTTTGGGGCACTGAATGACAAGTCAATTGCCTGGAAGACCGCATTAAGGGCTCATGAAGAAGGGGCAAGCCTGGTGCTTACCAATACTCCCGTTGCCATGCGAATGGGCGAAATCAACCAGCTTGCCGGGATCTGCGATGCGCCTGTTATACCTGCAGATGCAACCCTGATGGCTGATCTGGAAAACCTGATCACCAGGTCAATGGAACATTTCGGGGGCAGGTTTGATTTCGTGCTGCATTCCATCGGGATGTCCCCCAATGTCAGGAAGGGTATTCCCTATGATGATACGAATTATGATTATTACCTCAAGACCCTTGATATTTCTGCTCTTTCATTTCACAAAGTAATTCAGGAATGCCGGAAACTCGATGCCCTGAATGAATGGGGTTCTATCCTGGCATTGTCCTATGTAGCTGCCCAGCGTACCTTGTTCGGCTATAATGATATGGCTGATGCTAAAGCCATCCTTGAATCCATTGCCCGAAGCTTTGGTTATATCTATGGAAGGGAGAAGAGAATCCGTATCAATACTATTTCGCAGTCTCCAACCATGACTACTGCCGGCAGTGGCGTAAAAGGCATGGATTCCCTTATTGATTTTACGGAACGGATGTCTCCGCTGGGTAATGCGGATGCTGAAGATTGCGCTGATTATTGTATTGCCATGTTCTCCGACCTTACCCGCAAGGTGACTATGCAAAACTTATATCATGATGGCGGATTCAGCAGCATGGGTATGAGCGAAAAGGCCATGAATCAATATGACAAAAGCTTCAGGGAATGCCCCTGAGCAGGAAATCCAACCGTTTTTTTACCTCCCCGGTGCATGGGTGGCTTCACCCTGACGCCCATACGATCTCAGGTAAACAACAATCGGGCTTTCAATCTTTTATATTTTTCGGTATATTTGATAGGATTACTTATCCGATTGTATCGTGGCAAATTATACGAATGAAGAAATAGTTCATGGCATAAAAAGCAGGGATAACACTATCCTTCATTACGTATACAAGACGTTCTTTCCTATCATCCGTGAGTTCGTAACGCGAAATTACGGTAAGACGGACGATGCAAAAGATGTTTTTCAGGAAGCCCTGATCGTAATATTCAGAAAGACAAAGGAAGATGATTTTACCCTGCACTCTTCCTTTACCAATTACCTGTATACCGTTTCCCGTTTCATCTGGCTGAAAATGCTGCAGAGAAAAAAGCTGATGAATGAGAAACTCACGGAGATCATGCGCCCGCTGGAAATGGAATCGGACGAGATACTGGATATTGAAGCCAGTATGGAACGGAAATTATACCAATATTACTTTTCAAAGCTGGGAAGGGACTGTAAAGAGATCCTTACCATGTTTTATAATGACATGTCATTCAAGGAGATCGCATTAAACCTTGGAAAATCTTCCGAAGAATATGTCAGAAAGAGAAAGCATGCCTGCAAGGAACAGCTGATCAAAATGATAAAGTCCGATCCCGAGGTTCGCGAGGGTTTTGACTAAGCCTGCGCTTTTTCATCCTTTTTCTGTATACCGCTGCAAGGGCCACTATCATAGAGGGGACGATGATGATCAGCAGAACTTTACCCCAGCCATTGATGAAGATAGCGGATGGTTCGCCTATTTGCAGATATCCTGCCCAGTAATATGGATGGGTTTTGTGAGGAGCTGCTGATTCCAGGTAATGCAACTTTGATTGTCGCAATGCCTCGTTTTTTGTTTTGCCCTTTTTAATTTGATGATAGAAGTGATGCATAATTTCAAGACCGCTTTTGTCTTCCACATTCCAAAGGGTCATAACCAGGCTGGGACATCCAGCATAAAGGAATCCCCTCGCCAGGCTCATAATGCCCTCACCCTTTTGCAGTATTCCATCGCCGCTGCGGCAGGCACTTAAAACAACCATCCTTGCGTTTAACTGCAAATCATATAATTCATAGGTATTCAGCAAACCTTCATCAGGCCCTCTCAACCATTGATTAAACACAAGCTTCGAATACATCGGGTTTTGATTATCAATCAGGGCATGCATGGCTAAATGCAATATGCCAAATTCAGGAGCAAACTTCTTGAATGCCTTTTCAGTGGCCATGGAATCCGTGAGCTTACGCCCCTTCAGCAGTTTGGTAATGAGGGCAACCTCTTCAGCAGCACCGGGTAAAGGACTAAGATGCTCAAGATAATATTGACGGACAGCGGGTAAAGATCCACCGGCCTTTTCATATGAATATACCGGAGCAACAGCAAGTACTTTCCGGTTATTCCGTTCATGACCTCTTATGTTGTCATCCGTTAGCAGTGATGCTGAATAGGAATAACTCAGGGTATACTTTTTGATCAGGTATGGAAGGTCTCTATAATTTTCAGCCTGATCGCCCGTAAGCCGGGTGACCAGTATATCAAAAGGCAGATAGGACAGGATCTCATCGGGAACAAGGATTATTTTATCAGAAATCAGATAGGGTTCAATAGGCTTGATTAATATCTGATATAATGCATAGGAATAGGAACAGAATTTCCGGAAATGATCTGAACTATGACGGGTAGGATCAAAATGCTGCAGCTGCTTTAGTATACCGGTGAGGGCGGTATAGAATTGATCATTAACCGGCATTTCCATGCAATGAATGCCCTTCCGGTTTACCACAAAAATAAAAACGGAAGTGTCTTCCATATTATATTCCAGCAGGTTATAATCATTTTTTAGCCGGGAAATCAGTTCTTTCCTGGCAACAAGATTATTCCGGTATTTCAATTGATAATAACGGGGATAGTTTTGCTCCAGGGTGTCGATCAATGATTCATGATCGCTTTTCAGTCTTAGCAGGCTATTCTTCCATTTCAGCAATTTCTGTGCATTGGGGGAGGCTTTTTGTTCTTCTTCATATATCGTTACTTCGGTCACGGAAATCTCCCGGAGAAGGTCTTTTTCCCTGTCTCCCAGTTTTTTCGGGATGCCGCTAAAAGTAATTGCGGTATTGCTTTGAATGGAGGAAAGCAACAACGCAGCTTTGCTTCTTTCACTGAACTCAAATGCTTTATCCAGATATTCAGCCTCCCTGGTTTGGTTATATAAATCATAAGCAACATGAATAGCGGTATTCAGGGTAGCTTTTTCATTCTCTGCCAGAAACAACCGGCTGTCATTGCTTATATATCCATGCCTTATAATATCAGCGAGCATAATGGATTGTTCATAGATTTTAAGGCTTTTCTTCAGCCACAGGAGTGAATCAGTAACGACATATTTCATCTGATATACTTTGCCAATGGCTTTAAGGCTGATAAGAAGATGCTGTTTTGAAATAATACTGGCAGGCAATGACTCTGATCCCGGCATGAAAATATCATTGCCTGAATACAGGGACAATAAAGACTTCTGATACCAGTAAATAGCCTTATCGTAATTTCCTGACAATTCATAGTACTTGCCCATGTTTATCTGAATCTCTGCAAGTTGGGGATTCCGGCTTCCCCAGATAAGATAACATAGTTGATGTGTCTGCTCAATGATGTCTTTTGCCTGGTCCAGCTTTTTTTCATCCAGCAGCAGGCCGGAATAATCAGTCAGCATAATGGCCAGCTCAACGGAATCCTGCTTGCGTACAATTTCCTTTTCCGCTATGGCCTTCAAAAAGTAATTTTCCGAGATATTATATTCCTTCATTTCACGGTAGGCATTGGCAATGTTCCCGTAAATAAAAGCCAGCTGGGATGGATCCTGTTTTATGCTGAATTCAATGGCTTTATTATACTGCTCAATAGCCTGAGGATATTTTTTCATGCGTTTGCTGAGCACACCGAGGCCATTATATAGTGTAATGACAGCATTTTTATTGATGTCTGAATAAGCCTTTATTTCCTGGAAGAGCAACAAGGCATTTTGGTAATATTCCTCGGCTTTGCTGTAGTCGCCTATGGCTGAATACGTCCTTCCGATGTAGATATACATGAAACTCAGATATTCAAGGTCTTTTACGGCAGCGTTCTCGTATATTCGCTCAGCCCGCTGGAATAACGCTAATGCTTTATCATATTGCCAGGTCTGGGAATATATGCCTCCCAGGTTCAGCAGGACCGGAATCAATCTGTTGGAATCTTCCGGAGTGCAATTCCGGGCATAATTAATGGCCTGCAAAAAGGTTGATTTTGCCAGCTCCCAATCACCTTCGATATAATAATTTGCCCCAATGTTGTTGAGTGTGTCTGCCATGGAACAACCCGTACTGTCTTGTTGCTGTCCGTAAATACCAGGTTCCAGGGCATGCAGCAGCATGAACATGGTTAAAAGGAATCCTTTTAGCCTTTTCAGCAGAATTCTTGCTTTTAATATAGGATGAACAAACCTCAAAGCAAATCATTTATTTCAATCTGCAATATTGAATTGAATTTGAATAAAATACAAAATAATTTAAATAAAAGTAAAAAAAAACGCTTTCCCGGGGTAACGTTTAGGTTTTTCAATGGACTACTATATATAAAATGAGAAGAAGATGGTGACAAGGTAATAACAGTAGACAAAACTTAATATATATAACCATGGAAGCAAAAAGAACGATCAGGATGCAGAAAATTACTTTGGCAGAAATTATGGGTAGCGTGGAAGTGTTAACCAACAAGCAGCTGAAACAAATTAAAGGAGGTGAGAATGATCCGCTTACTCCTATAAAAAGATAATTCTGATTGGTTCTCGGTTAATTTTCATTTATTACAATATATAGTTTCAGGATTTATTGGTATTTGATAACCTGCCGGTTTAGTAGCAGGCATATATTGAAGTTGATGATATTGAGCTGTATGTGAGCTCTTATAAGGAGATTGTGTGACGATGATCCGCATCCGGTAGTGGAGTTATTATTATACTCCTGTGAAAAAATGCCGGTTGAGGGAAAGGAGCATGTTCTTATTTTTGCAGAGCAGGATCGGTATAATGCCAAAAGATCCTGTTATACAGGTGTCTATGACTTTACAGGTTATGATACGGCATTTTTTAATGTACTGAAAAATATCTATAGATTAATACAGACTACAAAAATCCAATAAAATGAAAAACGAACTTGATTATTCAGTGTATATTGAACGATACCTTGACGGTGAAATGTCCCCGGACGAAAAGCTATGGTTTACCCGGGAACTGAAAGGAAATCCTGCTCTGAAAAGGGAGCTTTGTTTAAGGGAGAGGTTAAATGAGTCCATCCAGGAAACAGAAATTATGGATTTCAGAAAACAGCTTGAGTCGGTTTTTGAAGAATCCCGTGTTGAAATAGAAAGTAAACACCATCACCTGCGGGCCAGACGGAGAATCGCAGCTGTTTCTACCTCCCTGATTATTGCATTGGCGGGAATGCTTACACTTTGGCTGTCATATCGCAATCTGGACAACCAAAAAATATATGAGAATTATTATAGTCCTGCTGAAGCCGGAGTAACCTTCCGATCCGAAGGAAAAGCGGAAAACAGCGAATTACAAACAGCGATGCAGTATTATGAAACAGGAAACTACGAACAGGCCCTGTTCCATTTTGAGAAAATTTTGCGTAACGACCCGACGCGATTAGGGCTGAACCTCTATTCAGGTATATCCCAGATGGAGGTTAACAGGTACCGCGATGCCAATACATCATTTCATAAGATCATTGATAATAATTATATCCTGTATATTGAGCAGGCTGAATGGTACCTGGCGTTTTGTTACCTGATGACGGATGACCTTGAAAAAGCCCGGGATCAGTTTGTGCTCATTGAAAACCGCAAAGGATATTATCAGCATCAGGCACGAAGAATCCTCAGAAAGATTTAATATACGCTCGGTTCACAGTTCTCAACCAAAATAAATGATTTTTAGAAAATTCATAGGGTGGATTGTCAGTTGGACCAGCCTTCAACTTGAAGCGAATAAAAAGTCGAGGAAGGGTAAGGATTCCTTTATGCAGCTGGAGAAAAAAATTCAGGAGCTCGAAAAGCTTATTGAGCACATGTCAGCTGAAAATGATGAAATCCAAACAGCATTTTTCAGAAATATATACCATGAGATCAGGACGCCGATGAATTCAATTCTCGGATTTTCATCGCTGCTGCATAACGAGAACCTGACTTCTGAAAAACGAAACCTCTATACCGATCAGGTCTGGAAGAGCAGTATTGTCTTCCTGCAATTCATTGATGATTTGGTGGAAGCTTCACTACTTGAAACCCACAGGCCCAAACTGGAACCCGTCTGGTTTTATGTCAATGACATGATGCAGGAAATTTATCAGTCCTGCAACCGGCATCGCCATATTATGGAAAAAACCAATATTGTCCTGTTGTTTAACAAGGCTAATAATTTACAGAATATCCATGTTGAAACCGACCGGAAAAGGCTACTTCAGATGTTGGAGTATGTAATAACCGATAGCATGATGGGAATCGACAGAGGAATTATTGAACTGGGATTTATCCCCATTCTGAATAACGGACTGAGCTTTTATATTAAAATTACCCCTGTCGGCAAAAAGGAAAACCTCAGTGAACCTGTTATCAGGAGGGTCGGGATGAATGCCGGCAGCTTTGGACTGCAGATACGTAAAAGGATGGCAGACAAGCTGATGGATATACTGGGAGGGGCAATAACCGCCGAAAGGAACAATGGGATAACTACCCTGAGAATTGTGCTTAGTCAGGTCAACATGTGCAGTACCGGAACAATAACAGATAATAAATCAAATAATAAAAGAATAGCCATTTAGAAAAATTAACTCCGTCGTTATGTCCAAAAGTGTCGTTATCTGCAATTCCGTTATAGGAGAAGTCGTTATGCTCAAACCGTCGTTATGCTCAAACCGTCGTTATCTCAAACCATGTTAGGCGCAGTTGGATGATAGGTGCAATAGGGCAAAACGGTACGTAATATTTCGTACCTCATAAGGTGCAGCGCGCGTTAATCTCTCATTTCGCGCGCTGTTTTTATTAATGAGACCCGGTTTTCAGGAGCCTACTGGCGAACCTGCCTGGCGGCAGACAGGCTGAAATCCGAAAGTCGAATTATCCCGATAGCCTGGCGTATCGGGATGAGACCCGGTTTTCAGGAGTCCACATCGCCTTTACGCAGCAGCTCCGGCGGAGCAGGGCTGGCGAATTCAAAACTTTCAGTTGACAGGGACTAACCAGCCTGGTTAGTTGCATTAATTCTGTTTGTTTTTTGTATCTTTCACTTTCACAAACCATCCATATTTTAATTATTGACATGAGCATAACCCGCAGGATATTCATCAGAAACACTGCCATAACCATGGCCGGTATCGGAGCAGGATCTTCTCTTCCGTTGGGGCTTAAGGCTGCCTCCAGACGGATAGCCCCAAGTGATAAAATTGTTGTTGGACTGATCGGTTGCAAAGGAATGGGATTTTCTGACATTAAGGCTTTCCTCCGGCATCCTGAAGTGGAATGTGCTGCTTTATGCGATATTGATCAGCATGTGTTGGACGAGAGGATTCATGACCTTAACGAAAGTTTTGGCATAACGCCCGCCGCTTACAGGGATTATAGAAAACTGTTGGAAAACAGGGATCTTGATGCGGTTATCATTGCCACGCCTGATCATTGGCACTGCCTGCAAACCATCCATGCACTGGAAGCAGGCAAGGATGTATATGTTGAGAAGCCACTGGCAAATTCGATCCATGAGTGCAACATCATGATGAATGCTGCTCAACGGTATAACAGGATCATACAGGTCGGACAATGGCAACGCAGTGATCCGCACTGGCAGGATGCCGTCAGTTTTGTTCATTCAGGAAAGCTGGGGCATATCAGGGTGGTGAAAGCATGGTCATATGTAGGATGGAAAGGGGCCTTGCCCGTACTGCCTGATGAACCGGTTCCTCCTGGTGTTGATTATGACATGTGGCTTGGTCCTGCTCCTGAAAGACCCTTTAACCGTAACCGTTTTCATTTTACTTTCCGGTGGTTTTGGGATTATGCAGGAGGATTAATGACCGACTGGGGTGTTCACCTGCTTGATTATGCGTTGCTGGGTATGAACCAATACGCTCCCAACGCTGTCGTTTCATCAGGCGGAAAGTACGCCTTCCCGGAAGATCCTATGGAAACACCTGACACGCAGCAGGCTATTTATGAGTTTGACGGATTTGGATTGATATGGGAACATACCATTGGCATATACGGAGGCAATTATGGCAGGGGGCATGGGGTGGCCTATATCGGCGAACATGGAACCCTCGTGGTTGACCGGAATGGATGGGAGGTTATTCCCGAGTCCAAAAACAACGCCCCGCTTATGGAAGCTGTTCCCCTCCATAAAATAGAGGGCAAAGGATTGGAACTTCACGCAAGCAATTTCCTCGATTGCATTAAAACACGTGAAAAACCAAATGCGCCCATTGAAATAGGCGCACATATAGCCCGTATTGCTCATCTGGGAAATATTGCCTACAGAACAGGCCGGAAAATATACTGGGATGCCTCAGCCAATAATGTGGTTCATGACGGGGCAGCAGAAAAACGCATTGTCACTGTCTACCGGGAACCCTGGAAACTTCCGGAATATTGATTAACCTCTTTGCCGGCATTCAGAATCCCAATACTTCTAGCGTGGGGATGGACGAGTTTACAGGAATAGTATCAATGTTTACTGCCTTCCTGAGGGCTAATTCATAACGGATTTTTGCCAATGGCAATTCAGCATTGCTTTTATCGACCTGAATACTGAATTCGGTGAATGTTTTTCCAATGTTCATGGTAGGCTCATCTGCAAACAGATTATTCTCTTTCAGGTATTTTTCAATATCCGGTACACGGTCATTGCGGACATTGAACAGGATCATGACTTTATTTTCGGCATTAACGCAGCCATAAAGGTTCAGCAGAAACATCCTGAGAAGCTCTGACTTGACGCTGCTTTTCTTCAGGTCGGGATTGATCCAGATGCCTGTTTCTGATTCCATCAGGGTATCCAATATCTTCAGCCCATAATTGCGAATAGCACTGCCCGATTGAGTTATTTCTATCCCAATATCGGCTCCGCCATTCTTTATCTTTGATTCTGTCTTGCCCCAGGTCTCATAAACAATAATTCCACGATCGATCTTTGAGGGACTTTTATATTTCTGAACTGAAAAACCGGAAAACTGCTGCAATAATCCGATACTGTCCAGTTTTTCCCGAAGCCAGTTCAGTGCAATGTAAGGCATCTCTGATACCATGGTGATCAATTCCTTTTCATGACAGAGATTCTTCAGAAAATCCGTCAATCCGGTTTCTTCCGGTGTATTGACAATACTTACCAGCCTGACATTGCCTCGTTTAAGGGAAAGTACCTTTTCGAGCTTTACATTTGTCTTATATTCCAGCAGCATTTCAAGCCGGCGCTCATGTATCCAGTCATCTCCTGCAATAGCCACGTCAAGTTCATGAATCCCGAGCTGTGCACCAAATTCCTGTGGTCGTCCATCCCATCCATAGAGGTATGGAACGGTTGAAAACCTGGTTGGCCCTCCGGATTCATAACCCGAGGTCTTGAATCCGGCATTTTCCAGTAGCTGTATCAGGTTTCCACCCCGGCTGGGATCTGCGAGTGAACCGGCCGGCATTCCTATAATTAGGTTCTCCTTATTCATCAATATGTCATCTTGATTAAAATTCAATATACTCAAGTTTGTTTCCCCGGATGATCCGCCGGTAATAACAAGTGGAATAAGGATCCCCGGATTTCTTTCTGGCATGGCAGGCCCCTTTGCCTTCAGGTGTGACCAAATATATCAGGGAGTTCTGTTCACAATTGATCCGGATCTCTTCAACTTTCAGCAGGTCACCTGAAGTAGCCCCTTTTTTCCAGAGTTCTTTGCGGCTCCTGCTGTAAAAGGTCGCATATCCGCTGCGGACTGTCTCATCGAAAGCTTCCTTGTTGGCAAAGGCCAGTATTAGAACTTCCTTTGTATGCGCATCCTGGCTGACTACCGGGACCAGTTGTTTCCCATCATGGCCAAAATCCAGCAGCAATTCATTGGTATATTCTTTTTCCATGAATACAGAAATATATTTGGGTTAATTATAAAACAGCTCAAAAGTAATCTTCCTTTGGCAAAATGAAAAATACCCGTTATATTTCTTGTGAAAAAGAAGCGAATAATTGAAAGGTATTTTATATTTTTCCGGTTCATTACAAATCAGGAAACAACTATGTTTGAGTCTGTCCGTGATAAGGTCATTACCATAGAGAAATTAGCCCGGATCCGTTCCATCAACAAAGACAAAAAGATTGTTTTTTGCACGGGTTGCTATGATATTCTTCAATCAGGCCATGCCGTATTTTTTAGCCAGTGTAAGCAGTTTGGCGAAATTCTCGTGGTGGGTGTTGGCCGCGATGCAACCATATCGCATTTGAAGGGGCCGGAAAGGCCTGTAAATCCGGAAAACAACCGTTTATATCTGGTTGCTTCGATGCAGGATGTGGATTATGCTGTGCTGAACGACTCCGGCTTTTCAGCGGGCAAGATTGATTTTAGTGACGTCATGCAGCAGCTGCGGCCTGATGTGTTTGTTCTGAACAGTGATGATACGGGAATAGACGAAAAAAAGGAGCTTTGCGCCCGGGTGGGTACCAAAATGGAGTATGTATACCGGATTGTTCCGCCGGAACTTGAAGCGACATCAACCACACGCATTATTGATAAAATCAGTTTTGCTTACCGTGCTCCCTTGCGGATAGATTTTGCAGGGGGTTGGACAGATGTCCCCTATATTATGGGAAACAAATTGGGATACGTTTCCAATATAACCATCAGTCCGCTTATTGAGCTAAAAAATGGCAAATTCAACTTTTCGGGATATCCCAGGGGAAGCGGATTAAGTACCTCAACAGCAGTGAAGTTGCTGGAGATGATCAGTTCTAAAACCTATAATGCTGATTCAAAAGCACTCTCCGGTATCGGTGAGGATCTTTTTAACCTTGAAAATACGGAACTGAATTGGGCTATCGGCCGCCAGGATCAGTATTCCATTGTTTTTGGCGGATTCAGCTGCTTTGAATTTGGCCCTACCTATGCCAGGAGGATGGAACTGGACATTCCCACGGAATATCTCGAGGATTTCAAGAAAAAACTATTGATCATGCATACCGGTGTTTCCCGGAATGCCCAGTCTGCTGTAGAGCAGGTATACCAGCATCACAAAACACCGCAGGGCCAGGATGCACTTGACAAGCTGGCGAACTATGGCAAAGCGTTTGCATTATCCATGCAGAAGAGAGATTTTGTAAGGTGTGCTGAGATCATGGAACTTAATTTTAAGGCACAGGTGCAACTGGCTTCGGCATCAACCAATGAATACCTCGAAAACATGTATGCCTTCGCACGGAAAAACGGTCTGATAGGAGGAAAGATCGCCGGAGCCGGGGGCGGGGGAGCCTTTATCTTTTACTGTGAAGATCCTGACCACCTGAAAAATGCCATGAAGAAAGAGTTCGTGGATTGTTTTGAGATTGATTTTGACTTTCACTACAAGGATATCAAGAGCCTGAACAAGGTTTGAGGATTTGATAGTTGAATAGTATGGCTGTTTAGGTGTTTAGGTTTTTAGCGGTTTAGTCTATTAGTCTGTTAGGCTGTTAACGATAGCTAACGGTATTGTACTATTTCCACCAGCCACTAAGTTCAGTTAATCAGTGATTCCGGAAGATTGATCAGAAACAATTTATCAGTAGCCCTGGTAAAGGCTGTATACATCCACCTCAGAAAATCCATATCAACGCTTTCCATACGGAGATATCCGAAATCAATATAAACATTCTTCCACTGGCCTCCCTGTGCTTTATGGCAGGTTACCGCATAGGCAAATTTCACCTGCAGGGCATTGAAAAATGCATTGGTCTTTACCTTCTCATACTGGCTCTTTTTAGGCTGGAGATCCTGGTAATCTTCCATAATGGCATAAAACAACTGCTGATTGTCTTCCTGGCTCATCGCAGCCCCGTCTGTGGTGAGGGTGTCAAGGATAATTTTTGTTTCAATCCTGATGTCATAATCAATCATCTCAATCAATGCATCGGCAAAGCGGTATCCATATATTTCCTGAATTTTTCGAATCTTAACCACCCTGATAATATCACCATTAGCAATAAAATCTATTTTATCCGATCCTGAAAGCCAGTAATAATTATTCTTGACAACCATAAGCAAGTCACCTGCAGTGATCTCATCTTCCCGTCCCAGGATTTGCTTCCGGACACCGTCATTGAATTTATTAGCCCTTTTATTGGACCGGCAAATAATAATGGTTTTTTCTATGCCGTCAGTATTATAGGACAGGTTAAGATCTTCAATAAGTTCGTTTCCTTCAACAAGTTGAATATCAGGATAATCATGAATTAACAATGTTGGAATTTCTGCTTTCTTAAGACTTATGTTGTTTCTGATGAGGGTAGCGTTTACCAGTATGCCCGAATGCTGAGACTGACGCACAACATCGGTAAGTTCAATCACCTCTGCTCCCTCAAAATATTGACGCATAAATGATTCATCCAGGGCGGGACTGATGCTGATTCCGACAGGCGGGAGCTGAGCTGTGTCTCCGATGATTATCAGGCTGCATTGTTGCTCGTTCCGGATGTAATGAATAAGGTCATCCAGCAACCTGCCTGAGCCGAAAACATTGCTGTCACCTGTGTGATTGGCAATCATCGATGCTTCATCAACCACAAAAAGGGTTTTGGTGAACAAATTCTTTTCCAGCACAAATACACCAAATGAGTCTGTCGCTGATTTCTGACGGTAGATCCTTTTATGAATGGTGCAGGCATTCCTGCCTGAATAAGATGAAAGAACCTTTGCAGCACGGCCGGTTGGCGCCAGTAAAACTGTTTTTTTACCTACCGATTCGAGCACGTTCACCAGTATGCTAACAATGGTGGTTTTACCAGTCCCGGCGTATCCCTTGATAATCAACACTTTGTTACTCTGATTTTCGAGAACGAACCCTGCCAGAACCTCAATAAGCGTTTGCTGCCCCCTGGTGGGAGAGTGTCCTAATTGATCCAACAGCATTTCTGCAAGGTGATTTTTCAGCATAGGGACCAGAATAATTCCCCAATTGTCATTATGAATTGTATTTTTTTATAAATTCGCAACCAAACTTAAACCAAATAATCAAAATGAAAACCGCATTGCAAATAATTTTTGCCATAATTATCGTCGTGCTGGGATATTTGCTTTATGAAAGTATAATGCAGCCGATCCGCTTTAACCGTGACAGGGATGTAAGGGTAAATGCTGCCATTGTTAAACTGAAGGATATTCGCGAATTGCAGGTTGCATACAAGGGGGTTTATGGCAAGTACACAGGTAGTTTTGATACATTGACAAGTTTTTATAAAACGGACTCTTTTACCATTGATAAGCTTATTCCGATGGTCAAGTATAACACGGATGAAATCACTGAAAAAGAGGCTATCAAGAAGGGATTCATCATGGTTGAAAAGACCAAGATAGCCGTAAAAGACTCGCTTCTTGCGCCCAATTATCCCATTAATGAAATCCAGGTAATACCCTTTACAGACAATAAAAAGTTTACATTGGCTGCAGGTGAGGTAAAAACTGCCTCAGGAGTAGCCGTAAAAGTTTTTGAATCCTATGCTCTTTATGAGGACCTGCTGAAAGGTTTGGATGAACAGTTAATTATCAATTATGCCGAATCGCGTGAAAAAATTACCAAATTTCGCGGCCTGAAAGTTGGGTCACTTAGTGAAGCTACCAATAATGCCGGAAACTGGGAATAATAACACCGGATCATGCATGAGCTGAGCCTGGTAGATGCCACTTTTCTTAAAGAGAAAACAAATCTGTACCATTTATCCATTCAGGCTGACCTGAGTGGAATTTCTTTTTGCGTATTTGATAATCATCAGCAAAAGCATATTGTATTCAGGAAATACATCCTTCAAACCCATATGTTGATTGAAAATTTCCTGAAGCAGACTGAGGAACTTTTTAAGACCGATGATTTGTTATTATTGCCTTATGCCTCATCGTCCTTCATGTTTCTTTCACAAAAGTCAACGCTGATACCGGATTCCTATTTCGATAAAAACCAGCTGAAATCTTATTTTGAATTTAATCATCCGCTGGATGCCCTCGACGAAATACATTACAACTATATTCCATCGGTAGATGCTTATAATGTATTTACACTTCATAACTATATTGCCACAGCATTCAGCAATCAATTCAAGGGGATCAGGTTTTATCATCAGGCAATGCCCTTTATTGAAAAAGTGCTGGAATACTCGACAGCCAATCAGAAGGAAGTTGTGGCCATCGGACTTTACCATCATTTTTTTGATATCATGATCAGCTCCGGAGACAAACTGAAACTCTACAATACTTTTCAATATAACGGGCCAAACGATGTGTTGTATTTCATCCTCTTCATTTGCAAACAGTTTAATATAAACCCCCGGCAGCTGGAATTATTGCTCTCGGGAGAGCTCAGTGATTTAATGACATACAGTGAGGCGATACGCGAATACATACCCGGTATGCAGTATATGAAATC
>Ga0105100_10000887_pt1 | contig 17542 bp, 13 predicted proteins | sample PPLLak12cMay2015_2_FD_87033 | JGI IMG/M metagenome (GOLD analysis project Ga0105100, IMG submission 87033) | Freshwater sediment microbial communities from Prairie Pothole Lake near Jamestown, North Dakota, USA - PPLs Lake P8 Core (1) Depth... | ecosystem: Environmental > Aquatic > Freshwater >...
CGTTGGGAAAGCGCTACGGCGTCTCGGTGCGCGGCATGGAGAGCATGATCCAGGTTGCCAGCATCATCCATCGCACCGATTACTGGCGGCGCGGCCGTACGGTAGAAAAACAAGGACTGGAACAATGGAGCGTCAGCGAGTTAACGCGTTTTGTCCAGGATGGAACGATTGATTAACAAAATCCTGGCTTTTTTTTGGAGATCACATATAACTCAATGTGAAAAGGAGAAATGATATGTGTGGGATCGCCGGGGTCTTTCAACAGCCAGCCAATCAAATTGTCAATAAAATGGTCAGCCGTATTTCGCATCGCGGGCCTGATGGTCAGGGCGTTGTTGACATCTCAAACGGGACGTTCGGGCATACGCGTCTGGCTATTCTGGATGTGGAGGGGGGACAGCAGCCAATGGAGTTCAAGGAAACCTCCATTGTTTTCAATGGCGAGATCTATAACTACAGGGAGTTGAAACGCAGATATCTTCCCAACTTGCGCGCAAAATCTCATTCGGATACAGAAGTTCTGATGCACTTGTATCGCAAATTCGGGCCCAAATGTGTCGTATTCCTGGATGGTATGTTCGCCTTTGGGATTCACCACAAAGGTGAGATGTTACTGGCACGCGATCCAATCGGCATCAAGCCGCTTTATTACGGCACCGACGCGCAGGGAAAATATTTCTTCTTTGCATCTGAGATCAAAGCTCTTGTTGGGCACGTGGAAAGCATAAAGGAATTCCCGGCAGGATATTGGTTTCATTCGCGGCTTGGCTGGCATAAATACTACAGGCTGGAGGAGACCATTCATCCGTTTCTCGGAACAGAAAGGGATGCTCTGCCAGCCATAAAATCCACGCTCCGCAAAGCTGTCCACAAACGCCTGCTTGCGGACGTTCCTGTTGGCGTGAGTTTGAGCGGCGGTCTGGATAGCAGCATCGTCACCGCGCTGGCACGCGAAGATGCCGAACATTTACATTCCTTTGCGGTCGGTGTGGAAGGAAGCGCTGACCTCGCAGCCGCGCGGCAAATGTCGAAATATCTGGACACGATCCATCACGAGTATATGTACGCCACACGGGAAATGGTGGCTGCCCTGCCGGATGTTTTATACTACCTGGAATCATTCGACCCCGCGCTGGTGCGCAGTGCAATCCCCAATTACTTTTTGGCGAAGCTGGCTTCCGAACATGTTAAGGTGATGCTGACGGGGGAAGGGGCAGATGAAATCTACGCAGGATATGATTATCTTGCCCGATTTGAAACCTCGGAGGACCTGCAGAACGAAATGCTCTACATCACGAACGCGCTTCACAATACCAACCTGCAGCGCGCCGACCGCATGTCCATGGCATTTGGGTTGGAAGCCCGCGTCCCCTTCCTGGATGTTCAATCGATTTCGCTTGCGATGGGCATTCCTGCCGACTGGAAATTGCATCACTCAAGGACTCCGAAAGCGCTGCTGCGCCAGTCGTTCGCGAAAGACCTTCCCAGGGAGATCGTCAATCGTCCGAAGGAAAAGTTTTCGGCAGGCGCGGGTTCCTCCCAGCTGATTAATCAATGGGCAGAGGCGGAAATCTCAGATCACGAATTCTCTTCAGAGCGTCAGCGACTGAAAAAGGAATGGGATTACGAGTTACAGAACAAGGAAACGTTGTATTATTACAGGATGATGAGCGAGTTCTATGACGATGAATGGATTCTTCCCCTCATGGGCAAGAGCCGCAGTTTATAAGTATTAATTCAACATGGAAGCGTTTGATTGGTATACCTGGGTGATCCTGCCCTTGATCGTTTTCCTTGCGCGTATAGCGGATGTGACACTGGGAACGGTACGGATCATCTTTCTCTCGAGGGGCAGGAAATATCTCGCACCACTTCTTGGTTTTTTAGAAGTGCTTATTTGGATTACGATCGTATCCGAGATCGTACGCGGCGCTCACAATATTGTGGCATATCTCGCCTATGCCAGTGGATTTGCGATAGGGAACTATGCCGGCATGCTGATCGAGGAGAGACTGGCGATCGGCACCCTGGTGATACGCGCCATCCTCCCTAAAGACGGAGTGTTGCTGGTCGAGCGCCTGCGTACGGAAGGATACGGAGCTACTTACGTAGATGGACATGGGTCGAGCGGACCGGTGATGCTCATTTACACGGTTGTGATGAGAAAGGAGCTTTCCCGGGTTGTCAGCCTGATTCAAGAGGTCCATCCGAAAGCCTTCTTTACCGTGGAGGAGTTACGCTCTGCCCGGCAGGGTATTTTTCCCGCACGCTCATCCTCGCGACTGGATAGATTCACCCGCAGGAAATCAAAGTGAACGGGAGTAACCTGATGGATCGCTTCTAAGCGCTGGTTTTCAGCGATTCCCACCAGGAAGTGCATTTTTTATGGTATAAAATTTATGGGATTAACGTTCGTTTATGGGGGGAAGCTCAGGAACGGATATGATCGATTGAAAAAACCATTGTCGAACACACTGCTAAGATCATGAAATTTCTGCAATTGACGGACGTCTGTGGCAGAGCGTTTGCCTGCCCTTCCTATTCATGATAGATTCGATTCGAAGTCGTGTGTTTATGCCGGTGAGTTTATTCATATGGTACAGACCAACCTATCCACTCTTTCTTCATGTCTGATCGAGCTTTATGGGCAGGCCGCTGGCGAGGGTGCTTTTGAGCGTCTGCGCGCCATAATGGCGCGCTATAGCCGTATGCCCGCACTTCACGCAAAAGGGGATGAGAATACTCTTTCTGAGCATGATGCTTTGCTCATCACGTATGCAGACCAGTTGAGTGAGCCGGGCAGCATGCCTCTTCAGACATTGACCGGCTTTTGCAGGCGACAGCTTTCCGGAGTGGTCAGCAGCATTCATCTATTACCCTTCTATCCTTACACATCGGATGATGGATTCTCGGTGATGGATTATCGCGCTGTGGATCCTGCCATCGGCCGCTGGGAGGATGTCAACGAGCTGGGTCAGAGCTTCCGTTTGATGTTCGACGCGGTGATCAACCATGCCTCTGTCCGGCACGAATGGTTCCAGGCTTTCCTGAGAGACGATCCGCACTATCGGGATTATTTCATTGTGGTGGAGGGTAATCCCGATCTTTCCCAGGTGGTCCGGCCGCGCGCCCTGCCACTCTTGACCAGGTTTGATACCCCTTCGGGTCCCAAACAGGTGTGGACAACGTTCAGTACAGACCAGGTCGATCTCAATTTCCAGAATCCAAATGTTCTGCTGGAAATCATCGACACCCTCCTGTTCTACCTTTCTCAGGGCGCCCGGTTCATCCGTCTGGATGCGATTGCCTATCTCTGGAAGGAGATCGGCACCTCCTGTATTCATTTACCCCAGACACACCGCATTATCCGCCTCTTCCGCGCGGTGCTCGATATCCTCGCGCCGCAGGTGATGCTCATTACGGAAACAAACGTCCCTCATCGCGACAATATTTCCTATTTCGGGGATGGCACCGATGAAGCGCAACTGGTATATAACTTTGCCTTACCGCCGCTGGTCTTGCACACCTTTCATACAGGGAACAGCCGCGTCCTTTCAGACTGGGCTGCAGGGCTTACATTGCCATCCAGGCGTACCACATTCTTCAATTTTCTCGCCTCCCATGATGGGATCGGCATCAACCCGGCCCGCGGCATCCTATCCGACGGTGAAATTGACACCTTGATCGACCGGGCAATCCGGCATGGTGGTCTGGTGTCCTATAAACATGATTCGAACGGGGTGGAGATGCCCTACGAACTCAATATCAATTACTTTGATGCGCTGTCAGACCCGGGTGCGGAAGAGTCGCTCCACACACAGGTTGATCGTTTTATGACTGCCCAGGCGATTATGCTGGCACTGGTGGGCGTGCCCGGGATCTATTTCCACAGCCTGTTTGGATCACGCAGTTGGCGCGCAGGAGTTGACCTGACGGGGCGAAAGCGCACGATCAACCGTCAGAAGTTCGACCTTTCCCTGTTCGAAAGCGAGTTGATCAAGGAGTCATCGTTGCGCCAGCTCGTCTTCAGTCGTTATGCGCAATTGCTTCAAGCGCGTGCGGCTTCCCCGGCTTTTCACCCTCACGGGCAGCAACAGGTGCTGGATGGTGGGGAAGCGATCTTCGCTTTACTTCGTCTCTCACCGGATGGAAATCAATGGGTATTGTGCCTGCATAATATTTCGGACCAGCCTCAAAGTGTGGCTATCAACCTGAATGAGATCCTGAATTCATCTTCAGGGCGAGTGAGGAATATTATTACGAACCATCCGACCTACAACGATCCCAAAGGTAAATTGATGTTGCAACCCTATGAAACATTATGGTTGCAGGCTAAGGAAGACCGACATCACGACGCTTGAACGGGAGTACCATCATGGCACAGTCCAAACTGAGGATCTCCGCATTCTCCATTTGCTGGTTGAGAGCGTACGACTTTGGCCTGGATAAGCAGGCCCTGGAGCGCATCCTTTCCAGGATAAAAGACTGTTCACTTGTAGATCAGATCTGGCGCGTCTCCGTTTCAGAAGAGATCGACGAGATCGACAAGCGCATGTTCGATATCCGTTATCAGGAAAGATCCGAATTGGTGCGCATTCATTTTCATCCCTGTCATCTGGTTCGTCAGCGTTTGGGAAGTGGCCGCACGCTCTCAGCCAGCCTGATGGTCAACCTTTTGCTGGATACCGGCAGCGGATTCGGGGTCTTCAACATCACATTGCATCCTTCGCACAGGAACGATTCAAACCCTTTTGGCATGAAAGAAATCGTGTACCTGTCACGTCAGTGGATCCTTGTTGAGGATGAGAGAGGAAAAGCGATTCGGCTAAATATTCGCCTTCCCAAGAACAAGGAGCCCACTTCACTCTACATCCGTGAAATCATGAATTTTTATTATCTCCAATTACACCAGGCTCTGTGGGAAGCAGCCCAGCCCGAAGGACATTCCCCACTGCAGGACCTGGATGATTTACAGGACTGGATCGATGCAAGCCGCGAAAAAGACCCCAGAGGATGCGTCACTCTTCATCAACTAAAAGAGGGCAGGTTCATCCGCACATTGTTTCCCACAAGCTTCGGTCCCGTTTTGGATATTTGGCGAATGGACGGTATCACTCCGGAGCAGTTTGATGCAGACGAGTTCTCCAGGAAATACTCGGATGATATTTCATGGTTCCTGACTGACGGTCAACGCACCACATTAGGTGCGAGTCTCCAGAACCAACGGCAGGCGAAGATTCTGGCGTTGTACATTTGGCCAAACCACGCTCTTTATGTCAACCAAAGTCCAAGAGCCATTTCAGACAATCGCGTCCGAATCCGGATAAAACAGTACGGCTGTCTGGATGTAGAGATGGTCAGGATTCTGGAAATACTGAATCTCCAAAGTGCATTGAACCATGCATTCGATAGCATCCTGGACCGTCAATTGGAGGAAGTAAACCTGCTTTCTGCAAAGGAACAACAAGCCCTGGTCGAGATCACGGAACAACAGCGGAATATTTCACATTCGATGCGGAGTTTTGACTTCTATAATCTTTTTCATACCGCCTACTGGGAAGCATTGTATGCTCGATTGCTCGAGAATCCGCATTTGAGATTCCGCGATATAGTAGCTTTGATCGAGAAAAAAACTGCACGGTTGGATGATGAAATCCGGCAGGCAATCATTATCCAGGACCGGGCAAGACAACAACAACAAAGGAAACAGGAACTGGATGTATTACGGGGCCTGCACCGCCTGAGTCTCTCGAACGATATTCAAAACAATGCCCTGATGGCCATCAACTTCATCGTCTCTGCCACAGCCAGTTTCGCGCTGATGGAGGTCTTTGAACCATGGCTTGCGCAAAGATCCGATGCGGTACTTTCCTATAAACAGGCTTTTCCAGCGCACTGGATCGGTCTAAATCTGGGAATATTCCTGATCCTGGCCTTTATCCTCTGGATCGGGAGTTCCTACCTGATCCGTAAGAAAAGCCGGGGCATCGAACTCGACGGGCAACTCGACTTACCTTACGATGCCGAGCGCCTGGAAAGTTACGTGGCACGGCAAAGGCATCTGGATTACCATTATTTGGACAGGCATGACAGCAGCGGGTATCTGAGGATCCTTTTGCCCCATGGCACTTTATCGCTCGAGTTCGATCACCGCAGGTTCACTCGATTCACCCTGTTCCTTCAGGGTGAAAAAAGTCATGACCCTGAGAAACTGAAGAAGAACTATGTGGACGTGGAAATATTTAAGCTGCAGGAAAACCAGGTGATCCTGCATTCTTAACGGAGTTTAACCCAGCGGAACAAATAGGATGTTACATTGTTTACTGTCCGGTCACCTGCCGAAATTTTAATAATATCGAGAAAATCATTGGTACCATGAACTCTACTTATCTAGATCTCCTGAAAAATCGCATCAACCTGAGCGAGATTCCTTTCAGCGAGCGCGGATCACGGTTGTTGGTCTTTCATGGGAACCAGCACCTCACGATCCGGCTTGCAGAGCGCTGGTTCAAACGCGAAGGTCAGCTCTCCGCTTATCGGAAGCGCGCGCCCCTCATCGATCAATGGGTTTTTTCCGACAAGGACGGAAATCCTCTCAACCCCAAACCGACAACCTACCCACATCGCATTGATTTTGAAACAGCGATCGGAACGTTTAGCCTGGCCTTTGTAGACACAGAAACAATTTTGATTACACTGCCGGATGCCCAGTGCGGGATTAAATTCAATGCCAATCTGGACAAAATTCATACGGATCGGCGTGGCGGCATCCTGCGCCTGACGGGAGATATCCGCCGCAACGTGGCTTACACCACAAATGCACGCATCCTTCAGCACGTCACATCGGCTGTCGGCACGGACAACCAGGCTGTCCATTTGCGCATCGATGCGTCAGAGGGAGGAAAGTCCCTGCTGTTGAACATTACGCCGCGCCTCGGCTTCAACCGCTATATCCCTGATATCGCCAGGGTCATGGACGAGGCTGCCCGGCGCTGGCATGAATGGTTTGCGAGCGCGCCGCCGGTGCAGGAGGAATACCAGGCGCAATACTATTATGCCTGGTGGATCATGCGCGCCGGGCTGATCTCCACCCGCTTCTATACGACACGCGAAGCCATGACTCCCTCCATGATCCACTACGTGGGTGTCTGGCAATGGGATGCCTATTTCCATGCTCTCGCCTATCGCCACCTGGAAAAACACCTGGCGCACGATCAGATCCGTATCGTGCTGGATCACCAGCGCGAGGATGGCATGATCCCGGATGCAGTGCATGACGAGGGCACCGTGACTCGCCTGGATTTCCCCGTGGCTGCAGATGTGACCAAACCGCCCCTGCTCGCCTGGGCAGCCTATAAGCTCTACGAGCAGGATCACGACCGCGAGTTCCTCGATGAGATCTATGAGCCCATTGTGCGCTCCAATGATTGGTGGTTCGCGCAGAATGATGCAGATGGGAATGGTCTTTGCGAGTATCAGCACCCATATTCCTCGGGCCTGGACGATAGCCCGTTATGGGATGAGGGGATGCCGGTCGAATCGCCGGACCTCAACACCTATCTCTATCTCCAGCAGGAATCCCTGGCGAAGATCGCCAGCGTCATCGGCAATGAGCAGGATGCCGGGATATGGCGGGAACGTGCAGCGACGATGGTTCAACGCATGATCAAATTTGCCTGGGACGCGGATAGCGGCCTCTTTTGGGCGCGCAGGAACGGGTCCCGCGTGAACGTTCGGACTCCCTTCAACCTGTTCCCGCTCATTACGGGTCAGATGCCGCCTGAGATTTCGAACCGCCTGGTCATGCATCTCATGGACGAACGCCAGTTTTGGTCGCGTTATCCTGTCCCTACTGTTGCGATGGACGATCCCAAATATAATCCCTACCAGATGTGGCGCGGCCCGACCTGGGTCAATGTGAATTATCTCCTGATCGAGGGGTTGCAGAAGTCGGGCTATCTGGATCTGGCGCGTGAGTTGCGCCGGCGCACATTGGATTTGATCTGCTGCCGCAGTGACATTTACGAATACTATCATCCGGTGAGCGGTGAAAACCCACCCAATGCCGCCTCCATGTTCGGCTGGTCTTCAGCCGTGTTTATTGACCTGGCGATCCAGGCCGCCCGGGAAATGTCGTAATGACAAACGTTGCTCTCCTGCATTATTCGGCGCCTCCCATTGTTGGAGGGGTGGAAAGCGTTCTCGGGCACCACGCGCGCCTGATGGCCGATGCCGGTCATCAGGTGCAAATCGTGGCGGGCCGAGGCGAACAGACCGATCCGCGTATTCCTTTTATACAAATGCCCGAGGCTGGCTCCCGCCACCCCGAAGTTCTTGTAATCAAGGCGGAGCTGGATGCAGGGCGCGTCCCACCCCGGTTTGCGGAGCTGGTCGAGTCACTCACCGCGAACCTGACTGAGATCCTGGACGATGTCGATGTTCTCATTGCTCATAATGTTTCCTCGCTCCATAAAAATCTGGCATTGACCGCCGCTGTACAGAATCTCTCGAGTCGTAACCATCTACGTGTCATTCTCTGGCATCATGACCTGGCATGGACGGCCCCTCGCTATCGTGCCGAGCTGCATGATGGCTATCCATGGGATCTGCTGAAGCAAGCCTGGCCAGGTGTGAAGCAGGTCACCATTTCGGAGATGCGCCAGCACGAACTCGCCGAATTATTTCAGATCGACGAAGCTGATATCGCGGTGATCCCCAATGGCGTGGATGTAGCCGCGTTCCATAAGCTCGAAACGCAAACACGTGAATATGTGAAGCGATTGGATCTGCTCCAGGCCACGCCCCTGCTCCTCCTGCCTGTGCGCATTACGCCAAGAAAAAACATCGAACTGGCATTGCATGTCTGCGCAAATTTGAAGCAGCATTTTCCCGACATGAAATTGGTGGTCACAGGTCCGCTTGGACCTCATAATCCGGCGAATGTGAAATACTTCGAGAAGCTGCTTGCAGTACGCGCGCAGTTGAGCGTGGAAAACTCGGCCTGCTTTCTGGCCGAGTTAACCAGCGAATACATTCCGGATGAGGTGATCTCAGATTTTTATCATCTGGCCGATGCATTGTTCCTCCCCAGCCGTGAGGAAGGATTCGGCATTCCGATTCTGGAAGCAGGCTTCGCAGGTTTGCCGATTTTCTGTTCAGATATTCCTACTTTGCGAAGGCTGGGTGGCGCTCACGCAACCTATTTTTCACCCGACGCCGATCCCCATAAGCTTGCTGACACCATTGCGGACCATCTCTCTTCCAATCCCGTATTTCGAATGCGGAGCGATGTGCACAGCCGGTATACATGGGAGCGCATTTACGCACAGAAAATCGCGCCTCTCCTAGTGAAGTAAATTCAGGAGGATTTATGAACTCATCGTTAAGAAAAAGACTTTTCAAGAAAGTCCTTGTTCCGATTGTTCATGGCTGCACGCAAACCTCTGCCATTAACGCCGCCCTCACGATTGCCGGCGAGGAGCATGTCATGCTGGTGGGGCTGGTATACATCCCGGAAGGTGAATCGCTCAGTAGCGCCGTAGTGCCTGCCCAGGAAATCCGGCAGACGTTGAAAAATCTTTCCGTTGAAAAGCATATTCAGCGTTGGACAGATGTTCACGCCACTCATCGACCATGGGATGAGCTGGTTAAAGTGATTGAAAAAGAAAAGCCTGATCTCTTGATTTTAGAGTATCCCTGTCAGTTTGAAACATTGAAAGCGACTCCCGCCGAGATATTGACTCATCCTCTTTGTAATATTGCCATTGTGAACTCACATATATCAGATAGTTTGCATACTGCTTTGATCCCGATCCGCGGCGGCCCCCATGCGGAGCTGGCGCTGCGTACTGCTCTATCCATGAAGCGTTTGCGCCACATGGAGATCACCTCCCTGCACATGGTGCCTACGAATCCCGCCATCATACAGGATGCGGCTTTTCGGGGGATCGAGCGAGTATTGGGAAACCTGCCTGAAGTAAAGAAACAGAATGTCGCAACGGATGATCCAGCCGATGTCATATTTGAGGCCTCGCGCCAGTTCGACCTGATCATCATGGGTGCAAGCGCACGTCCGGAGGATGAGGTGACTTCGATTGGCCCGGTAGCCGAACGAATTATGACCGAGAGTCAATGCGGCGTGATCGTTGTCAAGACGAAGGGGTCTTTGCTATCCAATCCGGAAAGTGAAGAAGCCGGTCAACCCGCCATCTCCGTATTGGTGGATAAGTGGTTCGCGGAAAACACCTTCCATGCAGATGAGTTCCAGGACCTGAATGATCTGCTGAGTCTCAAACGCCAGCAGGGCGTTACCATCAGCCTGGCGTTCCCTGCGCTCAACGAAGAAAAGACGGTCGGGACTGTCATCCAGACCATCAAACAGTCGCTGGTTTTGGACGTCCCATTGCTGGATGAAATTGTTTTGATCGATTCCGATTCTGAAGATCGTACGAGGGAAATTGCTCAAGACCTCGGTATCCCGGTGTATATCCATCAATCTGTATTACCAAAGTACGGCGCGCGGCGCGGGAAGGGTGAAGCGCTCTGGAAGAGCCTGTATTGCACACAGGGGGATATTGTAATCTGGCTGGATACGGATATCGTGAATATCCATCCACGCTTTGCCTATGGTTTGATCGGTCCCCTGCTCCTTCGCCCCGATATTCAGTTTGTCAAAGGTTTTTATCGCCGCCCCTTGAAAGTAGGCGATAAGATACAGGCCGGTGGTGGAGGCAGGGTTACCGAACTGACTGCGCGCCCGCTGCTAAACTTGTTCTATCCTGAGCTCTCAGGTGTCATCCAGCCTCTCTCGGGGGAATATGGCGGGCGACGCGCCGCGCTCGAACAGCTGAGTTTTTTCTCCGGGTACGGGGTCGAGATCGGTCTGCTCATTGACGTATTGGAGAAGTTCGGCCTGAACGCCGTGGCCCAGGCGGATTTACAGGAACGCATCCACCACAACCAGCCATTGGAGGCATTGAGCAAAATGTCCTTTGCCATCATTCAGGCTGTCATGCGCAAACTGGAGTCCCGCTATGGGCTGAGTATTTTGGAAAATGTCAATAAAACCATGAAACTGATCCGCTATGAACAGGAAAACTTTATGCTGGACATTGAGGAGATTGCGGAGCGTGAGCGCCCTCCTATGGCGGAACTGCCTGAATATCACGAACGGCTTCGGATGATATCTCACAGTTAATGGAAAGGCTCGCTCGCGTTCTATGTGAGAAAAGGGTCATAGAACGTTATTGAGTTGGCAGGTTTTATTCGAGAGGGCACGATTGATTAGTTGAAAAAACGCTATTAAATTATTGTCTCTGCAACTTTGCCGGGCGATAGTTTTGTCCGGCCTGTCGTCGCCCGCCATGTTGATCAGTGAATTAATCATAAGTGGAAAGGTCTGTGGTATAAAAATCGCGGGTCGATATTGATTTGGGGGGGAAGAAAAAGGTTTACCTATGAGAGGAGAATTTCGATGAAAGAAAAAATTAAACCGGTTATCGGACCGATGAATGATAGATTAACAAAGCTCTTCCTGGAGTTTTTTTATAGTGAACAGACTTCGGGGGTCATTTTGATTCTTTGCACCCTTACTTCAATCGCCATTGCCAATTCTTCGCTTAGTAAGAGTTTCCTGGATTTCTGGCATATGGAGCTTGGGTTTGAAACAAGCGGCATCGTTTTTAAGTATAGCCTGGAGCATTGGATCAATGATGGATTGATGGCGATTTTCTTCCTGTTGATCGGCCTTGAAATTGAACGGGAACTTTACGTTGGTGAATTGTCTGACCTGAAAAGTGCGTCACTGCCTATTGTCGCTGCCATCGGTGGCATGATAGTGCCGGCCTTTTTTTACTTTCTGCTCAACCGGGGAACTGAGACGCAAGGCGGTATTGGCATTCCGATGGCAACGGACATTGCGTTTGCGCTCGGTGTGCTTGTCCTGTTAGGCAACCGAATCCCATCATCCCTGAAAGTCTTTCTTACTGCACTGGCCATCATAGACGACCTGGGCGCAATTATTATTATTGCCTTGTTCTATGTTGGCGATTTCTCGTTCCTCTATCTCATCCTGGCTTTAGGAGTGTTCGCAGGATTGATGATCTTGAATCGCCTCGGCGTACGACATTTGTTCTTTTACCTCATCCCCGGCTTGATTATGTGGTTTTTTATGCTTCAATCGGGTATCCATGCAACGGTAGCGGGCGTTATGCTGGCATTCGCCATTCCGTTTACGGGCGGTGGAGAGGATTCGCCGTCATACAAATTGCAGCATTTCCTGCATAAACCCGTCGCTTTTATCATCATGCCGGTTTTCGCGCTGGCGAATACTGGAATATCATTAAGTGGGAGATGGATTGAAAGTCTGACGACACCCAATAGCCTGGGCGTTTTCTCAGGGCTGTTTCTTGGTAAACCACTCGGCATTCTTCTATCTAGTTTTTTGGCGGTGAAAGCGGGTTTATCCCAGCTGCCGGGCGATATATCGTGGAAACATGTCGTTGGAGCAGGTTTTTTAGGCGGCATTGGCTTTACTATGTCGATCTTTATTACCTTGCTGGCTTTCAGTGATCCTGAAATCATCCAGGGTACGAAGATCAGTATTCTGCTCAGTTCACTTCTTGCGGGAGTCACAGGCTTTTTGATTTTGAGCAGGCAAACAGCGAAGAGGCCAGATCATGCTGTGGAAACCGCTGAGCTATAATTAGACAACATTCCTGTTGACATGGCGCAGGTAGGCCAAGATGTAAGGAGATCAAATGGTGATAAGCAAGTATATGAAACACAAGGTGGTTTCGATCCCTGTGACATCCACCATACGCGAAGCGGCGGCGGTATTCGTGAAAAACCATGTGGGTCTTTTGCCGGTCCTGGATAAAAACGACAAACCCATTGGCGTATTGGGTTTGCGCGGCCTGCTTACTTTGGAGTTGCCTGATTTTGTGAACATGATCGCGGATCTGGATTTCGTTCATGACTTCGGGGCAGTGGAGACGACCCGCCCCTCCGCCGAGATGCTTGGTAAATCGGTCAAGACCTTGATGGAGCCAGTGATCACCGTCGAAGAAGGTACTGGATTATTGCGCGCCTATGCGTTGATGCTGCAACACAACCTGCACGATATTCCGGTGGTTTCAAAAGATGGGAAATTGACGGGAATCGCCTCGCGCGTGGATATCGGGATCGCTATCCTTTCAGCCTGGGAAGAGGTGGAGTAAAGCATGAATATTGCCGCCATTCTTTCCAGCCTGATATTCATCGTCAGCCTGGTATTCATTTTTTCTGAGAAAATCAACCGCTCCATTGCTGGAATTGCGGGAGCCGTCTTCATGGTCGGGGTGGGGAAAATCCTGGGTTTTTATTCGGAAGAGGCCGCACTGGAGGTAATTGACTTCAACACGCTGGGCCTCCTGTTAGGCATGATGATATTGGTTGCCATGCTCGAGCCGACTGGATTCTTCCAATATATTGCAGTATGGGCGGCACGTGCCTCGCGCGGCAAGCCAGTGCGCCTATTTGTGTTACTGGGCAGCATTACGACCATTCTTTCGATGTTTCTTGACAATGTCACAACCGTGGTCTTGATTGCGCCCGTAACAATTCTTATCTGCGAAATTCTGGGAATTAGTCCATTGCCCTATCTGATGGCTGAAGCTCTCCTTTCAGACACAGGCGGTGTGGCAACACTGGTCGGTGATCCACCCAACGTGTTGATTGGCTCAGCAGCTGGTTTTTCATTCGTTGACTTTCTTGTTTATTCTCTTCCGATCGTGGCGGTAGCCTGGGTCGCCACGCTGGTATTGTTACGTTTTCTGTTCCGTAATGAATTGTCGAAGCGCCCGCATAATGCCGAAGCAGTCATGAGCTTGAATCCAACCGAGTCTCTCGATCAGCCTAAAGTTGCCCGGCGTATCCTGATTGTTCTGGGTGTGGCCATCCTGTTATTCTTTGTCCATCACACCTTGCATATCAGTCCAGCATTTATCGCAGTGAGTGCAGCGGCCGTCGGGCTGATCTGGGTACAACCTGACATCCAGGAGCTCTTCAGAAAAGTGGAGTGGAGTGTCCTTATTTTCTTTGCGGCTCTTTTCGTCATGGTTGGCGGGTTGGAGGCGGCCGGTGTATTGGGTTCAATTGTCGGCTTAATGGAACGTCTCTCCAGCATCCCACCGATATGGTTTGGAGTAAGCTTAATTTGGATTGTCGCCGTGCTCTCGGCGGTCATAGATAATGTCCCCATCACGATCGCGCTGATCCCGGTCATTCGCGGTTTGGGCGTAGCGGGGATGGATGTTGATCCGCTGTGGTGGGCACTTGCCTTTGGCGCGGGTTTTGGCGGTAATGGCACGATCATTGGTTCAACGGCGAACATTATTGTGGCTACTCTTTCCGAAAAAACACGTTCACCGATTACCTCACAATTGTGGATCCGGCGGGGTTTGCCTGTCATGTTGCTGACTTGTGCAATCGCAAGCCTCCTTTATGCTATTTTTTACCGCTGGTTTTAATCTCACCCAATTTACCTGCTCAAAATATTTTGGGATGCCTGCGGCCAGAAGTTCCGAAGGATAATTGGTTGAATGTGGGTTGAATTCGGGAAAGACTTCTGATAAGATGAAGTCGTAATCGAGACGCTTATGGACACTTCAATTCATCTCTTGTTGTTCGCAGTTGTGCAGGAGCAGGATCGGGACACGGCCACGCGCGCCCTCGAGCAACGCGGCCTGCCGGTTGTCTTTCTCGCCAGTGCCGGGGGCTTCCTGGGACGCCGAAATACAACGCTGCTGGTGGGGCTGCAAAAGGGTGGGGAGGAGGAGGCGCTCAAGACCCTGGAAACATCCTGTCGACAGCGCATCGAGTACCTGACTCTTCCACTGGAAGGCTCGCCTCTTCCCATGCCGACGCCGGTTCCCGTTACCGTGGGCGGCGCCACCGTTTTCGCGTTACCCGTTGAACACTTTGAAGAGATCTAGTCTCACCCGGGAGCGTGTCTTATGAAAATGATCATTCTCATCGTCAAAGACAGTGATTCGGATGCCATCACGCAGGCGCTCACCTCCGAAAAATATCGCATCACGCGCATCGCCTCCACGGGTGGATTTCTACGCAGCGGCGTCGTGACTCTTTTGCTGGGCGTGAGGGATGAGCGCGTCGAATCCGCCCTGGAATTGATCCGTGCAAAATTGACTCCCCTGCCTTCAGGTGAACGGCGCGCCACGCTGTTTGTGGTCCCGGTGGAACGATTCGAGCAGGTGTAGCGCGGAACAAAATCACAAATAAAACAGTCTAGTATTGCATGAACCAGCGGAGACACCGAGAAACCAATCTCTGTGTCTCTGTGTGTTCTAATTACGCTTTATTTATTATGAGTAGATCACGAAATGACCAAGAGAAGCCCGAAAACAGGGGTGCGAGCCCTTCGGCGCCCGCACCCCTGTTTTCGGGTATCCCCTCAACTTTCTTGAAGTACTGATTATGAGGTAGATATGAAAAATCACGTTCGACCGTTTATTGCTTTTCTCATCCTGGGGATGGCCATTCTAGCCTGTACCTCTCCCTTTGGGATCGGTGCAACTCAACCTGCTCCACCTGATCAGGTGGGGACGATCGTTGCCCAGACACTACAGGCCGCCACGCTCGACGTGAACAATCCACCGACGGAAGCGCCGGATGCGTCCGAGGCTTTGCTCCCACACACGTTTTACTATCTCGGTACGGATAATGTGGGGCTCACCCAGGTATTCCGTATCGAACGCGACGGAACGACTAAAAGCCAACTAACCTCTGAGTCTGTCGATGTGGAGGATTACGATGTTTCTCCTGTTGACGGAAGTGTTGTTTATGTAGCGAACAATCAAATGCTGTTGATCAATGCCGATGGTTCGGGTCGCCGTGTGTTGATCGATGGTGGTCCTGTGCCTGAGAATAATCCCTTGCTGACCAGGATCACCAGTCTTGTATTTTCACTGGATGGACAAACGATCGCGTATGGTCATAAAGGTTTGACTCTGTATGCCGTTTCATCCGGTGTGTCCAATCGTGTGATCGAAGACCAGTGGGATGATGTCGGCAGCGGCCTGCTCATCCCCCGCGAATTATATTCACCGGAACAATATTCGCCCGATGGGACGAAGCTGCTCATCACACTGGGTTATTACGAAGGCGCCTCTTCCGCGGTCTATTATCCTGCCAGCAACTCTCTCGTACGCCTCACAGGCGGTGAGGGTGCGCTGATCTGCTGTTGTGAAACCCAGTGGGCACCCGATAGTTCAAGTTTTTATGCGGCCAGCCCATCGTTCGGCATGTTTAGCTTCGGCCTGTGGAGGGTGGATGCAGCCACCGGGGCCATAACCACCCTCCTGCCCGGCGATGCAGGGGGCGGCGCCTATAACTTTGCAGATGAGCCGTACCTGGCGCCGGATGGACAGTTGTATTTCTTCTTCGCAAACTACAGCCCTCCCCCGGATGCGTTCGGTAGCCGCTCGCCGCTTGAGCTGGTGAGGTCCGCGCCTGATGGCGTGACCGGGCGGACCATCGTCAGCGAGGAGAATTTCCAGTCGCTGAACGAAGCTTTATGGGCGTCTGATGCGGGTTTCGTCATCGCAGCACTTGCTCCGACCCAGGAAGTCTACCAGGGCGGGCAGGCGGAGATCGTTTATCTCGATGGCAGGCCGAATGTTGTGCTGACACCATTTGCTCGACAAATGAAATGGGGACCGTGACCCATCCTCGGCCCTCCCCTCCCGTATGCCGCGGGATGGGGAGGATCTCAATTGGATGAGCAGGATCTATTTCAATAAGTATTTATCAAAAAACCTGATCACCTGCTTCGTATATCTCGTTTTGTAATAGGCATACATATTCATATGCGGAGCATCATTTTCGGTCCATAACTGGCGCGGCTCACCCGCCGCATCGAACAGCCGCTGCGCTGAATTGAGTGGGACCATCCCATCGTCCATGCTCTGAATGATGAAAACGGGCCGCGGGCTGATGCGCGCGATGTCATCCACCGGGCGGACAAGCTCCGGGCTCACGCCCGTTTCCCATCCTGCGAAAGCCCGGATCAACGAACGCATGACCGGGATGGGGACGCGCAGTTCCATCTCGTCTTCCAGCGTCGAAAAGGGACTGTCCGCGACGAGCGCTTCGATCTCCGGATACCGGGCTGTGGCGCGGATCATCGTCACCGCGCCCATCGAGCCGCCCCACGCGCCGACGTGTTCGACACCCGGCTGTGCGAGCGCAAAATCCAGCGCAGCTTTGGCATCCATCGTTTCATAGTAACCGAGCGACGTGAAATCCCCTTCACTGTTCCCGTGGGCGCGAAAATCCCAGGCGAGCACACCGTAGCCGTGGCTGGCAAACAGAACATGGAAAACTTCTGCGCGCTTATCCCCATACCCGTGCGCGACCAGGATCACCGCTCCATTGTTCGGAGGCGTGTACCACGCGGAAAGTGTCAGTCCGTCTTCGGTGATCAGTCCAACTTCCTGGTAGCCAATGCCATTTGTCTTTAGCAGTTCCCCGGTTGCATAGCCCC
>Ga0105100_10000888_pt1 | contig 17527 bp, 15 predicted proteins | sample PPLLak12cMay2015_2_FD_87033 | JGI IMG/M metagenome (GOLD analysis project Ga0105100, IMG submission 87033) | Freshwater sediment microbial communities from Prairie Pothole Lake near Jamestown, North Dakota, USA - PPLs Lake P8 Core (1) Depth... | ecosystem: Environmental > Aquatic > Freshwater >...
GCTGCTGGCCGAGGGCAAGATTGCGCTGCTGCGCCTCGAGGAAGCCAATGTGGCTGGCCATGTCGATGCCTACGAGATCGGGTTCCGCCGAACCGGTGAGCGGAACCTGGTTGGACAGGCGATGCTGAAAGACAACTCTCCCATCCCGAGGACCGATCTTGGTGCCGCCAACCTGGGCCTTTCCTGAGGGATTCCTTTGGGGGACGGCGACCGCCTCCTACCAGGTGGAGGGCGACAATGCCAACAGCGATTGGTGGCATTGGGAGGCCCAGCCTGGCCGCATCCGCGGCGGAGACCGATCCGGCAAGGCCTGTGATTGGTGGGGCGGGCGTTGGGCCGAGGACTTGGACCGCGCCGCCGATGCCGGCCAGAAGGCGCTTCGGCTGTCGATCGAGTGGAGCCGGATCGAGCCTGAGCCGGGCCGCTGGGATCCGGCGGCACTGGCCTACTATCGCGAGATCCTGCTCGGGGCGCGCAGCCGGGGCCTTACACCCATCGTCACGCTGCATCATTTCACCAATCCCCAGTGGCTGACGGAACGCGACGGGTGGCTGAACGCTGAGGTTGCCGTGCTCTTTGAGCGCTACGTCCACCAGGTGGTTTCCCAGCTGGGTGACCTGGCCGATCTGTGGATCACGGTCAACGAGCCGAATGTGCTGGCCTATTCCGGTTATGCCGCCGGGGTGTTCCCGCCCGGCCACACCAACCTCGGGCATGCCCTGCAGGTGATGGTGAACCTGATGCAGGCACACGCCGCGGCGTACCACACGATTCACTCCCTTCAGCCATCGGCTCAAGTCGGCCTGGCGCACCATGTGCGCGGCATGCAACCGGAGCGGCCCCACTGTCCCCTGGACCGCCTGGTGGCATGGGCTCGCTCTGCAACTTTCAATGAAGCCTGCCCCCGGGCCGCACAGGACGGCATTCTGCGCCTGCCCGGAAGGCGGGTGACAATCCCGGAAGCCGTCGGCACACAGGACTTCTTCGGCCTGAACTACTACACGACGGAGGTTGCTCGTTTCGACCCGCGTGCGTGGAATGAATTGATGGCGCGCAGCCAATACCCTCCTGGCGCCGGGCGCAGTCCGAATGGGTTCATGGCCAGTGTCCCTGCCGGCTTCGCGCACGCGTTGCAGTGGGCTCGGCGCTTCCGGCTGCCGATCCTGATCACGGAGAACGGCACCGAGGATCCCGGCGATGACTTCCGACTCGGGTACGTGCTCGAGCACCTACATTGCCTGTGGAACGAGATCGACATGGGCGCTCCGGTAACTGGGTACATGCACTGGACTCTGGTCGACAACTTCGAGTGGGCCGAAGGTTGGAACCTGCGCTTCGGCCTGTGGGCCCTCGACCCCCGCACCCAGCAGCGCACCCGCCGGCGCAGCGTTGACCTGTACGCGGAGGTCTGCCGCTCGAACAGCCTGACGGCGGACTTGATGGATCGCTACGCCCCCCAGGTGCTTGAACGCCTGCTTGGCCAGATGAAGGCGGACCCAGGCGCGAGGGGCCAGCTATGAACGCCGGCCAGTGGGGGAGAGGCGCGCTGGCTGCCCTGGCCCTCGCGCTCGCCCTTGCGCTTCCCTTGCGGCCGATGCCCGGCGTGCTCGTTGGCGAAGCGGCGGACTCTGGTCAGTCCGCCAAGCCGGCGAGCAGCACGGCACGCCGGGAACTGCCCGCCGCTGACGTGCCAACGCCGCAGCCCGGCCGGGCGCCCACGCCGACCCCGCCCGTCAGCCCGGAGGCGTCCCCCGACAGTGGACCCCCATTCCGCCTGCCTTTCGCTGGAGAGCCCGGACCCAGCACCTGGCTGCTGACCCAGGCCTACGGCAACACCATCTTCGCCTACCGCGAGCGGATGCGCATCTACGATGCCGGCCAGGGACTGCATTTCGGGATCGATCTTGCGGCGCGCTGCGGAACCCCGGTGCTTGCCATCGGCGACGGCGTGGTCGTCCAGGTCGACAACATCTATCACGGGGCAGGGCCGCACAATGTGGTGATCGATCACCCCAGTGGTTACGCCTCGCTGTACGGCCATCTTCTGGCGCGCTCTCATCTCATCGAAGGAGCGACCGTGCGCCGGGGCGACCCGGTGGGTGTGAGCGGCGACCCGGACCTGACTTGTTCCTCGCGGCCTCACCTGCACCTGGAGATCCGCAACGCCCCCTCGCATCGCAAGGCCTTCAACCCGATGCTGCTGATCGCGGCAGACTGGGACCGCATCGCCTTGGCCGGCGATTCCCCACTCGGCTTCGAGCAGGATCTGGCAGACCCTGCGCGGTGGATCACCTGGGCGGACCAACCGGTGGTGGTCTTCGGGCAGCCGCTACTCAACGACTACGAGTCGGCGTGGCCGCCGGAATGGTGACCCCTCGCATGAAACCGAGCCTGATGCTGATCCTGGGGCTGATCGTGCTCAGCGGGCCGCTGGCAAGGCCCGCCGCAGCGGAGTTCGAAGCCGAGGCCGCCCGGGCGCAGCCGGCGGCAACCCCAAGTCCGCAGCCGCCGGGCAGTGCGAGCGGCCCGCTGCTGCTGCCCGTCATCCCGACCGCTACACCGCAGTCCGCAGTCCTCCCATTGGTCCCAGAAGCGGATTGCTGCACGGGGGTGTTCTGGTCGCCGGATTCAGTCTGGGTGGCCTACGTTGCCAGGCCCAAGGGTGCGCGGGCAGCTGGCATCTACGGCGCGGCAGTCGATGGCTCGGGCGTGCGGCGGTTGTACTCGCGCGTCGGATTACTGTCGCCCGACTGGTCGCTGATGGCCTATCCCGATGACGGCAAGACGATCCTGATGAGCACGGCGAGCGGGCGCAAATGGGTTGTGCCTGCCGCCGGCAAGGCCGTGTGGTTCTCGCCCTCCAAAGACCGCATCATTTGGGAGACCGGCTCGAGCACGTATGCCCATCTCGATCTTCGGCGCCGCGCCATCTGGATGGCCAACATCGATGGCAGCCGTGCGCTGAAAGCGGTGACCACGTACGGCGGCGGGTTCATCGGCTGGACTGCAGCCGAGGCCAATCTGCTGGTCAGCGGCAGGCTGAGCGCCTACGATCCGCGCGGCGTGTGGGTCATCCCGCTGGATGCCAGCCCTCCCTGGCTGCTGTTCGAGGCCGACCGCATCCGCGATCCCTTGCTTTCGCCGGATGGGGCCTGGCTGGCGTTCTACCTTGCCTTCGGTGCGGATGCCGCGCAGGATGGCTTGTGGCTGGTGAAGACCGATGGAAGCCAGCAGCATCACCTGCCCATCTTTGGAGCCTACCGCTGGAGGTCGGGAGATCAACTGCTGGTGATCCCGCAAACGATGCCACCGGGAGAGCTGGAGCTGCTGCAAGTCGATGCTCCCAGCGGGGAGTCGAAACGCCTGACGCTCGCTGAGCCGGGGCTCTTGATCTCCGGCAACGACTGGCAGCCGTCGCCGGACGGGCGTTGGCTGGCATATGTCTCGGCTGACGGCGGTGGCCTGATGCTGGCGCCGCTGCCCTGATGAGGACGGTTGGTCAATCGCGGTGATATAATCCGCGCCCACTGGCAAGACGCTTGCATGCACGGAGAGGTTGCGTAGTCTGGCCTAACGCGCGCGCCCGGAGAGCGCGTGAGCCGAGAGGCTCCGTGGGTTCGAATCCCACCCTCTCCGCCTGAACTCTGGCTGCCCAAAGTGCGGGGGTCACGCGCACGACTCTATCTGTCGGGGATGCTCCTGGCAGACGCGAGTCCTGAGCACTTCCCCCTGCGGCTGAGGGCGGCCAGTTGATTCCGGGCGGTCTGCTCGACGGGGCTCCGTTGACACCCCTGCCGTCGGGCGGTATGCTCCGCTGCGTGTCCGGGCCCCCCGGCGCGGCGGAGCGCATCGAACCCCGTCAGATCCGAGAGGAAGCAGCGGTAAGGTGAAGGCTCCGGGTGCCGCCGGTGGCGGCCCGGGCACGTCTCTTCGGCTGGGCTGAGTCTTGGCTCTGGTATACTGCGCCCGCCATGCGCCAGCGATGGGAAAGCCTGCGCGGATACCTGCGGTCATGGCCGGCCGCCACCGGCCTCCTGGCGGCTGCCCTGGGGCTGCTGCTGCTTCTGGGTGCGACGCAGCGCCCGTTCACCCTGGTGATCGAAGGTGAGTCCCGCACCACGTGGTCGCATGCCCGCACGGTCGCCGGCGTGATCCGCAGCGCGGGTATCTGGCTGCAGCCTGAGGACGAGACGCTGCCTCATCGCCAGGCAGCCCTCCAGCCGGGCGACACGATCGTGCTGACGTTTGCCAGCCCGGTGGACGTTCACTCCGACGGTGTCTCGCAGACCCTCTCCAGTCCCAGCCAGATCCCGGCGAACCTGCTGGCCTCGGCGGGCGTGAGCCTGCACCCGGGCGACCAGGTTTGGGTGGACGGACTGAGGGTCCTCGATCCAACGCTGCCCGTCGACGCCCGCGTACGCCGGCTCCGGCACGTTGCCGCGGTCCCGATTGAGTTGCGTCTCGACGGCGTCCGCAGCGAAGTCCACACAGCGGCGGGTTCACTGGCGCAGGCTCTGGAGGAGACGGGCGAGCGCTGGTACCAGGCTGACGACTTCAAGGCCGATCCCTCCGGCATCCTCGCGCCAAGCATCGACGTTCGTCGGTCGGTTCCCTTCACGGTCGAAGGCGACGGACTTCAGATGGTCCTGCGAGCGATTGGCCCCACGGTCGCCGATGCGCTGCATCAGGCGGGCGTTGCGCTGCAGGGCCTCGACTTCGCCTCGCCTGCGGCGGGGGATCCCGTCCCGCGTCAGGGGAGGATCCAGGTCGTGCGCGTGCGGGATGAGGTGCTCATCGAGCAGGAGCCCATCCCCTACGAAACCGAGTTCGAACCCGACCCCGAGGGACTGATCGACACCCAGACCATCCTCGATACCGGCACCTTTGGAATCAAGGCCAATCGCGTGCGGGTCCGCAAAGAGGATGGCGTGGAAGTGGCCCGGCAGGTCGAGGGGGAATGGGTTGCCCGTGAACCTGAGGCGCGCGTGCTTGGGTACGGCACCAAGATCGAAATCAAGACTCTCGACACGGAGTACGGACCGCTGGAGTACTACCGTGCGGTTCCGATGTACGCGACTTCGTATTCGCCCTGCCGCCTGGGCATCCCCGAGTGCGACGATGTCACGGCCAGCGGGGCGATCCTGAAGAAGGGGATCGCCGCCGTCCTGGTGCGCTGGTACCGCAACATGGTAGGCAGTCAGGTGTACGTCCCCGGCTATGGCATCGCCACCATCGCCGACACCGGCGGCGGGATCCCGGGCCGCTACTGGATCGATCTGGGCTACGAGGATCATGACTACCAGTCGTGGCACGACTGGGTGACGGTGTACTTCCTGACGCCAGTGCCGGCAAACCCGATGTGGGTGCTCAATTGACCCTGGCGGCACCGGCGTGCCCAGACTGCGATTGTGGCCGGTAACCTGGCCAACACCCGAGACCGCGTTGTCCAGGCCGCCAGCGGCGCCGTGTCTCGCCAGGGAGCGCGGGACTGGCTGCTGGCAGCGGCAGACCAGGGGCTGATCAGTCTCTCCAATTTCCTTGCCGGGGTGTATCTGGCGCGCATGCTCGACCCGACGCAGTTCGGTGTCTACGCGGTCGGGTTCTTGTTGCTGCATGGCATCGGCGCGGTGCAGGAGGGGATCATCCTGCAACCGCTGAGCACGCTGGGGGCCATGCTGGGGGCGCCTCGTTTCGGGCGCTACCTCACGGCGACCGGCGTAATCCAGATTGTCCAGGCATCGGCCTCGGCGCTGGCCGTGGCGGTGGGTGGGTGGACCCTCACGCGCCTGGGCAACGACACTGCCGGACCGACCTTGTTTGGGCTGTGGTTCGTGTTCCTGGTCTGGCAGCCTCAAGAATTCCTGCGCCGGCTGTTCTACCCGGCGCGCCGCATTCGGGATGCTGTCCTGAACACCGCCGTTGCCTCCGGCCTGCGGCTGGCTGTGCTGGTCTGGTTCGGCAGCCGTGGGGAATTGACGGGGATTGCTGGCATGCACGCCATCGCCTGGGGAGCGCTGGCGGCACTGCCGCTGGGCGTGTGGCAAGCGCGCAAGCTCTGGCAGCGATCCGGGCTTGACCTGCGCGGCACGTGGCGCGAGAACTGGGCCTTCGGTCGGTGGGTGCTGGGCGGGCAGCTTGCTGCGTGGGTGTCGCTTGAGGTGTATCCGATCATGGCGGCGGGGTTGATCAGCTTCGCCGCCGCCGGCGCCTACCGAGCCGTTCAGACGCTCGTCGCCCCGGTGCACGTCGTGATCGCGGCCCTCGATCCGTTCCTCACGCCGCGCGCCGCGCGCGCCGAGGCCCGCCTGGGGCGCGCTGCCCTGCGGCGTGTGCTGCGCCTGGCCTTCGTCTTTCTGGTTGTCCCGGTGCTGGCGTACCTGCTGTTGGTCACGCTGGCCGCCCCGGCGCTGCTGGAACTGCTCTTCGGTGACAAGTATGTGGCCTATGCGCCAGCCGTGGCGCTGTTCGCCCTGCAGTACGCCCTGTGGTTCACCTACTTCCCGTTCCTGGTCGGGTTGAAAGCCCTGCAGCGCACGCGGCCGATCTTCATCGCGCATGGACTGGCGATCGTGGCGATGTTCACCCTGGGGGTCGCCTTGATCCAATGGTTCGGGGTGTATGGCGCCGTGCTCGGCCAGGTGCTGAATGTGCTGATCGCCCTGACCGTCATTGGGCTGGCGTGGAGGCGGGAGAGCCGAATAACCGCGCCCGCGCCGGTCCCGGGGCTGGGGGAAGTGCAGACCGGGGAGTCCGTTCCCGGGCCCTAGCTGGACGAGCCGGAATCGCGCTGACGTCCGCGGATCTGGGCAGGGGTGAGATGGCCGCGCCAGCCTGGCCGCCAGCGCCACCAGAAGACGACCAGGCAGGCCAATGTCACCAGCCAAAGGTCGAACAACAGGCTCGCATGCCGGACATACAGTCTGTCCAGGCGCAGCTTCTGGCGCGGGGAAAGGTAGTAGTCCCCGGCCACCTGCGCCAGCCCGGCCAGACCTGGCCGGACCTGGTGGCGGTCGGCATACTCCGGCATCGCCCGCAGATACTCCAGAACCAGGACCGTGCGTTGCGGGCGCGGGCCGACAAAACTCATATCGCCGAGCAGGATGTTCACCAGTTGCGGCAGCTCGTCCAGCGCGGTCTTGCGCAACCAGCGGCCGACGAGAAGCGCACGCGTATCATCCTCTCGAGCGAGCACAGGCCCGGAGCTGTCCTCCGCGCCATGCACCATGGTGCGCAGCTTCCACTGACGAAAGGACCTTCCCCCCAGACCGACGGAGTTCTTGACGAAGAACACCGGACCCGGCTGTTCGAACCAGATGCACGCCGCAAGCAACAGCCACAGGGGTGCGGAAATCAGCAAGCCGAAGGCGGAGAGGGCCAGGTCGAAAGCGCGTTTGGCGGGCGACCGACGAGTGGGTGCCGGCAACCTCCCGGCGTGTGCCTGTAACACCGCATCCCGGACGAGTGGCGTCGGCGGGTAGTTGTCTTCCAGCAGCCCCATGTGCAGCCACGAGGCTGCCGCCGATCCGAGGAAGGCGCCGACGGACGCCCCGGCCGCTGCCAGCCAAGGGGAGGTCTCGCTGCGCAGAAGCATCAGCAGACCGAAGACGGCAGCACTTGCGCAGAACACCGCCCAACGATACGAGGCCGGCCGCCTGGACCAGCCGAGGCTGCGCACCAGGGGTTCAAAGGCGGCACCCGCCGCTGCGCCCGCCACGAGCACTGCGAGTACTTCAAGCAGGGTCCGGCTCTGCAGCGGGCTGGAAAGGAACGCTGCCAGGCCTCCCGGCAGGGCGAGAATCCCGCCGAGGGCAGGCATCATCTTCACGCCCGACTCGTCATGCCTCGGATTGTCCCGCTCAGGCAAATGCATTGAGGAAGGTCTTCTCAGGCGGACTCAATCGCCCGCAGCGCGGGTGAGGGGTGATGATAACCGGGCGCACAATCGTCGTCAAACCCGGCGTGGTATACTCGCCCGTCATCGACTCCGGCCGAGCGCTTCATCCGCGCTGGAGCCTCCACCTCGAGCTGGAGACAAGTCACCCAGTCATGTGCATCCGATTCTCTGTGTTCCTCTTCGCCGGGTTGCTGGGGGCCAGCTTGGCCTCCGCCTGCGGGATTGCCTCGCCGCTCGGGCCTGGGCTCGAGCTGGCGACCCACACCCCGCTGCCGAGGCCGACGGAGGCGCGGGCGACGCAAGTCTCAGCGCCGGAACTGCCGCAAGCCACTCCGTCTCCCGCCCCCAAGCCAGTCTGCGGTGGGCCGCCGTCCCTGCTCATCCTGGCGGTTGGCGCCGACAACCGCGATGACAATTACCTGTATGGCCTGGCGGACGTCATCCGGCTGGTTCGGGTGGACTTCGTCGATCCGAAGGTGACCACGCTATCCTTTCCGCGGGACATCTGGGTGCGCATCCCGGGGATCGAGTCCCACTACGACCTCACCCATGGCAAGCTGAATCAGGCCTACCTGTACGGCAACCCGGGCATGGGCTACTACGACGGCCCGGGTGCGGGTCCCGGACTGCTGGCGCGCACACTGGACGAGAACTTCGGCGCCCAGCCCGAACGGTATGTCGCGGTCAACATGCAGACGTTTGTCAAGCTGGTTGACGCCGTCGGCGGGATCGATATCTACCTCCCGGAGGCCGTTGATGGCCGGCCGGTGGATGACCACACCGAGGACATGGGCTACTTCCCGGCAGGTCAGCATCACTTCGATGGGAGCCAGGCGCTGCGCTTTTCGCGCATCCGCAAGGTGGACAATGCTTTCAAGCGCGACGAGCGCCAATCGCAGGTGCTGTGCGCGCTGAAGGCGCGGCTGCAAAGCCCCGAGATCATCCCGCGCATTCCGGCCATCCTGGCGGCCTTCTCCGGATCGATGCTGACGGACCTGAGCCTGGCCCAGATGACTCAGCTGGCCTGCGTGCTGCCCTACCTGGACAGTGAGGACATCATCTTCGAGAGTGTTCCCGAGTCCATCCTGGTCGGCGGTCGGAACGATCGCGGATCTTATGTGCTCACGGCGGATGAGCCAACGGTGCGCAAGCTGGTGACATCGTTCGTCGACGGCTCCTGGCCCACCGAACCTGACGAACCCACCTGTCCCTGAGCCCGCCGCCGGCGCATGGCGTTCAGCAGAGCGAGGGATGCGAGAACCGAATTGGCGCGACCTTCTGCGGCGGCACGGCATTCGGCCGAGCAAGCGCTTTGGGCAGCATTTCCTGCTCGACGGCCGCCGACTCGAGTCGATCGTCGCTGTGGCCGACCTGCCGCCTGGCAGCCGCGTGCTGGAGATCGGCGCCGGAGTTGGAACGCTCACCTGGCATCTGGCGATTGCCGGCCACGCGGTCGCAGCGGTCGAACTGGATGCGCGCCTTGCCCCGGCGTTGGAGGAGACGGTCGCCGGCCTGCCTGGCGTCCGCCTGGTGTACGGCGACATCCTGACCCTGCCTCTGGACCGCCTGCATGGCAGCCAGCCACACGCCGTCGTAGCCAACATCCCCTATGGGATCACTTCAGCCCTGCTGCGCAGGCTGATGGAAGCCGAAGTCCCCGCGTTCCGCGTCGTGCTCACGGTGCAGCAGGAGGTGGCCGAGCGCGTGGTCAGCGGCCCGGGGGACATGAATCTGCTTGCGCTCAGCGTCCAGGTGTATGGCCAGCCGACGATCGCCAGCGTGCTGCCGGCGTCTGCCTTCTACCCGCCGCCAGAGGTGGACTCGGCGGTGCTGCGCATCGACCGCTACCCGCAGCCCCGGGTCCCGCCGGAACGCGTTCCGCTGTTCTTTGAACTGGCGCGGGCCGGGTTCGCCCAGCGCCGCAAGAAGCTGCGCAACGCACTGGCCTCGAGGCTGCCGGCGACGACCGAGCGCGTTGAGGCCTGGCTGGCCGCGTCGGGCCTTCCCCCGGGCGCTCGAGCCCAGGAGCTGGCCATCGAGGATTGGCTTCGGCTGTGCGCGGCCGCAGCCGGGGAGTAGCGCCGGTGGGGGTCGGCTCGGTGCAGCCGCCGCGTCTCAAGCCGCAGGCGCGCCAAGGAGTGGGTCGGCGAAGGTGAGTCGATCCCGCCAGGGGAGTGAAGCTACGGGGCGACTCGCGTGAGCGGGCGGAGGTGGCGATGGGTCCTGGCCACCTGCCACACTCGCAAGGCGGCTTCGAGCTGAATGCGCAACGACATCTTCGAACGGCCGCGCCGCCGGTCCTCGAAGTAGATCGGCAACTCGACGGGCTTGAAGCCGAGGCGCTGGGCGACATACGCCATCTCGACCTGAAAGACGTAGCCGTTCGAACGGATCCGCTCAAGCGGCATCCCCGCCAGCGTCTCCCGGCGCCACACCCGGTATCCCCCGGTCGTGTCGTGCACATTCAGCCGCAGGATGGCGCGGGCATAAACGTTGCCGAAGCGCGAGAGCATCTGCCGTCCGGGACCCCAGCGCGGATCCAGCCGGCCGCCGGGGATGTAGCGCGAACCGAACGCCATGTCGTAGCTCTCCAGCGCCTCGAGGAAGCCGGGGAGGTACTCGGGCGCGTGGGAGAAGTCGGCATCCATCTGGCCGATCGCCTGTGCGCCCTCATCAAGCGCCCGTCGAAAACCCTCGATGTAGGCGGTGCCCAGGCCGAGCTTCCCCTGGCGGCGGAGCACTGCGACTCTCCCGGCATGCGCTTCCCCGCAACGGGCAGCGGCTGCGGCAGTTCCGTCGGGCGAGTTGTCGTCCACCACAAGCAGCCGTAGATCGGGGAGTCCCAGCAAGAAGAGGGCGTCAATCAGCGAGGGAAGGTTCTCGACTTCGTTGTAGGTTGGGATGACGATCGTGAGTTGGCGCATCAGCGATGGCACGCCCGACGGCGAAGGACCACGGCCGCTGGGCAGGAAAGGGCGGGGGCTCTCAAGGCGGCTAGCCTGCCGGCGCCGGCTGGATAAGGAAGCGGCATTCCTCAGCGCCGGCCGCGCAACATGCCGTCTCCGTCACACTCCAGGCTAGCTCGCCGGCCACCAGGTTGCACAGCTCCTCGAGCGCGCCGAGCATGGCGTGGCAGATCGGCTCGCTTGCCTGGCGACCCCAGCAGTGCGGGCAGGGCCGCGTCGCCAATTCCACGTTGGCGGCGACGGGCTGCACCTGGCAGACCTGGTCGGAGACCTGTGAGATGGCCTTGGCGAAGGAGGCGACGGCGATGGCCATGCGCTCGGCTGGCGCTTGAGGCCGCTGGGCGAGTGCCCGCAGCGGATCCAGCGCTCCGATGTCCGCAAGCAGCCCCTGCAGCCCGGGCCAGCCCGAGCGGCGCGCCATGTTGCGGCCGGCGCGCACGCCATAAATCTCCTCCAGCGCAAGCTGCACGGCCGCAATCTCGGAGAAGTCGATCTGCCGGTCGAGATTGTCGGGGGGATAATGATCGATCCAGGCCTTCAAGCCCGAAAGATTGAGCACGGCGCTGACGCCATTCTTGCCCATCAGATCCTCGAGGGCAAGGAGCTGGCCGAGGACTGCCTTGTTCGGGTGCAGAAAGCCGCTTCGGGCGATGGGCGTCACGCGCGCACCTCGGAGATCACAGCAACGCTGCCAGCTCTTTGGTCGTGCGGCGCATCTCCAGGAACAGCAGGCCCAGCTGGGTCTCTGGCCGCGCCATGACCGTCAGCACCGCCTCCCGACCGACCGCCATCAAGATGACATAGCCCCCCTCGCCCCGGATGTACACCTGGTCGAGCTGGCCCCGTCCGAGTTCGTTGGCGATCCGCTCGCCGAGCGACAGCATGGCAGCCGACATTGCAGCGACGCGATCCTCTTCGACATTCTGCGGCAGGGCGGAGGCCATCGTCAGACCATCGACGCTGACGATCGCCGACGCCTCGACATCCGGTGAGGATGCGCTGAGGTTCTGCAGGCGCTCGACCATGGATTCGGTGCGAGTCTTTGTCACGTTGAGATCACCTGTGGCAGACGCCAAGCCAGATTGGGGCAGGTCGGCGCAACTCTAGCATTGCGCCAGAGGGCTGTCAAGCGAGCGCGCCGGCCTCGGGTCCAAGCGGCCACCTGGAATTGTCACCTGGCGCCAGCGGAGCAGTGGGCGCCAGGTGGCGAGCCCAACACATGGCACCTGGCGTTGCCGCACGCTGCCTCCGCTTGCGGTAGGCCGGTTGCCTTCTTGAGCACCCAATGCGGCGCAGGCTAGGAGGCTTGCGCCGCATGCTCGTCTGGGGACTCTCTGCTTGAGGGTGTAGCTGCCAGCGGACACGTGCATTCGGCCGCACGGACGGCCCTTTCCGTGCGCAGCGTGGTCCCGGCGTGCGCCTCACGCTGTTGAGGGATTGCCAGGTCTTGGTGTGCGATCGTCGCAAGGCGCGGCGCGATTCCATCCCATCGCTTCTCTCAGGCGTGTGGTGCCACGCAGGCAGGCGCGATTGGGCCGGGCGCGACGATGCAGGCCGCTCGCCTGCCACCTGTCGCTAGTGGACTCACCGGCGTCTACCCGTGCTGCCTGGGCCTGCAGTGAGAGGAGCCGGGATCCCCCGCGATCGCTGCCGCGCGAAGTGGTATGACTCATCCACACGTCCGCTTCGATCCGATGTCCAGCGGGCGAGCGGCTGCCATCTCTCCGCAATCCCCGCCACCTTCTGCCGGCATGCCGCAGGCCGCCGCGTGATCTGTCAGCGCAACTTGCCATCACCTCGGGTTCGTCATCCGGGCAGTCTGGATGCCCTGTGACGCGTGCCGGGTTGGGCGATGGCTGTGCGCCGCGGCTCGTGCCGATCCCCGCCTTCGCTCCCGTCGAGGATTTGGCGCGGGCCCGCCATGATGTTCGGCTCTGGTGGCGAATGCCGCCCCATCGCTGCGGCAGCTTCCTTCGGCGGGGTTGCGCTGGCAACCCTCCCCGGATCGGGGGTCGACGGGGGAGGGTTGTGCGACCCCGGTCGGATGAACAATGCCCACCTGGATACAGGAACTCAGCCCTGCCTGCAACGCGGTCTGGGCTCCGGCCAACAGACGGATCGCTAGGGTTGCCCGGCGAGGATGGTCACGCGCTCGATGACCAACGGGGCGGGGAGCAGCAGGTCGGTCAATGGATCGCGGGCGGGGAGCCGCTGGAGCACCTCAAGACCTGAGACCACTCGTCCGAAGATGGTTCGGGTTCCGTCGAGCTCCGGCAGCGGTTGAAGGTTGATGAAGTAGTTTGCGCCGTTGGAATCCGGGCCTTCAGTCTGCATCGCGACCCGGCCGGCCTCCGCGAATGATAGCTCGCCGTCAATCTCGTCGGCATAGCGGTAGGCAGGGCCTGCCAGGCCGGTGTGAGTCGGATCGCCAGTCTCGGCGAGCACCCCGGGCACTACCCGCTGGAAGATCGTTCCGTCGTACCATCCAAGCTCAGCCAGGTAGATGAAGCTGCCCACTGCCTGAGGGGCGGCCGCCGAGTCCAGTTCGATCTCGATCGGGCCGAGGCTGGTCTGCAACACCGCACGGTAGACCTGGGTTGGGTCGGCCAGCGCCGGTGGCCCTTGAGGCAGGCCCTGCGCTTCGGCGTGTGTCAGGCGCAGCAGAGCCTCCAGGTTGGCCAGGCTGGGTTGCATGGGGACGAGGTCCTGGTTCAGGAAGACCGTCGGAACACTAGTGAGTCCGGAAGCGAAAGCGGCTTCAAAATCCTGCAGGACGGCATCTTGATACGTGCCCGCCTGCATGGCCTGGGCGAAGGCCTGAGAATCGAGCGGCAGCCTGGGTGCCGCCTGCTCGAGCCACTGCCGGAACTCCTCCGGGCTGAGCCCGATCCATTCGGCGAACGTCCCGAAGAGAAGGTCGTGCATTGCCCAGAACTGGCCCTGTGCGCCGGCGGCCTCGGCGGCCTGGGCTGCGATGAGTGCCTTGTCGTGGATTGGCCAGAGCGGGTAGGGGCGGAAGATGACCTGCAGGTCCTGCGGATGGATCGCCCGCAGTTCAGCCAGCACGCCGGCCAGCCGGTGGCCGGCAGGGGACTGAAAGTCGGAGTACACCAGCAGGCTGAACTCGGCCCCGTCCGGCCCGATGCGCCAGTCATCCGCCTTTGGAGGGGGGATTGGCGCGGCGGTTAGAGCCGGTGCAGGCGGCGTGGAAGAAGGTGCGCTTGCTGGGACCGTTGACGTCGGCCCCAGCCTGGCCGGCGCGGCCGATGGAGGTCCAGGCGTTGCCGTCGTCGGCGCGCAGGCGCAGAGCAAGACCAGCAGCGCTGCCAGACCCGGCAGTCGGCTGGCTGAGCCGAAGGGCGAAGCGCTCGCGACGCTGACGTAGGGGTGCAAACCGCCTGCTCCTGGGGCCGCCATCCGACGGTTGTCCAGGCTGAATTGTAGCTGCAACTCGACTTCTGCGACCGCCTACCTTGCCATGCGAACGTCCGCGCGGTATCCTTCCCCGCATACGGGGGTGGTTGGGTCCCGGTGGGCTCCCCGGTCTTCAAAACCGGCGGCGGGTCGCACAGCGGGCCGCGGTGGGTTCGACTCCCATCCATCCCCGCCTTTTTGTTGTCTGGAGTACATGAGCGTGAGCGAAGACCGCCCGACCGTCCCTGATGACCTCGTTGCACGCCTTCTCCCGGTTGTGCAGCAAGTGATGCGTGTCCAGGACTCCACTACCGGGCCGGGCAAGGGGGGATTCCTGGCGCGCTTCCGCGGTGACTTGACCCTTCCACCCGATCAGGTCTACACCCGCCTGGCTGGCGCCTTTGAGGCGCAGGGCGTGCAGCTTGTTGCGCGCAGCGAAGGCGGCCGCCCGGCGATATTCGCGGTGGAGGCGCTCCCGGTCGTCCAGCGCTCGAACCCGTGGATCAACCTTGGCCTGTTCGCGCTGACCGTGTTCAGCATGTTGCTGGCCGGCGCGCTGTACGGCTACAGCGGGCCGCCCCACCTCGCTGGCGTGCTGCGTGCCTTGCCATCCGGGATCCCGTTCGCAGCCAGCCTGCTGGCGATCCTGCTGGCGCACGAGTTCGGCCACTACCTGGCGGCCCAGGCTCACCGGTCTCCCGTCTCTCTTCCCTATTTCTTGCCGTTCCCGGGGAGTGCCTTCGGCACGTTGGGCGCCTTCATTCGACTCAAGCGGCCACCGCGCAACCGCAATGTGCTTCTGGATATCGGCCTTGCCGGTCCGTTGGCGGGATTGGTGGTGGCGATCCCGGTGCTGCTCTACGGGCTATCGGTCTCGGAGGTCGGTCCGCTGCCTTCCGATCCGGCGGCGCTCGGTGGGCTGGAGGGGAACTCGCTGCTGTATCTGGCGGCCAAGTGGGTGGTCACCGGCGCCTGGCTCCCGACGCCGGTGAGCTATGGGGCGACGCCGGCCGTGATCTATTGGCTCCGCTACATCGCCGTCGGCCAACCCCTGCCGCTTGGCGGGACGGATGTCTTCCTCAGTCCGATCGCCTGGGCAGGCTGGGCTGGGCTGCTGGTGACAGCGCTCAACCTGATTCCTGCAGGCCAGCTCGACGGCGGTCATCTGGTGTACGTGCTGATGGGGGAGCGAGCCATTCGCCTGTGGCCTTTCGCCGTGGGAGCGACGCTGTTGCTCGGCCTGGTGTGGCCAGGATGGTTTCTCTGGGCGGCGATGCTCTTCTTTCTCGGGAGGGTCTATGCCACACCCCTCGATGACCTGACCCCGCTCACACCGCGTCGCAGGGCATTGGCGATCTTGGGGATCGTGCTCTTCTTCCTGCTTCTCACCCCGGTTCCCCTGCGCGCCTAGCGGCACCTGCCTCACGCTCGGCAGAACGCCGGCCATGGATCCGCCCAGGATCCCGTCGGGCATCCCGCTCGACGGCTCAGGCTGGCGGTCTCGCTCGGGTGGGATGCGCGCAGGGCGTAGCGGCACCCGCCCCTAGGCCCGCCAGCCGTGCCGGCTTCCCGGGACCGCCCAGGACAACCGGTCGATCTGCGCCCCGGGTAGGGTGCCAGGTGCAGGGCCGTGCTACGAATGAGCCAGCGCCGCATGCACAACCGGGCTCAGTTCATGATTCGGCGGCAGGTGCGGCTCGCGGCTGGATGAGATCCCATTTGTTTCCGTACAGATCCTCGAAGACGGCGACCGTGCCATAGGCCTCTTCCCGCGCGTCCTCCAGGAACCTCACGCCGGCGGCCTTCATTCTGGCTTGATCGCGGATGAAGTCGTCCGTGTGGAGAAACAGGAACACACGGCCCGCGGCTTGTTGGCCGATGCACGACTTCTGCTCAGGCGTCGAAGCGCGAGCGAGGAGCAGGCTGATTGGCGACTGCTGCGACGGAGCTACCCGGATCCAGCGTTTGCCTTCGCCGAGGGGAGCATCTTCGAGGAGGCAGAAGCCCAGGCATCCGGTGAAGAAGGCAATCGCCTCATCGTAGTCCCTGACAAGCAACGCAACGTGCGCGAGGCGGCGGGTCAAGGATGCACCCGTTGTGCGAAGGCCATTCGACTGTCCGGCTCGGCCATCGGTCGCGAGGAATCCGCCCGTCGCCGCCGCGGTCGGCGGCATCCGGGGATCCGCCTATAGGGCGTCCTCGGGCAGGGGAGCCTCCGGCGCGGCCTTTGCCGCCGGGCGCAGGCGATGCAGGAGGAGCTCGTAGCCTACGGGCAAGACGGAGATCAGGATGATGGCAATCACCACCAGGCCGAAGTTGTCGCGCACGACGGGAATGTTGCCGAAGAAGTAGCCGGCAAAGATGAAGACGGACGTCCAGACGAACGCGCCGACAACGTTCCACATGATGAACTTGCTGTAGCGCATTGTCCCGACGCCGGCGACAAAGGGCGCGAAGGTGCGGATGATCGGGATGAACCGGGCAAGGAAGATCGTCTTGCCGCCGTGCTTGTCGTAGAAGCGCTGGGTGCGCTCGAGGTACTCGCGCTTGAGAAAGCGCACGTCCTCCTGGAATACGCGCGGCCCGATCCGGTTGCCGACCCAGTAGTTGACCGAGTCACCGATGACGGCCGCCGCGAACAGCAGAACGAACAGCACCCACACGTTCAGCGCGCCGGTTGCGGCGAAGGCACCGGCGGCGAACAGCAGCGAATCGCCCGGCAGGAAGGGTGTGACGACCAAGCCGGTTTCCATGAAGATGATGGCAAACAGAATCGTGTACGTCCAGTAGCCGTAGGCGGCGATGATCTCGCCCAGATGCTTGTCGATATGCAGGATGAAGTCGAAGAGCTGCACCAGAAGCTGCATGGGGTCTCAAGAGTCTCCGTGGTGGTCAGCCCGAAGCACCGGCTCCGAGCAGGTCGGCCAGGATCTGGGCGCTGTGCCCATCCGGCTTGACGTCTTCATAGATGCGCAGCAATCGGCCGTCGGGACCGATCAGGAAGGTGGTCCGCAGCACGCCTTCGTACGAGCGTCCCATGAAGGTCTTCGGGCCCCACACGCCGTAGGCCGAAGCCACGGTATGCCCCTCATCGGCCAGCAGGGGAAAGGGCAGCGAGAACTTGTCGCGGAACCTGGCATGCGAGGCGGTGTTGTCGGGAGAGATGCCGAGCACCTGCACCGCGTTGCGCTGGTAGTCGGCGTATCCATCGCGAAAGCCGCAAGCTTCTGTGGTGCAGCCCGGTGTGTCGTCC
>Ga0105100_10000890_pt1 | contig 17502 bp, 16 predicted proteins | sample PPLLak12cMay2015_2_FD_87033 | JGI IMG/M metagenome (GOLD analysis project Ga0105100, IMG submission 87033) | Freshwater sediment microbial communities from Prairie Pothole Lake near Jamestown, North Dakota, USA - PPLs Lake P8 Core (1) Depth... | ecosystem: Environmental > Aquatic > Freshwater >...
AACGTGACTCAGGGAGACTCCTTTCGAACGCTCCTGGACTTTGAACCTCAGTCGGTATGCTTTGTCAAGATTTGATCCCGGCCGATTTTCTGTAGATCCCCAAGCCCATTGGTTTTGTTTGCGTCTTGACTTGTTTTTTCAATTCGTCTAACGTGACTACATTCACAAAATTGTTTCGCCTGGAGTCTTTTGCCTGATGACGTGGCAGAGGCGGGTAGGGTTTGTGGTTTGCCTGGGACGTCTTCGAAGGGAAAGGGGGGATAGCGCGAAGCGAACACTCATCAATCAGAACGGAATCGAAAGGTTTTATGGGCATGGAGCAGGTTACAAGGTTGTTGAAGCAGGAGCAAAACGCCATCCTGAACAGGTGGTTACGGCTCATTCTGGAGACCTACAATCCGGAGACAGCCAGTCGTTTACTGAAAGAAAAGAACCAGTTTTCCAACCCCGTGGGGCATACGCTTCGGCAGGGCCTCGAGGGGGTTTATGCTGAATTGAGCGGGGAGCTGCGTCCCGACAAGATGCACAGCTACCTGGACATGATCATCCGGATCAGGGCCGTTCAGGAATTTTCACCCGCCCGAGCTGTTGCCTTTGTCTTTCTCTTGAAGAACATCATTAGAGAAGAATCGAAAAAAAAGGCCTGGACGAATCTGATCTCCCAGGAGGATCTGGTTGAATTCGAACAGAAGGTCGACGAGATGGCGCTCCTTGCATTCAACGTGTATTCGGACTGTCGTGAAAGATTGTACGAACTGAGGGTGAACGAGGTGAAAAACAGGTCCTTCCGCCTCCTCCAGCGCGCCAACCTGCTGGCGGAAATTCCGGAGTCGGAGCGGGGATCGGGAGACAGTGACGCTTGACAACCACAAATGCTTCAAAAAGAGGGATGGTTACATGGGCATGGAGTTCTCCTTAATCATAGTTCTGGCGCTAGTTGCGGCGGCCTTTGCGGGCGTGAAGCTGGCAGGCATGACCTACTTCTTCGGAGTGGTCTTACCGTACGTGGCCATCTTCACATTTCTGGGAGGGTTCATCATTCGGGTCCTCCAGTGGGCCAAGTCACCGGTCCCCTTCCGCATTCCAACCACGGCCGGCCAGCAGATGTCTTTTCCGTGGATCAAACAGAGTAAACTGGACAACCCCACGACGACGTTGCAGACCATCGGCCGTATGGCTCTGGAAGTGCTCGCCTTTCGGTCGCTCTTTCGCAATAGCAAGCTGGAGCTCCGGGAAGGCCCCAAAGTCTCCTACCGGTTGGAGATCTGGCTGTGGCTGGCGGCCCTGGCTTTCCACTATTCATTCCTGATCATCTTTATCCGACATTTTCGATTTTTCCTGGAGCCAGTTCCCGCACTTCTGCATGGCATCGAGCGGGCAGACGGCTTCCTGCAGGTGGGACTGCCGGGGCTTTACCTCACGGATCTGCTCTTCGTGGTGGCCGTGACGTATCTGTTCGTCCGCAGGATCATCATTCCGCAGATGAAGTACATTTCGCTCCCGGCGGACTACTTTCCCCTTTTCGTCCTCCTGGGAATGGGCATTTCCGGCATTCTGATGCGATACTTCATCAAGGTCGACATCACCAAGGTGAAGGAGCTCGCCATCAACCTCGTGACCTTTCACCCCAAGGTCCCCGAGGGAATCGGCGTGATTTTCTACATCCACCTTCTCCTGGTGTGTGTCCTGTTTGCCTACTTCCCTTTCAGCAAGCTCATGCACCTGGGCGGGGTCTTCCTCAGCCCCACCCGGAACCTTCCCAATGACAACCGCATCAAAAGGCACGTCAATCCCTGGAACTACCCGGTTAAAACCCATACGTACGCTGAGTATGAGGACCATTTCAGGGAGAAGATGATCGAGGCCGGACTACCAGTGGACAAGGAGTAAAAATGGCTGCAATTCCCAAAGCTAAAGATCTTGTGATCGACTATGCGCTGCCCAAGACCCCGTGGTGGGATACGCCGGCGGTCTTCAGGCCGGGGTACTTCGCCTATCCGGGAAAGGCCAAGAATGTCACGGCGGTTGGCATGCCCAACCCCAGGGAATGGTCTCCGCTGGATGACGATTGGAAGCTCCCCCATAACTGGAAAGAGATCATCTTAGATGGCCTGCGGGAACGGCTGGACAAGTTCCGCACGCTCAAGCTCTTCATGGACATCTGCGTTCGGTGCGGCGCCTGCGCGGACAAGTGCCATTTCTACATCGGCTCGGGTGACCCCAAGAATATGCCGGTGCTGAGGGCTGAGCTGCTGCGCTCGGTCTACCGCAAGGACTTCACCCTGGCCGGCAAGATCATGGGCAAGATGGCCGGAGCTCGGGAGCTCACCGAGGATGTGCTCAAAGAATGGTTCATGTACTTCTTCCAGTGCACGGAATGCCGACGCTGCTCCCTGTTCTGCCCCTACGGTATCGACACGGCGGAAATCACCATCATCGGCCGTGAGCTCCTGAATCTCCTCGGGCTCAACATCGACTGGATCATGGGTCCGGTGGCCAATTGCTACCACAACGGGAATCACCTGGGCATTCAGCCCCACGCCTTCAAGGACATGATCGAGTTCTTCGTGGACGAGATCGAGGCGGTGAACGGCGTGCGTATCAACCCGACCTTCAACCGCAAGGGTGCTGAAATTCTATTCATCACGCCTTCGGGGGATGTGTTCGCCGACCCCGGCACCTACACTCTCATGGGCTATCTCATGCTGTTCCACGAGCTGGACCTGGACTACACCTGGTCCACCTACGCCTCGGAGGGCGGCAACTTCGGCTTCTTCACATCTCACGAGATGATGAAGCGGCTCAACTCCAAGATGTACGCTGAAGCGAAACGGTTGGGCGTGAAATGGATCCTGGGGGGCGAGTGCGGCCACATGTGGCGCGTCATCAACCAGTACATGGATACCATGACCGGCCCCGCCGATTTCCTGGAGGAGCCCGTTTCCCCCATCACGGGGACGAAGTTCGAGAACGCCAAGTCCACCAAGATGGTGCACCTGGTGGAGTTCACGGCGGACCTCATCAAGAACAACAAGCTGAAGCTCGATCCGTCCCGCAACGACCACCTGCGGGTGACCTACCACGACTCGTGCAACCCCTCCCGTGGCATGGGCTTCTTCGAGGAGCCCCGGTACGTCCTTCACAACGTCTGCAACAACTTCTTCGAGATGCCGGCGGGGACCACCCGGGAGCAGACCTTCTGCTGCGGCGCCGGTTCGGGCCTCAATACCGATGAGATCATGGAGCTCCGGATGCGCGGGGGCCTGCCGCGGGCCAACGCGGTCAAGTGGACCCAGGAGAAGCATGACGTGAACATGCTGTCCTGCATCTGCGCCATCGACCGCGCCGTGCTCACGCCTCTCATGGATTACTGGGTGCCTGGTGTCGGCGTCACGGGCATTCACGAACTGGTGGGCAACGCCCTCGTGATGGAGGGCGAAACCGAGCGGACCACCGATCTCCGCGGTGAACCTCTAGCGGGAATGGAGGAAGCTGAGAATGAAGATCTATAACGGGAAGTACATCCTCGCCGGGCTGGCGGTATTTGTCGTGCTGGTCACGGTGCCCATCTGGTACAACATGGGCAAGGCCGCTCCGGCGCCGACGCCCAACATCGATACACCGGTCATCAAGCAGATGCAGGAAAAGCAGTGCGTTCTCCCCAAGGCGGAGATGATCACGGGCCATATGCAGCTGCTCAACGACTGGAGAACCGAGGTCGTGCGCAACAGCAACCGGCTCTATGTGGCGGCCGACGGCAAGAAGTACAACACGAGCCTCCAGAACGAGTGCATGCGGTGCCACTCCAACAAATCCCAGTTCTGTGACATGTGCCATACTTATGCAGGATTGGCCACGGGACAAATCCCCTACTGTTGGACCTGTCACGTTGCCCCGAAGGAGGCCAAGTAATGGAGAAGAGCAAAAGAGACTTCCTGAAAGTCAGCGGATTGTGCGCGTTGGGGCTGGGGGTCCTGCCGCTTGCCAAAGGGATTGCGGCCGGCAACGCACCGCAGGTGATGCAGAATCCCGAAGCCCTCAAAGGGCAGCAGTGGGCCATGGTCGTGGACATGAAGAAGTGTTGGGAAAAGGGCAAGGAGGGGTGCAAAGACTGCCTGGATGCCTGCCACAAGGTCCACAACGTCCCGACCATCGAGGATCCCCAGGAGGAGATCAAGTGGATCTGGACCGAGCACTACGAGAACACCTTCCCGGGTCTCGGAAACCCTTACACCAACGAAAAGCTCAAGGGAAAACCCTTCATCGTTCTTTGCAACCACTGCTCCAATCCTCCGTGCGTGCGGGTGTGCCCCACTCAGGCCACCTTCAAGCGAGCGGACGGCATCACCATGATGGACTACCATCGATGCATCGGCTGCCGGTTCTGCATGGCGGGCTGTCCCTTCGGAGCACGCAGCTTCAATTTCCGCGAGCCCAGGGAATACATCAAGGACCTGAATTACAAGTATCCCGGCCGCGAGCGCGGCGTGGTGGAGAAATGCAGCTTCTGTGACGAGCGCCTGGCGGTGGGTCAGCTCCCGGCCTGCGTCGAGTCGTGCAAGGTGGGTGCCCTGGTGTTCGGCGACCAGACAGATCCCAAGTCACCCGTCCGGAAGCTCCTGGATACGAATTTCACCATCCGACGGAAAACCGAGCTCGGCACCGAGCCGAACGTTTACTACATCATATAAGGGGTCCAACATGCTTGAGAGGGCGTTTTCCGGAGATCAGAAGTACTACCGATGGGTGACGATCCTGTTGGTCTTCATAGGGCTGGGCTTCGCGACCTACCTGGTTCAGCTGAACAAGGGGTTGACCATCACGGGGCTCTCCCGGGATGTCTCCTGGGGATTCTACATCGCCCAGTTCACCTTCCTGGTCGGTGTGGCCGCCTCGGCGGTCATGGTGGTGCTGCCCTACTACCTCCACGACGTGAAGGCGTTCGGGCGGATCACCATCCTGGGTGAGTTCCTGGCCGTCGCAGCAGTGACCATGTGCCTCCTGTTCATCATCGTGGACCTCGGGAAGCCGATGCGACTGCTCAATGTGCTGCTCTACCCGACTCCGAACTCCATCCTGTTCTGGGATATGATCGTGCTCAACGGCTATCTTTTCATCAACATCATCGTGGGATGGAACGTGCTCGATGCGGAGCGCAAGGGCGTTCACTACCAGGAATGGCTAAAACCTCTGATTTATCTCTCCATTCCCTGGGCTGTCTCCATCCACACGGTGACGGCCTTCCTGTACGCCGGTCTTCCGGGTCGGCACTATTGGCTGACCGCCATCATGGCCGCCCGCTTCCTGGCATCGGCGTTCTGCTCGGGTCCTGCACTGCTGATCCTCCTGTCCTATGTTGTGAAGAAGTTCAGCAAGTTCGACCCCGGCAAAGAGGCCATCGACCGGTTGTCGATCATCATGACCTATGCCATGATCATCAGCATCTTCTTCGTGGGGCTGGAGTTCTTCACGGCCTTCTACAGCAACATCCCGTCCCATAAGCATGCGCTCGAGTACCTGTTCGTGGGTCTCGAGGGACACGGGAAGCTGGTCCCCTTCATGTGGGCCTTCGTGATCCTGGCCCTCGCGGGGCTGGCGCTCCTCATCAATCCCAAGACCCGGAAAGATGAAAAGACCCTGAAGATCGCCTGTGTCTGCGTGTTCACCTCCATGTGGCTCGAGAAAGGCCTCGGATTGGTGGTGGCCGGTTTCATCCCCAACCCGTTCGAACATGTCAGAGAGTATGCCCCGACCATCCCCGAGATCATGATCGGCCTCGGCATCTGGGCCACGGGGTTCCTGGTGCTCACGATCCTCTACAAGATCGCCATCTCGGTCAAGGAGGAGGTTTCCTCTTAGTTCAAGACCGACCCGGCAGTTCCGCCCGGCTTTATCAGGTCCTGCCGGAATGCCGTGACAGGTAAAGCGCAAATGAAAAGGCCCGCTCGCTCAATGCGAGTGGGCCTTTCTGTTCGATCCATCCACTGCCGGTCGCCGGTCACAAAAAGAACGGCATAGCCATCAAGGGATCCATGCCGCTAGTCGGCGTCATGTCTTACTGTGAGTGATCACAGGGCATCCAACAGGACGGATCGTCAATAGCGGCCCTGGCTCTTTTCGTACTGGTCCACGATAACTCCGCCCACAACTCCGGCCGCACCACCGATGGCCGCACCTGTCGCGGCACTGCCTGTTGCCGCCCCAATGGCTGCTCCGCCCGCAGCGCCAATGGCGCCGCCCGAAAGCATCCGCTGTTCCGTATAGCTCATCCCCGCACAACCATACATCATCGATACGGTCAGGAGGATGGCCAGGATTTTCAAATATCGTCTCATCATACCCTCCATCGTCATGTTAGTCGTGATGACCGGTTGACGGGTAAAAGGGCTACCATACTGATGAAACCGGAATCAACACACCATACTTGTTGTTTAAACATCCTTTCTTCGTCTGTAAAGGCAAGCAGACTCCGGACGCGGGTGGCACAACGCTGCTGAGTCCCCTGCTCAGGGGAGCATGCGACCGAGCTCAAGCAGGTTCCGGTGGAGCTCGAAGGCAGTGGCCAGGTCATGGGGAATGTGTCCGGTCCGGGCGCGCTCCATGTAGCGATTCAGGTAGTCACGATATGCAGGGTGCGCACAGTTGTCGATGATCTTTCGTGCACGCTGGGTCGGACCCAGCCCCCGCAGATCGGCCAGCCCCTGCTCGGTCACGATGACCTGGACGGAGTGCTCATCGTTGTCGATGTGCGGACACATGGGCACGATGGAAGAGACTTTCCCGTCTTTGGCCGTGGACGGACACATGAAGACGGCGAGGTAGCTGTTGCGGGCGAACTCCCCGCTGCCTCCGATGCCGTTCATGATGTCCATCCCGCAAATGTGCGAGGAATTGACGTTGCCGTAGATGTCCGCTTCGAGGGCGGTGTTGAGACCGATGACTCCGAGTCTGCGGATGACGCCCGGGTGGTTGGAGATCTCCTGGGGCCGGAGCACGATGCGAGGACAGAAGAAGTCCATGTTGTCATACATGCGTCGGAGGACGTCTGTGGTCACGGTGAGGGCTGTCGCACTGGCTCCCACGATTCTTCCTTGCTCCATGAGCTCCACCAGGGAATTCTGAAACACTTCCGAGTACATCATGAAGGGTGGGATGTCCGGATTGGCCCCGAGCTCGGCCATGACCCCGTTGGACACATTGCCGACTCCGGCCTGAAGCGGCAAAAACTCCGAAGGAATGCGCCCGGCGCGCATTTCATCGATGAGAAAACCGACGAGAAACTGGGCGATCTTCTGGCTCGACGCATCGGGTGCATCGAAGGGGACCACGTGGTCCGATTCCTCATTCTCCACGATCCCGATGATCTTGTCGGGATCGACATAGGCGTAGGGCCACCCGATCCGGGTCATGGGCTCATAGATGGGAATCGGGCTCCTGTGGGGTGGTGTGGGCAGGACCATGATGTCGGCCATCTCGCGGAGTCTTGCGTGATGCCCCCGGTTGAGCTCGATGATCACGCGGTCGGCGTATCTCAGGTAAGTCGGTGATGCGCCGATGGAGGTCGTGAGATAGACCCTGCCGTCGGGAGTGATTTCCACGGCCTCGACCACGGCGAAATCGATTCTGCCGAAGAACCCGAACAGGACCGTTTGAGGCACGTGAGAAAGGTGCATGTCCACGTATTCGACTTCCTGGCGGTTGATCTGTTTGCGCAGCGTCGAGCCGCTCTGGTAAGGCGCCCGCCAGGAAATGGCCTCCGCCTTGGCGAGCTCGTTGTCGATGCTGTCGCCGCTGGAAGCCCCTGTGAGAACGCGGACTTTGAAGGGTCGGCCTGCCTCGTGCTCCTGGCGGGCTCGTGCAGCGAGGGCACGGGGAATGACCTTGGCGGCCCCTGCGGGGCTGAAGCCGCTGAACGAGACGGTGGCTCCATTGGGGATGAGGGTAACGGCCTCCTCCGGAGTCAGAACGGGATACCGCTTTGTGGATGTCATCGGGAATGCTCCTTTATCGATCGTTCTGTGGATGTTTCCATGACAATAGACATTTTATTTGGAAACCGGTCAGATTGCATCCATGAAACCGGCCGGACCCGTTCGGCGGCAAGAGAGGGTGGGTGTCGACGAGTGTCGGGTCAGAAACAACACATGGTCTGACCAATCTTTGAAGGCGGTGGGCGCACAGTGTCTTCTCCAGGCTGGAACGGGAGATGCTCAGCAAGGATAGCCGCTATTTCTTTAGTTGTTGACTTTTTCCCCCGCTCATCATTACAATATGATTACCTCTTGTACGGTTTCAATAGAAAAGGTAATACCAAATAAATGCTTGTGGGCCGCTTGCTGCTGCCATCGGTCCGTGAGGTTCCTCCTCCACGATGCGAGGTCGAAGGGGCTTCCTCGAACCAAGGGAGAAAAGGACATGAACCAGAGCCTCATCAATGAATTCGAGAAGGTAGTCGGCCGTGACAGCCTTTTTTCAAGCGAAGCCGATCGGCTGAGCTACTCCTACGACGCCGCAGTGCTGGATCCGGTCCTGCCCGCCCTGGCGGTTCGCCCCACCAGCGGCGAAGCCCTGGGCGCAGTGGTCCGGCTCTGCAACGAGAACGGTCTGCCGTTGACCGTCCGAGGGGCCGGGACCAACCTCAGCGGAGGGACCATCCCCAAATCCCAGGGGGTGGTCGTGCTCACCAACGCGCTGAATCGAATTCTGGAGATCAACCCTGCGGACATGTATGCCGTGGTTCAGCCCGGCGTGGTGACCGCCAAATTCGCTGCTGCCGTTGAGGCCAAAGGGCTGTTTTACCCGCCGGACCCGGGAAGCCAGGCCGTCTCGACTTTGGGGGGCAATGTGGCCGAGAATGCCGGGGGGCTGAGAGGGCTCAAATACGGGGTCACGCGGGACTATGTCATGGGGCTGAACTTCTTCGCAGCCTCCGGAGATGTCGTGAAGACGGGCTCCAAAACCGTCAAATGCGTCACGGGCTATAATCTGGCCGGGTTGATGGTGGGGTCCGAAGGGACCCTGGGGGTTTTCAATGAGATCACTCTCAAGCTGATACCTGCACCCGCATCCCGAAGAGCCATGCTGGCCGTCTTCGACGATGTGAGCAGGGCTTCGGAGACGGTGGCCGCCATCATCGCAAACAGGATCATCCCGGCGACTCTGGAGTTCATGGATCAGTTCACCATAAGGACGGTCGAAGACTTCAGCCATGTGGGGCTTCCGGTGGATGCCGCCGCCCTCCTGCTCATTGAGGTCGATGGGCACCCGGCTCAGGTGGAGGAGGATGCTCAGAAAGTGGAGGGGCTCTGTCTCGGCATGGGGGCCATGGGTGTTCGGGTGGCCAAGGATGCAGCCGAGCGGGACAAGGTGTGGGAGGCGCGCCGAATGGCGCTGTCGGCCCTGGCCAAAGTCAAGCCGACGGTTGTGCTGGAGGATGCCACCGTGCCCCGCAGCAAGATTCCGCAGATGGTCAATGCCCTGGTGGAGATCGCCGGGCGCTACGATCTCCTGATCGGCACTTTCGGGCATGCGGGGTACGGCAACCTGCATCCGACCATTCTGACGGAACGTCGCAACCAGGAGGAATGGAGGCGCGTGGAGCGCGCCATCGACGACATCTTCGAGAAGGCTCTGGAGTTGGGAGGAACGCTTTCGGGCGAGCATGGGATCGGGCTGGCCAAATCGCGCTACCTCGAAAAGGAGACGAGCTCGGGGACGATCCACTATTCACGACGGATCAAAGCCGCGCTTGACCCCAACAACATCCTGAACCCCGGCAAGATCATCGGCGAAGCGTGATCGGAATTGTCGAATCCCCAAAGCTATCGAGGCCCCACAGGCATCGGGAGAACCATCATGCAGGACATGCACAGGCTGGCCGGACTGATGAAGGAACTGGAAGAGCAGATGATCGTCTGCATGCGTTGCGGCATGTGTCAGGCGGTCTGCCCCGTATTCGCCGAGACGGGTCGGGAGTCCGATGTGGCCCGCGGGAAGCTCGCCCTGCTGGACGGCCTGGTGCGGGAGATGTTTTCGGACCCCCGCGGAGTGCAGGATCGGTTGATGCGCTGCCTCCTGTGCGGATCCTGTGCGGCCAATTGTCCGAGCGGCGTGAAGGTTCTGGACATTTTCCTCAAGGCTCGAGCCATCCTCGCCGGCTACATGGGCATGCACCCGCTCAAGCAGGCGGTCTTCCGCGGCATGCTGAGCCGCCCGGAGCTTTTCAACCGCATCCTTCAGTGGGGAAGCCGGCTCCAGGGCTTCTTTGTGCAGCCCGTGGATGAGCTCCTCGGCACATCCTGTGCTCGCTTCATCCCACCGCTGGCCGACCGCCATCTGCGCCCCCTGGCGCCCGTCCCGTTCCACCGAATGTCTTCAAACCATTCCCTGCCGGGCGGTGCCTCGGGCTTGAAGGTGGCGTTTTTCGTGGGGTTCGTCATCGACAAGGTGTTTCCAGGTGTGGGCGAGTCGGTCTTGAAGGTCATGAAGCACCACGGCGTGGGGGTGCTCGTGCCGGACTCCCAGGGGTGCTGCGGCATCCCGGCCCTCTCGTCGGGCGATCAAGAGACTTTTCAGCGGCTGGTGAGCATCAATCTGCGTCAGTTTGCGGCAGAGCCTTATGACTTCCTGATCACGGCCTGCGCCACCTGCACTTCGACCATCCGCAAGCTCTGGCCTGCCTTCACCGATGGCCTGAGCCTGGAAGATCAGAAATTGATGGACGACATGGTCGGCAAGACCATGGACGTGACCCAGTTCCTGGTGGACAGGGTGGGCGTTGTCGCCTCTGAGCCGGCCGGGGGCGCAGAGGTTGTCACCTATCATGACCCCTGTCATCTTCAAAAATCCCTCGGCGTTCATACACAGCCGCGCGATCTGTTGAGGGCTTCGCGCAATGTTCGATTTACAGAAATGGTCGGAGCCGATCAGTGCTGCGGGTGTGGCGGGAGCTTCAACCTCCAGCACTACGAGCTCTCGAAGGCCATTGGAAAACAGAAGCGGGACAGCATCGTGCAGACCAACTGCTCGGTGGTCGCCACGGGGTGTCCCGCCTGCATGCTTCAGATGACCGACATGCTCTCTCAGGCTGGGGATCGAGTCAGGGTCAAGCACGCTGTCGAAGTCTATGCCGAATCGCTTGCTTGAGCGCGTTTTCGAGTCTCAAATTTCGAGCTTCGTGTTTCAAGCATGTGGATCTCAGGATTCCAGGCGCGGCGCCATGAATTCCGGCCCGACAGGAGTCTTGATGTGCTTGGCCAGGATCTCATCGACCTTCTTCAAATCCTCCTCGGCAATCTCCCAGCCTGAGATGCCGACGTTGTCTTCCACCTGAGCCGAGGTTCGTGCACCGGCGATCACGCATGTGACTCCGGGCTGCTGGAGGGCCCACCGCAGGGCGAATTGAGCAGGTGTCTTGCCGTAGGATGACGCCAATTTTTTGAAATCGTTGACCGCTTTGACATACTGCTTGAAACGGTCCGGCTTGAATTTGGGGTCTCCCCGGCGGAGATCACCTCGCGGGAGCACCTCGCTGCCCGTGAATTTACCCGTGAGCATCCCCCTGCAGAGTCCCCCGTAGACCAGGGTGGCGATGTTCTCCTGCCGGCAGAATGGGAGGATCTCCCTGTCGGCCTCCCGTTCGAAGAGATTGTAAGGCGGCTGGAGACTGTGAACGGGCCCTGTATGCAGGCAGCTCCTCAGCTGATCGGTGTTGAAATTGCTGAGGCCGATCCAGCGGATTTTACCTTCTTCCTGCAGTCGAGCCATGGCGTCCATGGAGTCGGCGAAAGGAGTTTGAGGGTCGGGCCAGTGGATCTGGTAGAGATCGATGCGCTCGACTCCCAATCGGCGGAGGCTGTCTTCGACCTCTGCACGAATCCGTGCAGGTTGGGCATTCCTTCGGATGCGCTCCTTTGCGTCCCATTCGAGGCCGCACTTGGTGGCCACGACAACCGGCTCCCGGCCCCCCCACTCCTTGAGAGCCCTCCCCACCACTTCCTCAGATTTTCCGAAGCCATACACTGGAGCGGTGTCGATGAAATTGATGCCCAGCTCGAGGGAACGAAGGATGGCTGCTCTGGAGGCATCATCATCGGCGCCCCCCCATGCCCATCCGCCGGTGACCCAGGTCCCCAGCACGATCCTGGACACATTCAGGTCGGTCTTTCCGTATGCTGTCTTTTCCATGAGTGGCATGGATGAAACTCCTTCATGAGAAATGTTTTCAGAGTCGCCCCGTTTGAGACGATCCAAAGAAACCGAAGGCCGATCAGCCTCAACGAGCAGGCTCGTGAACTTCGGGAATCCCGCAGCCTATCGTCGCTCCCTGGTTTTGCCTCGCCGCTCCGAGGCATATTAGGATTGAAAGGGACACCTGTCCAGTTTCGGATGGCCATCTTCTCTTGCTGCGGTGGAATGCCTCGATGGCTCATGCGGGTCAGGATGGTCGCGCCGGCTGCTGACTGCCCTTTGAACCTTGAGAGCAGTCCCTCATGCCCCTTTGGGGTACCCTAAACGATGAAAAGGCCCAAAGCCTGGCTGGTTTTCAACTTGAGACTTCAAACCCGAAACTTGAACCTTCTCGCAGCAGGGGAAGGAGACCAAACTCGACAACCCGAGCCCTGTTGAAGTTTTGCATTGTCAAATTCATTCCGAGGCAGGTATTTTACATTTGGAGACTCAAAAGAGCTGCATGCAGCAGAATAAGGAGTGGCGTGTGAAGTTTTCTTGCCCAGGATGTAAGGCGACCTTTACGTTGGCCGATGACAAGATCCCCGCTGATAAGGAGGTCCGAGCCCTTTGCCCGCGCTGCCGCATTCCGGTGGAACGCTCTGAGGACGATAAGTCCCAGGCGGCAGGAATCTCGGCCGAGGGAATCACCATGAGCTATGTTCCGCCTGAGATCGAGGATCTGGACAGTGACCCGGCGCCCCTCGATGTTGTGGAAGAGGGCATGAAGGCTGCGCTGGTTTGTGTGTGGGATACGGCTCGCTCCTACAAGGTGGAGCAAAGCCTCCGGCAGCTGGACTTCTATGTGAGCACGGCGTTTTCACCCAAGGAGGCGCTGGAAAAGCTCAGCCGAAATCAGTACGATCTGGTGGTTTTGGATGAGGTTTATGGTGGAGCCAAATCCAGTGAGAATGTGGTGCTGCAGCATTTTCAGTTTCTTCCCATGCACACCCGTCGGCATCTCTTCCTGTGCCTCTTGAGTGATAACCTGCCTACCTTGGAACGAATGATTGCATTCAAGCATGGAGTGGACATGATCCTCAATGTCAAGGACGTGGACAAGGCCAAGGTCCTGTTCGTTCGGGCTTTGAAGGATCATCGGCATTTTTATAAGGTTTTCACCGATGAGCTCGAAAAGAGGGGAGAATTTTAGCGACGCCGTCTGGACCTGATCAGATGTGGACCTGGCAGGCTGGGGACTCTTGATCCAGAAACGATGCGGTGTGCCCGATCATGATATTCAAACGGTTTTTGCAGAAACAAGACCGCAAGCACTTTCGACTGCGCGTCGAGAGCTGTGTGGAAACCATCTTGGACCTGAACCAGCGGTTGGGTGACGGGAAGATCAAGCCCGAAGTCGTTGAGCAGTTCAAGCGCCTCAAGGATTCGCTCCAGTATGTGACGGACGATTCTGTGGACGAAAAGGACATCAACCGGATCGAGGAGGCCACGAACCATCTGCTTCAGGAAGTTAAACGAATAATGGGAGAAAAGGTTGTGTCCTCCCTTCACGAGGGTGACGCTCACTGAAACATGCATGACATCAGAGAAAACTCTGTCAGATAGGGCAGTCGGTGTGCTGCCCTTTTTCATGCAGAATTTTCGGTGAAATGAAATTGGGAGAAAAAGCGAGAAATCGCGAGAAAAAATGTTTATACATCACTTCTGATCTAATCCTTTCCATAGGGTTCCCTTCCTGACCACACTTTTCTGACTTGCCTTTTGATCTCCATATGACTAGATACGTTTAGCACTCACTAAGCAAGAGTGCTAATGGGCTCCCCTCACCCCCCGGGGTTGGCACAGAGCTGGATCTGCGGCTTACGCCACAAAAGGGGTGCTGTGTGTTTCTTTGTATTGCAGCCCGCATGGGGCCCGTCGTCATGAGCAGAGTCGGTGGTGTGTACAACGAGGAAGAGAGGAGTTTGATGATGAAGATTCGTCCTTTGCATGATCGGGTTATTGTCAAGCGTTTGGAGGAGGAGGAGAAGACAGCCGGTGGGATCATCATCCCGGACACGGCCAAGGAAAAGCCTCAGCAGGGAAAAGTCGTTTCTGTCGGCAAGGGTCGCATCCTCGAAAACGGGGACCTGGTGCCCCTGATTGTGAAGGAAGGTGATCGGGTTCTCTTTTCCAAGTACTCGGGAACCGACGTGAAAGTGAACGGGGAAGAGCTGCTGATCATGCGTGAGGATGACATTCTCGGCATATTCGAATAACGAATGGGTGTGACAGGAAAGCGAGGGAAAGGTCATGGCAGCAAAAGAGATCAAGTATTATGCGGAAGCCCGTGAAAAGATGATGGAAGGGGTGAACATCCTGGCCGATGCCGTCAAGGTCACGCTGGGCCCCAAGGGACGCAACGTCGTCATCGAGAAGTCTTTCGGGTCGCCCACGGTCACCAAGGACGGTGTCACCGTTGCCAAGGAGATCGAGCTCGAAGACAAGTTTGCGAACATGGGCGCTCAGATGGTGAAGGAAGTCGCCAGCAAGACCAGTGATGTGGCGGGAGACGGCACCACCACGGCGACCATTCTGGCGCAGGCCATTTACCGTGAGGGGTCCAAACTGGTTGCGGCAGGCCACAATCCGATGGCTCTGAAGCGGGGAATCGAGAAGTCTGTGGCGGCAGCCATCGAGGCCCTCAAGGCCATGAGCAAGCCGACCAAGGACGAAAAGGAGATCGCCCAGGTTGGAACCATCTCCGCCAACAACGACCTCACCATCGGCAGCATCATTGCCGAGGCCATGAACAAGGTGGGCAAGGAGGGCGTCATCACGGTCGAGGAAGCCAAGAGCATGGAGACGAGCCTGGACGTCGTCGAGGGCATGCAGTTCGACCGGGGCTACATCTCACCTTATTTCGTCACCAACGCCGAGAAGATGCAAGTGGAGATCGAGGAGCCTTACATCCTCTGCAACGAGAAGAAGATCAGCAACATGAAGGACATGCTGCCGCTGCTCGAGCAGATTGCCCGAATGAACAGGCCTCTGATGATCATCTCCGAAGACGTGGAGGGAGAGGCCCTGGCCACCCTGGTGGTGAACCGCCTTCGCGGCGTGTTGAAGGTCTGCGCTGTCAAGGCGCCGGGTTTCGGGGACCGCAGGAAGGCCATCCTTCAGGACATCGCCACTCTCACGGGCGGCCAGGTGATCTCCGAGGATATCGGCGTCAAGCTCGAGAACGTCACCCTCAATGATCTGGGCACAGCCAAGCGCATTGTCGTGGACAAGGACAACACGACCATCGTGGACGGTGGTGGCTCGCGCGAAGCCATAGAGGGTCGAGTCAAACAAATCCGTGCACAGGTCGAGGAGACCACCAGCGATTACGACCGGGAGAAGCTGCAGGAACGCCTTGCCAAGCTGGTGGGCGGTGTGGCGGTCATCCGGGTGGGCGCTGCGACCGAAACCGAAATGAAGGAAAAGAAGGCCCGCGTCGAAGATGCGCTCAACGCTACACGCGCCGCGGTTGAAGAGGGTATTGTGCCGGGTGGCGGCGTGGCTCTGCTTCGCTGCCGCCAGGCTGTGGATGCCCTGGTTGTGGAGGGCGAGGACGCCTTCGGCAAGAAGATCGTCATGAGGGCGCTGGAGGAGCCCATCCGCCAGATTGCCAACAATGCCGGCCACGAAGGGTCGGTGGTCGTGGAGCACGTCAAGGCGGGTACGGGCTCCTATGGCTTCAATGCTGAAACCGAGGTATACGAGGACCTGATCTCGGCGGGCGTCATCGATCCCACAAAGGTCGTGCGGTTTGCCCTGTTGAATGCTGCGAGTGTTGCCTCGCTCCTCCTGACGACCGAAGCCATGGTTGCCGAGAAGCCGGAAAAGAAGAAGCACGTTATGCCGACCGGCGGGGGCATGGAGGATATGTACTAGGCAGCTGTTGACCAGATTTGAAGCCAATTTTTTGGGCTGGAGCCCCTGGAGTTGCAGAGTGGGGCTTCCAGCCTTTTCTTTGATTCATGAGCTGCCGGCGATGAAGACGGATTCGTTCCGAGAAAGTATCGATGGCCAGTCTGCGATCTTCGTTGCCATCCTTGGCAGTAATCGATTATATGAAGGTTTTGTTTGCCCTCCCGTCGGGGGAGGTTGCCGTACCGGAGTCCGGACAAGGCGGGCCTCTTATTTGCAAGCTTTTTGCAGCAGTGGATGCCTGTGCTGGCTGGCCAGTGGTTCCGGGCGGTCTTGGAGGGAAGGGCCGGCGTCGCTCCACGCATGCAGGGCATGAGGACGCGGCTCGAATCTTGTTTGATGATCGGAGGATAGCCCTATGGCTCGGGTAACCATTGAAGATTGCCTCGACAGGGTGGAGAGCCGCTTCGCTCTCGTGCACCTCGCGGTGCGCAGGGTGCTGCAGTTGCGCAATAATGCCCCCCCTTTGTACCACGCGCCCAAGAACAAAGAGGTGGTGCTGGCTTTGCGCGAAATCGCGGCGGGGAGAGTCAACTGGGAAAACATCAAGGAGCTGGAGGAAATCAAGTCGCTCCCGGATACCATCTCCAGGGCAAAAGAAGAGGCAACCCGTCGCGAGGTGGAGGAGCTGCTGGAGACGGAAGCCCCCCCGAAGTACCATGCCGCCGCTGGCTTTGAAGAGGTGGATGCCGACGCCGCCGCAGACGAAGACTGACATGTTGTGGAGCGGCCGGAAAGATTCATGCATTCCCTTGCCCGTTGGGAGCGAATGGGGGATCGATGCTGCGAGGTTCTGGTTTGAATTGTCTCGATAAACGTGATCTGCTCAATCAGCATGCTGTTTCCGTTGAGACTCTCCTGCGGTGGGGTGGGTTTTTCGAGGAAGCGGGGCTCTTCCACGATGCCATCGATTTCTACCAGAAGGCCGGCGCCCGAGAACCCCTTGAACGGATTGTGGATCAGGCGTTGGAAGACGGCGACCTTTTTCTCTGCAGGCGAGCATGCAGGGCCCTGAAGATCGAGCCGGACGCCGACCAGTGGCGCATTTTGGGAGAACGGGCCAAAGCACAGGGCAAATCGCTTTTCATGCAAGGGGCTTTTCGACTTGCGGGGGTGGAAGAGTCTTCTCCTGAAGGAGCGGCGTCCGAATGAGGATTCCCACTTTGTGCTGCAAGGACTCATGAGCTTTTCTGGGGTTCTTGACAAGGCTGAAACCCATGTTTAGCAAGAGTTTGAAGTTGCAAGGGGATATCGTTTTTACGGTTTTTTAACAATTTCAATGGTTTGAATGGACTGAAGCGGATGGCTCCCAGTGGGGGCCTCCAAAGTGGAAGGGTTTGAATCACCAAACCTGGTGCT
>Ga0105100_10000891_pt1 | contig 17485 bp, 12 predicted proteins | sample PPLLak12cMay2015_2_FD_87033 | JGI IMG/M metagenome (GOLD analysis project Ga0105100, IMG submission 87033) | Freshwater sediment microbial communities from Prairie Pothole Lake near Jamestown, North Dakota, USA - PPLs Lake P8 Core (1) Depth... | ecosystem: Environmental > Aquatic > Freshwater >...
ATCTTTAATCTTTTCCCTCATATACCACCGTCACTTCACCGGCTTCCTGTAAATAGTTAGAAAAAAGCTCTTTGCCGGACCGGGTCACTGCTACCCTTCCTGAACTGGTAAACTGAAGTACCTTGTATTTCTTAAGGGCTTCAAAAAGTTCAAGATATTCTTCTTTATATCCTGTTTTTTCAATAACGGTATATTCGGGCCTGACTTCCAGTATACGTGCATTATGTTTCCGGATGGTGGCCTCCAGCTCATCCCCCTCTATCAATGCCTTAGTAGGCACTTTAAACAAGGCGATCTCCTGATAAATAACCTCATCATCAGTATGATAAAATGCCTTCAGCACCTCAACCAGCTTTTCAATCTGGCTGACCACCTGTTCCACTTTTTCACGGGTGTCATTTACTACGATCGTAAACTTATGAATGCCCTTTATGGCCGAAACTGAGACGGTGAGGCTTTCAATGTTTATATGACGCCGCGTGAAAATGATCGTGATGCGATTCAGCAGGCCGATATGATTTTCTGAAAATGCCGATATGGTATAGTTCTGTTTACCATTTTCATTGCCATTTCCGTTATTTCCGTTTTCTGATGCCATATGCTTTTATTTTTGGGGTTCAAGAATTACTTCTGATACAGATGCTCCGGTCGGAACCATGGGAAAAACATTGTCTTCCTTTTCAATATTAACTTCCAGAAAGTAAGGCCCGTTGAAGTCCAGCATATCCTGAACTGCATTTTCCAATTCGGGACGGTGAAGGACTTTCTTCCCTTTGATGCCAAAACCTTCAGCTACCTTGATAAAATCGGGGTTCAGCAGGTATGTTTCGGAATAGCGCCTGCCGAAAAACAATTGCTGCCATTGTCTTACCATGCCCAGGTATTTGTTGTTCATCAATACAATTTTTACAGCGGCCTGGGTCTGATTGATGGTGCCCAGTTCCTGTATGGTCATTTGCAGGCCTCCGTCACCGACAATAAGGATCACCTCCTTTTCAGGCGCGCCGATTTTTGCCCCGTGAGCGGCAGGAAGTCCGAAACCCATGGTCCCGAGACCTCCTGATGTGACAAACGACCGTTTGTTGGTGAAAGCAAAATACCGTGAAGTCACCATCTGGTGCTGCCCGACATCGGTCACGATGATGGCATCTCCCTTTGTTTTTTCATTCAGTATACGGATGACTTCACCCATGGTAAGGCCTTCTTTAGTCGGGTGGAGATCTTTTGAGATTACTTTGTCATATTCAATCTTGTCTGCCTTCCTGAATCCCTCGATCCATGCGTTATGGGACCTTTTTTCAATCAGCCGGGTCAAAAGGGGCAGTGTTTCTTTTACGTCGCCCAGAACGGACACATCCACCCTGATATTCTTATTAATTTCAGCAGGGTCGATCTCGAGGTGTATTTTCCTGGCCTGGTTTGCATATCTTTTCAGGTCGCCGGTCACACGGTCGTCAAACCGCATCCCGATGGCTATCAGCAGATCGCATTCGTTAGTTTTAATATTGGTGGAGTAGTTCCCGTGCATGCCCAGCATTCCGACATTCAGCGGATGCTGTTTGGACAAAGCACTGGCTCCCAATATAGTCCAGGCAGCAGGTATTCCCGATTTTTCGACAAAGGCCCTGAATTCATCCTCAGCATTACCCAGAATGATGCCCTGGCCGAAAAGTATATAAGGCTTTTTTGCCTGATTGATCAGGTCGGCAGCCTCCCTGATCTTTTTATGATCGGGTTTGGGTTTGGGAACATAACTGCGTACCTTAATACATTTATGGTATTCAAAATCGAGTTCCCCAAACTGGGCATTTTTGGCGATGTCGATGAGCACAGGGCCCGGCCTGCCAGAACGGGCGATATAAAATGCCTGAGCTATTATCTCAGGGATCTCTGCCGGTTTGGTGATTAAGTAATTCCATTTGGTTACCGGCATGGAAATTCCAATCACGTCGGTTTCCTGGAATGCGTCAGAACCCAATAGCGGTGCAGCAACCTGGCCTGTTATGCAAACCAGTGGTGTGGAGTCAATCATGGCATCGGCAACGCCGGTTATGAGGTTGGTGGCACCGGGTCCTGAAGTTGCCAGGACCACTCCCACCTTGCCCGATACCCTTGCATAACCCTGAGCTGCGTGTATGGCTCCCTGTTCATGACGGGTTAGTATATGCCTTATTTTATCCGTATGATCCATGAGGGCATCATAGATGGGCATAATGGCTCCACCGGGATAGCCGAAGATCGTAGTGACACCTTCGCTGGCCAGTGAACGCATAACCGCGTCAGCACCTGTAATCCTGATGGTTTTTTTCTGTTTCGTGGTGTTGGTTTTTTCTTTCATATGGTTATTCGATCATTTTCTTTTTAATAAATTCTATTAATTCACATGTTCCGGTCATAAAATGAAGGATCATATCCGGAAAGGGCCCTTAAATTTTCCTTATAGCTCCTGTGTCAGCTGATGTAACCATGCTGGCGTAGGCTTTCAACGCACCGGAAATACTTCGGCTACGCGATATGGGTGCATAGGCGTCAGTTCCCCGTTGTTCCAGTTTTAGCCTGCGGTCCCTGAGCTCTTTTTCAGCAAGCAATACATTGATTTTTCGCTCCGGTATATCGATCTCAATAATATCGCCATCCTGCAACAAAGCAATTTCTCCTCCTGCTGCTGCTTCAGGCGATATATGCCCGATCGACAATCCTGAGGTTCCTCCTGAAAACCTTCCATCCGTGACCAGGGCACATTGTTTCCCCAATCCCATGGATTTAATATAGGATGTAGGATAGAGCATTTCCTGCATGCCGGGGCCTCCCTTCGGTCCTTCATACCTTATAACCACTGTGTCTCCGGCCTGTACTTTCCCGCCAAGGATCGCCTCACAGGCATCTTCCTGTGATTCGCATACCTTGGCAGGCCCTTTGAAATGAAAATTAGACGGGTCAACACCGGCTGTTTTCACAACACAACCGTTACGGGCAATATTGCCATACAATATAGCCAGACCACCGTCCTTGGAATAGCAATGTTCAATGCTGCGAATACAACCTTTTTCGCGGTCAAGGTCAGGATCCTTGTACATGACCCCCTGACTTCCCAGGGCAAGGTTTTTAATCCCCGCCGGCGCACTCAGAAATATCTCCATAGCCTCCGGAATTTGGCTTCCCCTTCTGATATCATAACGGGCAATGGCTTCTCCAAGCGTCAGTTGATCAACTCTTTTTGCCGAAGATTCGATAAGTCCGCCTCGTTCAAGTTCACCCAGGATACCCAGAATGCCTCCGGCACGGTTTACATCTTCAACATGATAGGGAGAACTCGGGGCAACCTTGCAGAGCACAGGCACCTTACGGGATAAAGCGTCGATGTCTTTCATGGTAAAATCAACCCCGGCCTCATGTGCAACGGCCAGAATGTGCAATACCGTATTGGTTGAACCGCCCATGGCGATGTCCAATGTCATGGCATTCATGAAGGCAGCCCGGGTGGCTACAGATCGCGGCAATACCGAGTCGTCGCCTTCTTCATAGTATTTTTTGGTGATGGCCACTATTTGCCTTGCAGCCTTTTCAAACAGTTTTTTCCGGTTTTTATGGGTGGCCAGTAGGGTTCCGTTTCCCGGCAATGCCATTCCAATGGCTTCATTCAGACAGTTCATCGAATTCGCCGTGAACATACCTGAACATGAGCCACAGGTAGGGCAAGCTTTCTTCTCAATTTCATCCAGCTCATCATCCGGTATGGAATCATCGGCGGCCAGAATCATAGTGTCGACCAGATCGTACTTTTTCGATCCCACTCTTCCGGCTTCCATCGGACCCCCTGAAACAAAAACAGCGGGAATATTGAGCCGCATCGCTGCCATAAGCATGCCAGGCGTTATTTTATCGCAGTTGCTGATGCATATCATGGCATCTACCTTGTGTGCATTGCACATATATTCAACACTGTCAGCGATCAGATCCCTTGAGGGAAGGGAATAGAGCATGCCGTCATGCCCCATGGCAATACCATCATCAATGGCGATCGTATTGAATTCTGCAGCATAAAAACCTTCTTTTTCAATGATCGATTTGATCTCCTGACCTACCAGGTGCAGATGTGTATGCCCGGGAACAAACTGGGTAAACGAATTCACTATGGCAATGATGGGCTTGCCGAATTGTTCCTCTTTCATACCGGTGGCACGCCAGAGACTTCTGGCACCGGCCATCCGACGGCCTTCTGTGGTGGTTGAGCTCTTGAGTTTTATTTTCATAATTTCAGGTATGTGTTGTCTGTTTTAAAACCAGAAAGCCATTCTCTAAGGCAAGAATGGCTTTCATTATCTTTATCATTTAGCAAACCATTCTCACCCCGGAGTATTAATGACAACTACAAGGAGGAGGACATTTACTAAAATGATGATATTTCTCATGTTTTTTGATTTGTGCAAATATATACAATTAAATTTTATTTAATCAACTGATCCTGCATTTTTTTTCATTTTACCTCAACAATGGCCCTCCGGAGAAAAATTTTTATATTTTTATGGCTTGTAATAATTTGATGCAGGTAATATGCAACCGTTAAACCTGAGGGAATTAATTTTAGTCGTAATGGGTATTACTATCCTTACCGGTTTCCTGATGGTTTATCTGAAATATACCGCTCCGCATATCCAGGGATCACTGCATTGGGCCATCGGAACATTTCTGGTGGGAACCGGACTGCTGGCCTATGGTTTCTACCCCAAACCCAATGAATATGTTAATCTTCTTATGACCAATGTAAATGCCTTCGCCGGGCAATGTTTATTCCTGGTCGCTATCTGGAAATACAAAGAAAAAAAGGTCAACTATTATTTTGTGATCAGCATTCCTGTGCTGGCTTTTATTACCACCACCGTTTTTACGCTAATTTATCCTCACATGGGTTTGAGGGTATCCGTCAATTCAATTTTATATACCTTCCCTGCATTCTATTGTTTTTATGAGATGCTCAAACCCCCTGATAAATCGCTCAGGCTTATTTTTCAGATCAACGCGCTGGCTATTCTGATCTATATACTGGCCATGCTGACACGGACATTTGTATCGTTTCCCCATAAAGAAATTAATCTGATGGCACCTACGGTAGAAAGCATTATTCTCTTTTCAGCCATAAGCCTTTCAGAAATAGTCCTCACTTTTGGATTCATCATCATGGTAAATATCAGGCTGGCCCAGAACCTGATCCGGCAGAATGCCGTGAAGGATAAATTCTTTTCCATCATCGCCCATGACCTGAAAAACCCTATGAATAATATTATGGGATTCAGTGATTTGCTGGCACTTAAACTGGGTGAGAATAATCCGGAGGAAACAGCATACATATCAAAAGCGATCAAACAATCGGTAAGCCAAACCAATGATCTCCTCGAGAACCTGTTGGAATGGGCTCTTTCACAAACCGGCAGACTGCGCTATGATCCCGGTAAGATTGACCTTCATAATTTCTTTACTGACGAAACAGATTATTTTATCCCTTTTGCCACGAGCAAGCAATTATCAATGCATATCGAAGGAAGCAGGGATATTCATGTCCATGCTGACAGGAATATGCTGAAAACCATTTTACGCAACCTGGTCACCAACGCCATTAAATACTCTCAGCCGGGAGGGAGCATTAACATTGAAGCAAAACAGCTTTCCGGATTTGCTGAAGTATCTGTCGTTGATACCGGGATTGGTATTCATGAAGACGCAATGAAAAAACTTTTCAACCTTGACGAAAGGCTCACAACCCGCGGTACGCACGATGAAAAAGGAAGCGGACTGGGACTCGTGCTTTGCAAGGAATTTGTCGAAAAAAACGGAGGCATGATCTTTGCCAAAAGCGAACCAGGCAAAGGATCGACATTTTCTTTTACGCTACCCCTTTGTATTTGATGACCTGCCTGCCCTGCCTACCGTCAGGCAGGCGGCAGGCAGGTTGGTTGATTTGATGATTTGATGATTGGTTATACAGTCATTCAGTCATGCAGTCTGGGAGTCCGTTAGTCTGGAAGTCACTTGTCACTCGTCACTATCTTTCCCCCAACGCCTCAATTACCTCCCCCGGTGCCTGCAACAGTTCCACAAGAACACCTTCGCTGCTTAGCGGGAACTCTTCGTTGCCTTTGGGATGTATGAAGCATATATCATATCCGGCGGAGCCTTTGCGAATTCCTCCGGGAGTAAACCTTACGCCTTGCTTTGCAAGCCATTCCACAGCCGCGGGAAGATCGTCCACCCATAGCCCCATATGGTTCAGCTTCGGATCATGCACTTTGGGTGACTTTTCCGGATCTAATGGCTGCATGATATCCACCTCCACCGAAAAGGCTCCCCTGCCGATCCGCAGGATATCCTCATCAACATTTTCGCGTTCACTTTTAAAGGAATCAATTCTTTCAAGTCCCATTATATCAATCCAGAATTTTTCCAGTCTTTTTTTATCTTCATTTCCGATGGCAATGTGTTGAATGCCCAGTATCTTAAATGGTCTCATAAACATATTATGGTTAAGACTACGAAAGTAATCATTTTTAGAAACCATTCACAATTTATACATTAGCCAATCATATTGCTTTACTTCACCATGAAAAAAGTCATTGCTTTATTGCTCAATGTCATTCCCCGCCCCTGGCTGATAAGGATCAGCCGGCCTCTTATGAAGGTCACATCGGTACTTTATTACGGCAATAAGGTGGAATGTCCGGTATGCAATGGTAGGTTTTCGAGGTTTTTGCCATACGGTTATAATGTCATCCGGGAGGGAGTATTATGCCCCCGCTGTTTCTCGCTTGAACGGCACCGGTTACTGTGGCTCTTTCTGAAAAACAAAACCAGGTTTTTCACGGATCCACTGAAGGTGCTTCATATCGCTCCGGAGCAGTGTTTTTACAAACGTTTCCGCAAGATGGGCAACCTGGATTATACCACTGCCGATCTGGAATCACCCCTGGCAGATATAAAGCTCGATGTCCAGCAAATGCCATTTGAAAATAACACTTTCGATACCGTCATTTGCAATCACGTGCTCGAGCATGTGCCGGACGACCGGAAGGCTATGCGGGAAATACTGCGGGTATTAAAACCAGGCGGGTTTGGCATTATGCAGGTACCCATGGACATGTCACTTGAAAAGACGTATGAAGATCCCGGAATTGTATTGCCACAGGACCGGGGAAAGCATTTCAGGCAGAAGGATCATTACCGGCTGTATGGACATGATTACCTTGAACGCCTTAAAGAATGCGGATTCATCATTCCGGAGGACAATTACCTTGATCAGATTGATGAAGGCACCATGCGGCGTTTCAGGCTGCCAGGGGAGGAATATATGATGGCGTTCTTTAAGAAGTGACGAGTGACCAGAAAGGGACAAGAAAGAGAGCAATGTAACCATTGGTCAACAAATCAATAAATACTTATGACCGTACGACCTGCCGGCAGGCAGGCTGTCTTAAAATTGTTAATTGTTAATTGTTAATTGCCTGCTGCCGCTATTTTCCCCTTCTCATAACCAGATTCTGAATAAGCTTAACCAGCTCCATGGCCCAGAACGGGAAAGAAGAGATCACCAGCACCAGGACCCAGTCGAACAAACCCAGTGCTTCAGTTTTAAAGATCGTCTGAAAAAAGGGTACGTATACCACCAGCATCTGTAATGCAAAAGAAAACAATGCGGCAGCAACCAGCTTTTTGTTGCTTAAAATCCCAATAGTAAACAGTGATTTGTCTGTACTGCGGCAATTAAATGAGTGGAACAACTGACTGCAGGAAAGCACAATGAAACATGCAGTGCGGGCACGCACCAGTCCCTCGTTTTCAAAGAACAACACAAACCAGAAAGCCAGCAAACTGCAACAGGCAATAAAAGCACCTTGAATAAGCATCAGACTACCTCCTGAGCGGGTAAGTACGGATTCATTCAGCAGCCTCGGTGGTTTTTTCATGACATCCTTATCGATGGGGTCCATCCCCAGTGCAAGCGCGGGAAATCCATCGGTAATCAGGTTTACCCAAAGTATATGGATCGGCAACAACGGAATAGGGAGCCCGATCAGTGAGGCGGTGAACATAACCAATATCTCACCTGCATTGCACGACAGCAGATAATGAATGAATTTTTTGATGTTGTCGTAAATGCCCCTGCCTTCTTCAACAGCCGCAACAATAGATGCGAAATTGTCGTCGGTAATGACCATATCCGATACCTCTTTGGTAACATCGGTCCCGGTTATTCCCATGGCCACACCTATATCAGCCTCCTTAATGGCGGGAGCATCATTTACCCCGTCACCCGTCATGGCAACCACCTGTCCCTTTTTACGCCAGGCTTTCACGATACGCAACTTATGTTCGGGTGATACACGGGCATAGACGGCTGTTTTATCCACAATGGATTCAAATTCCTTCTGGTTCATTTCGTCCAGTTCATTCCCTGTCATGGCTATAGAATCAGTTTTGAAAAATCCCAGTTCACGGGCTATGGCAACAGCCGTATTTTTATGATCTCCCGTAATCATAACCGATTTGATGCCTGCAGTCTGACAATTCTCAATGGCCACCTTTACTTCCTCCCGTGGCGGATCGATCAACGCAATCAGGCCTGCGAATACAAGGCCCCTTTCAACGGTCCCGGCTTCAATAGTTTCAGGCAATGTTTCAAGCTTGCGGTATGCAAATCCCAGCACCCGCATCGCCTGATCAGCCATGGCATTGTTGACCGCCAGGATCCTTTCACGGTCAGCGTGCATAAGTTCTTTTACCTGGTTATTCTCCTCCGCATACGTGCAGTTTGAAAGGAGGACATCAGGCGCTCCTTTTACAAAAACAATCAGGTTCTGGCCACTTCTTCTGATAATGGTCATCTGTTTTCGATCCGAATCAAAAGGTATTTCAGCCACGAAAGGATACTCATTCTCCTTATGGTCAACATCAATGCCGGCTTTTGCTGCCAGTGTCAACAAGGCAGCCTCAGTGGGGTCACCCAGTATCCTGTAGGCTCCTGCCTCATGGATCAGTTTGGCACCGTTGCACAAAACACCAATGTCCATAGTGCGGACCAGACTTTCCGATTCCAGCGGATTGATCTTATTTTCACCAAAAAGGAATTCACCTCTGGGCTCATATCCGATGCCGGTGATACTGTAATACCTGCCGTCTGCATAAACAGCCCTGGCCGTCATCTCATTCCGCGTAAGCGTCCCGGTCTTGTCAGAACATATAACATTGGTGCATCCCAGCGTTTCAACCGACGGCAGTTTCCGGATCAGGCAATGGCGTTTTACCATGCGCTGTACACCCAGAGCAAGGGCAATGGTCACCACCGCCGGCAAGCCCTCGGGGATAGCAGCTACGGCAAGGCTTACCGAAGTAAGGAAAAGATCCAGCAGCTTACCTCCGCGCAGGTATCCAAGAAGAAATACCATGGCTACCAGCACCAGGCATATTACCACAATCCACTTGCCGAACTGTTCCAGCCTTTTTTGGAGAGGCGTGCTGTCTTCCTTTATCTCCTGTATCATACCGGCGATCTTTCCGAGCTCGGTTTGCATGCCCGTGGCTACCACAAGGGCCCTGGCTTTCCCGCTTACCACGGAAGTTCCCATATATACCATGTTGATCCTGTCCGCCAGCGATATCTCGTCCTCCCTTATGGGATGCGGGGTTTTGTTAACCGGGACCGATTCCCCTGTAAGGCTGGCTTCCTGAGTCGCAAAATTACCGGTGGTGTAAATTAACCGGCTGTCGGCCGGAATCTTGTCCCCTGCTTCGAGTTCGATAAGGTCGCCCCGAACTATATTTTCGGAGGGTATGGAAATGGACCTGCCCCCGCGTATTATCCGGGAAGATGGGGAAGATAATTTCTTCAGGGCGGCAAGCGACTTCTCAGCACGGAATTCCTGGATAAATCCCAACACTGAATTGAGCACGATAATGCCGCAAATGGCAAGCGAATCAACCCACTCTTTTAAAAAGCCCGATATAATTGCCGCTGCAAAAAGGATCCAGATGATGATGCTGTTGAACTGTGCCAGCAATATACTCCATGGTGAGCGTCCTTTCTTTGCAGCCAGCTGGTTTGGACCGTATTGTTTCAGCCTGTCCTCCGCTTCCTCAATGGTCAATCCTGTTTCTGCACTGGTCTGTACCTGCTTTGCCAGTTCTTCCTTTTCAAGCTTCCAGTATTTCTCCATACAAAATAATTAAGCTCGATAAAGATAAAAAAAAGCCTGTTAAAATGTAATTTGTATATTTATGGCCAGAAAACTGTTTGTTTGATTTAACCTGTTAATAATACTATATACGGTTTAGCATGAAACATAATTACAAGCATTATTGCCTGACTTTGATTGCATTATTCTTTTTTCTGGGGTGCATCAATACCTCCGGACAAAATACAATAAGGATTCTGCCGTTGGGGAATTCCGTTACCCGGGGCAGTATGTGTTTAAATGGTGACATAAGCACCTGTTTGCGACTGGAGGACTCCCAGGCAATTGGTTACAGGCAAAGACTTTCCAATTTATTAAGTATTGCAGGCTATACAATTGATTTAGTAGGAAGCCAGCAATATGGTTCCGCCCTTATGAGTGACCCTGATAATGCCGGTTTCTCAGGGATACGATCGGAAAATCTTGCGGATATCATGCAGACAGGTACCAGTACCCATACGGGTCAGGTCGCCCCGGGTGCCTACTTGAATTATTATCCGGCTGACATAATTTTATTGCACATTGGTACCAATGATGTTTTGGACGGCAACTACAGTTCGAATGGCATTGGCAGGATACTGGATGCCGTGAAGAATTACGAAACAGCCAGCGGAAAACCGGTGCTGGTTTTCCTGGCCCGGATAATCAGCTGCAATGGATATCCCTGTAACACCCATACCGGGACGGTAACCTTTAACAATAACCTTGTTACCCTGGCGCAAAACCGGATCAATAATGACGACCATATTGTTCTGGTTGATATGGAATGCGGGGCAGGGATGGATTATTATACCGATTTAATAGATCAGGTTCATCCAGGCCAGACGGGTTATAATAAGATGGCCGATAAATGGTTTGAAGCCGTCCATCAATACAACAGCGCTCCCGTTGTTGCCCAGATACCTGATCAGGCCGTTGAGCGTTATGAATCCTTTAATTCGGTATCCCTGGATTTGTATGTGACCGATGTTGAGGATACGCCTGATAAAATCACCTGGAGCATATCGCCGGCAAGTCCTGCCCATCTGAATGTCAGTATTGATAACAACAGGGTAGCTCATATTACGGTAAAAGATCCCCTCTGGTATGGCGCCGAGACAATCGAATTCATTGCAACTGATGGCGGACGGGTATTAGCACAATTGCAAAAATCGAACAGCACCCCGGTGATTTTCACGGTCAATATGCCCGATGCCCCGGCTGCTCCTGATAATTTGTCCGGCACAGCAACTTCCACCAGCAGTATTGAGCTTAGCTGGCGCGATAACGCCAACAATGAAGAAGGCTTTGAGATTTACCGCTCTGAAACTTCCGGCAGCGGTTTTGTTATGCTATACACCGCTTCTCCCAATACAATCAGCTATCAGGATAACAGCTGCACTGAGAACACCCAATATTATTACCGGGTCAGTGCATTCAACGCGGGGGGCAATTCATCATACAGCAATGAGATCTCCTTAACCACCCTGCTTGGGATACCTGTCGCACCAGCAGGCCTCATGACTGAAACGGATTCAGGCGGAACGGTACAACTTGGCTGGACGGACAACTCGGGAAATGAGGACGGATTTGAAATTGAACGATACGATGAAGCCGAAAATAAATTCAAGCTGATCCATACCACGGCAATGGATGTTACAGGCTACGCCGATACAGGCCTAACTGAAAACATGACCTATGCATACCGTGTTCGTGCATACAACGCAACAGGAGCTTCAGCCTATTCTGATACCGCGGAGATCACGGTACCCCGCCTGATGCTGGAACCACCGACAAACCTGAGAGATATTCAGACAACGCATCAGTCGGTGATACTGGTATGGGACAGCCTGCCGTCCGATGGTTATTATTTTGAGGTACAATATGCGAAAACGGCTGAAGGATCTTTTATTGCCATACAAAATATAGGGCCCGATGTCAACTCCTATGTGATAACAGGATTGGATGCGGATACTTATTATTTTTTTCGCATCAGGGTAATACAGGATACCTTAATATCCCTATTCAGCGATACCATCAGTGTAAAGACACTTGCCGATCCTGATCTGCCAGATGATGTTGCAGACAGGGATAGTAAATCCACCACAGGAATCAACCTGCTGGTTTATCCCAATCCCTTAAAAGACAAGGCAATGTTGAGTTTTAACATGGGCGCCGGAAAAAACAGCCTGATTATACTATATGATATGCAGGGCCGGTTGCTGATAACGGATCACATTTATACCACACCCGGCCGGGAAAAAGTTCAACGGGAATTGAACGTTGCTGCCTTAGACGCCGGTATTTATATGCTGGTAGTGACAACGAAGGAGGAAACAGTGATAAGAAAGATTGTTATCAGTGAACAATGAATAATGAATAATGAATAATGAAAAGTGAAAAATTCATTAATATAGAGATTTATAATTTTTCCTTTCTTCAATAAAAAGCAATTTATGCTTTATTTTTAGCAACATTTTCGACCCTGTTGCCATAGGATTGTCACTTCATGATTGTAATTTTACGGTAACTGAAAAGCTAATTTTATTCACCTATTAAATTCAACATTATGAAAAAAAGTATTATTACGGTTACGGTCCTTGCCGGTATGTTTATGCTGTTTTCCAATCCTTTCGGTGTGTCTGCCCAGGAACAGGAATGCAAGTCAGCAATAGAAGTAAAAAATGTGGATGCACAGAAAGCCATTGTTATTAAGTACGATGTTCTCAGCAAGGAAGTTGGCCCTTCCATGGGGAAAGCCTTTGAGAAATTGTATACCTATATTATGAGCAATAGTATTGCTCCTGCCGGACCTCCTTTTTCGGTTTATTATTCCTTTGATCCCAACGGGAATACGGTTTTTGAAGTCGGAGTCCCGGTAAGCGGTGCTGTTGAAGGGAATGAGGAGCTTGTATACAAGGAATTTCCGGCTGTGAAGGCCGTTTCAACGCTTTACAAAGGAGCTTATGAAGACATGCAGCCTGCATATGGCGAACTGAGCAATTATATTGCCAGTAACGGACTTGAAGCTACCGGCACTTCCTGGGAAGTGTACCTGACAGATCCAAGCCAGGTCACCGATCCGAAGGATTACCAGACCCTCATCTATTTCCCGGTAAAAGAATAAGCTATTGCACCTGAAGTAAAGAAGGCTTCCGCCTTAAATAACCTCCTTTGGCCCCTGCCTGATGACAGGGGCTTTTTTCTTACGGATCAAAGACCTAAAACAGAATTGTTTTTAAGGAGTGTGAGGCTGAGGTTGTATAAAAAATTGTATTTTTGTCGCGCCTTAATCGAGATATGGTTTGATTTATGGCTTGTTTTTACAGGCCACACCATTGGAGAGATGCCGGAGCGGTCGATCGGGGCAGTCTCGAAAACTGTTGTACCCTTCGGGGTACCGAGGGTTCGAATCCCTCTCTCTCCGCCAAACGCTTGAGCAGGCAAAAGCAAAACCCCGCAAAACCTTGATTTTACGGGGTTTTTAATTTTCAGCCAAAGCAAAATACACCGAAAAAAAGCAAAACTTTGAGGCCAATTCGGTGGACTAAAACCGCTCACTGATTTAGGGCACACATCGATAAACATGACCCGTAAATATGCCAGAATAGCCGACCGACTAATCAGTGAGGATATGCAAAAACTGGAAGGAAAATACTCTTATTCGATCAAAACAAGTTAATCCACCCTTCAGTTTTGGGAATCCATTTAGGCGCAAATGGGCTTCATGAATGCAAAATTCATAAAGCCCATTCTTTTTTTTGCTTTACTAAGTATCAATCTTCTTTATCGTATTGATATTCTGTAATTTATATTTTTTTCAAGTATTTTTTTCTATATTTGATTAATATTAACGTATGTTAAAGCTATGGATCATAAGGAGTTTCAAATACGCACCTACGGTTTCGGAGAATTAGCCCAATTATACTTTCCACATATCTAAAAGATTCATAGAATAAAATTGGGTTATAAAAATATATAAAAATAAAGAACACCCTGATTATCTGAACCTTTCTGCATCTTGTTTAAAAAAATTATTTGCAAAAGAAAGCTGCCGGAGTGTGCCTGTTTTTTTGTTTTGATGTGCCTCCATTCGTTGAAGAATATTATAAAGCGTGTTTATGGTTTCCATTATGTAAGGGCCTTTATTGAGCATGACACATTCGGCTCTCACCGACATGGAGGCATCTGTTATTTCAGCGCGAGTAGCCAAACCTGTCTGTGCAAGATTGTCGAGAATTTGGGTTGCCCAAATAACCGGAACATGTGCTGCTTCGCATACCCATAATATTTGTTCCTGCACTTCTGAAATGCGCTCAACTCCAAGTTCAACCGCTAAGTCACCTCTGGCTATCATTACACCAATGTTTGACCATTGCATGGCCGTAAGCAATAAATCTGGTAAGCTATTAAACGCATCTTTGTTTTCAATTTTAAGAACCATTCCTATATCCAGGCGATTTAGCCCTGAAAGTGCTTCCATGAGTTGTTTCACATCATAAGCTGTTCTTACAAATGAATAACCAACAATATCGGCATATTTTACAATAAAGCGTAAATGGCTAATATCTTCTTCTGTAAGCGAAGGTAATTGCAATTGTGTGTCGGGCAGGTTTATGCCTTTTTCTATCTTGAGCTTTGTTCCTTTAGCCCTTGATTTGGTTATAAGAACAGTAGCATATTTCTCAAAAGTTTCCTCAATTATACCTCCTATTTTTCCATCGTCAAACCAAATATGGTGCCCAACTGCAATACTTCCTACAAGATTTTGAATGCTCATTGATACAAACCCCGCAAATGTTTTCTTTGAGGTAATATTATCAACGGCTTTTTTTAACTCGGCTTCAGTAGAAAATAACTTTATTCGATCGCCAATATGCAATATAAGCTCACCTTTCTTTTTATTCTTTTTTTTGAGTATATGAATTTCTTCTGAGCGAATTTTAGGCCCTGACAAGTCCATGTAAATTTTACAGTCTTTTCCAGTCTGTTTTTCAGCCTTATGTATTGCATTTATCATGCTTTTCCAAATCTTGGGATTATCGTGACTACAATTAATACGAGCTATTTCCATGCCACTGACCAACAAATCAGTCATGAATTTTACATTGCCGGCTGAATCTGACGGCAATGTAACCATTATCCGGGTGCTTATTTGGTTGTTGCCTTCACCAAAAAGCCTGTTCGTATTTTTTATAAGCAACTCAAGCGTGTTGAAAAAGTTCCAAATACTTTTCTCAGGGCTCAAATACCCTTGAACACTTTGACCCTGAATAGTTTTGAGATGGTAAAGTATATTGTCGATGTGAGTAAGCACATATCTTTCGGCATTTGCGAATGAAGACAAGCCTAAAAAAGAAAGGTTGCCCTGCTTGACCCTAAAGTCGAAAGTGCGTAAGGATAAATAGTCAACCAGATTTTTCGCTGCATATAGATAGTTTTTATGTATAGGGAATGTTTCGGTTTGAAAAAGTTCCCTGTTATGAATGATACAAGCCCTGATCTCCTCAATTTTTTCGATTAGTTCTATCGTGCTTATCTTTTTCATTTTCAGATAAAATTAATGTTTTCGAATTTTTAAGGAAAGCCTCCGGTAAAAAACGCTAATCCATGTTGCTGGCTTCTCCAAAAATAAATAGTCACATTAAATATCAAGGCTAGGAAAACCCATATAAAAGTCCATGTTAATGCCTCTTTTACTGTCACTTCATGACTTTTTCGATGGAAAACCCCTAAGTCAAGTGCCAACATAATAAGTACAAAGGCATTAAAATGATCAAAAATATAATAGATGCGTCCATAATTAATTTTATTTTAATATTTTATCGAATTAAATCAACTTCTGTTGAGTAAATAATAACTTGCATTAAGAATAGTTGCAAAAGTCACCCATATTAAATACGGTATATTGATATATGCGGCCATTGGTTTGATTTTGTAAAACAAAACAATCATAATAACAATACTTATCCATAATAAAATAATTTCAATCAACGCAAAACCAATTAAATTAAAATAGAAAAAGATGAAGCTCCAACCGAAATTAAGTGCTTGTTGCAATAAAAAGACAAAAATTGCCAAGTTGCGTTCTTTGCTTGCGCTTTGTTTCCAAATTAAAAATAAAGAAATACCCAAAAAAATATAAAGGGTTGTCCAAACCGGGCCAAACAACCAATTGGGTGGGTTGAATGATGGCCTGTTCAGTGTTTCGTACCATTCCGGTACTGCATCTGCTGTAAATAAACCTGCAATTGCCCCTAAGCCTAAAGGCAATGCTAGAGATGCTAATAATTTAAAAAATTGCGATTTATTCATAATTTCATCTTACCTCGTTTTATTATTAAAAGTATAAGATATTCCAAAATATATCACCGGCAGCCAGATCAGGTTCCTTCACAATGGCTACCGAACTGATACCGGTCATCAACTCCGGCAATGAAGTAACTGATGCCATTAAAATAAGCCCCACCCAGGCCTTCCCCATTCCAGTGAGGTCGCCAATTTTATCTCCATAGAATGAAAGTTTGGTGCCGCTGTAAATAATAACGACAGCACTTATGGCAAATCCAAGAATGTTAACATATAAATTATTCAGCATGGTATCGTTTAAAAACTCGTTTGTATGTTGTATAGGCTATCAATATCATCCCTGTTCTGATAAGAAGGTAGAAAAACCAGTTAAATAATTTCGAAACTTTTCCTTTTCTTGCTTTAAGCGTTTCAGCAGTAATCTTTTCGCTTTGAGCAATTACCGTATGCAGATAAGATGCAAAATGTGCAGCAAATTCCGGAGAAGCTATTTCCACATTCATCTCTATACTTCCGTAAGAGCTTAAATGATTGAGATTGAAAGAACCAATGGTAATCCATTCAGAATCTACCACAGCGGCTTTGCCATGCAATACACTTTTGTTCCATTCGTACAATTCTATATTATTTTTAAGCAAGGAAGAATACAAATAGCTGCCTGCACGCCTTACCAACGGAACATCAGAAATGCCTGACAGAATCAATTTAATTTTTACACCACTCCGGGCAACTTTCTTCAATGAATCAGTTAATCTTCTGCCTGGTAAAAAATAACTCCCTACAATAATCACTTCTTTTTTTGCATTACATATCGATTTTATGTAAGCAATGCAAATCTCATTTTTCCTTTTTAACCAATCGTTTTGAAGAATTCGGACAGAAATTCGGTCATCCGAATAAAAAGCAGCCATGATTTCTTTTCTGTTTTGCCGCTTTTTCCTGAAATAAATATTTCTGCACAGTTCCTGAAGTGGTTC
>Ga0105100_10000893_pt1 | contig 17481 bp, 12 predicted proteins | sample PPLLak12cMay2015_2_FD_87033 | JGI IMG/M metagenome (GOLD analysis project Ga0105100, IMG submission 87033) | Freshwater sediment microbial communities from Prairie Pothole Lake near Jamestown, North Dakota, USA - PPLs Lake P8 Core (1) Depth... | ecosystem: Environmental > Aquatic > Freshwater >...
CTATTACCGGATAGGAATAATCGGTGACCTGTTCCAGTTTATGTTCTTTTTTCAGGATCCTCATCTTTTTGCCGCTTTCAACATCGTATAACCAGATTTTATATTGGCCCATCTGATTGGTGACGTATGCAATGGTGCTGCCGCCCGGACTGATTTTCAGGTTCTGGTAGGCTACTCCCTTTTTTGTTCTTTTGAATATTTTGCCCGATTCGGGAGTATTCATCGATTGTTTATCCGATTCAAAAAGGTTCAGGTAATAACCCATCCATTCATAGGAAAGTTCCTTTAACGTCAGTCCAAGTACATTGGAAAACCCTGTCTTGGGTGATTTATTGATCCGGGTAAGGTATATGATGCTGGGGATCACTGATTCACCGTAGGTGTCAGCAATGAATTTCCAGAAAGAATGGCCGGCAAATTTTGCATCATCACCGGTCAGCCTGTTAAACTTCTCATATTTTCCGTTAACAATGCCGTCTTTAACACGGTTTTCAATCTGAAAATCCCAGCGGTTGGAAAGATAGGAGATCAGGCCTTCAGAATACCAATCGGGAATATTGATCAGCGTTGAATTGGTTACATTCTCTCTCAGCAAATTGCCAAACAACATTTCATTCAACACCACCCTGGTAACAGCGGCCCTGATCTGAATATCAAAAAGTTTAAGGTCACCCTCATAATAGAGAAAGACCTTGTTCCTGCTGATGGTGGTGACACCGCCGATGTTATAATCCTCATTTCCGGTTACCAGATCGATGTTGCTTTCCCTGAAATCGGACATACGGTTATAAACCATGAAGATAATCCGGTTATCCAGGGTATAGTCAAAGAAAGACTCGATTTTCGGCAATATGACGTCCGCGTAATCCGCAGTGTATGCAGCCAGTTTCTGCCCGTCTTCATTAAAATATATATCGAATTTGTCATGCCGGTAGAATGACCAGACGTAATCATTATACTGCACCCGGTTTTTGCCAAAACTCATCTGGTGCCCGTTGTAAAACTGGGCATTGATTTCTACACCCAGAAAAAGCAATAAAACAGGCCAGGTTGATATCCTTAAAACCTTCCTCATCATATCCCGCGAAATGGTTAAAAACGGAAGATAAAATTAATTTATTATTGGGAATATACAATCAACCCGGTTACTATACGCAAAGAATTTATAATTTTGTGTTTCATCATGATATAATAATAGTCTCTCCCATGAAGATAACCAGAATCCTGTTGGCCTTGTTTTTTTCGGGTAGTACGCTGTTTATGCATGCGCAGTTTTTGAAACCAACCATCTCCTTTGCTGCTGCTGATTATGATTTTGGAACCATTCGGGAAGCGGATGGCCCGGTGAGCTATGAGTTTGAATATACCAATACCGGGAAGGTTCCCCTTATACTGCAGAATGTGCGTGCCAGCTGTGGTTGCACCACACCGGAATGGACAAAAGAGCCTGTTGTTCCGGGACGGCAGGGTCGTATTAAGGTTAATTTTGATCCGAAGAACCGGCCGGGACCGTTTGTCAAGACCATTACCGTTACCAGCAATGCCGAACCTGCCAACCATACGCTCACCATTAAAGGCACGGTGATCCCGGCCCAGAAGTCAAAGCTGGTGAGTTCGCTGGGATACCAGTATACCGTTGGCGATTTGATGTTGCAGACAGTTCATGTCTCTTTCGGGGATATACTGATGGGGAGGAATGACACAGCCGTCATCAATTTAGTCAATATTTCCTCCGAAAAGACCATTCGCCCGGGATTTCTCAGCATTCCGGATCATATTTCGGTTACGTTTGTGCCCGAATCCATTCCTCCGCAGGAAATGGGCAAAATAATATTTGCCTTTTCATCCACCCAACGAAACGATTGGGATTATGTTATTGACCGGCTTTTCCTTATGGAAAACGGCGAACTGGTGCCCAACAATACCATCAGCCTTACCGCCAATATCAAGGAAGACTTTTCGGCGATGACGGCGGGCGAATTTGCCAGGTCTCCGGTTGTATTGCTGGATACCAACACCTATGATTTTGGTTCCGTAGCGGTTAACACCGGTGTTGAGCATGATTTTGTGCTGACCAATAACGGCAAATCCGATCTGTACATACGTAAGGTAATTGCAAGTTGCGGCTGCACTGCTGTTCAGCCCTCGAAAACCGTCATCCCCCCGGGTGATTCAACCGTCATAAAGGTGTTGTATAATACGCAGGGTCGAAATGGAGCCGACAAGAAAGCCATCACTGTCATAACCAATGATCCCAGACGGCCAAAAATCATCCTGTGGATCAAAGCCTATGTCGAAAGTCAGTTATCAGCGACACCCTAAGACCAGGATCATATGAACGTACCAACCGGATCAGTACATCATGGGAGAACAGGAATTTAAAAGCGCACTTACCCTGGTAAACGGAGTATCTCAGCCGCCCCTGATCAATGAGGAGTCGGTCATGCGTTATAAGGCGAAGCGAAAGAAATTGCTGACGGCAGAGGAATTCACCGACGGGATACTGAAGGGGAACCGTACCATTCTGTCACAAGCCATTACGCTCATCGAAAGCTCCCTTCCTGCCCATACTGACCTTGCGCAACAAATACTCGAAAAATGCATTCCTTATTCGGGCAATTCGATAAGAATTGGCATTACCGGGGTTCCCGGCGTGGGCAAAAGCAGTTTTATTGAAACCCTCGGGCTCAGACTTGTCAATGACTTTCACAAACTGGCCGTGCTGGCTATTGACCCGAGCAGTGAAAGATCAAGGGGAAGTATCCTGGGCGACAAAACCCGGATGGAAGAACTCTCGGCCCATGCCAATGCTTTCATCAGGCCTTCTCCTTCAGCCGGTTCGCTGGGAGGGGTGGCCCGTAAAACCCGTGAAACCATTATCCTTTGTGAAGCAGCCGGTTACGATACACTTTTTGTGGAAACCGTAGGCGTGGGGCAGAGTGAAACTGCCGTGCATTCGATGGTGGATTTTTTTCTGCTGCTGATGCTGGCCGGAGCAGGAGATGAGCTGCAGGGCATCAAAAGAGGGATCATGGAAATGGCTGATGCCATCGCTATAACCAAGGCTGATGGAGAAAATATATCCCGTGCCGAACGTGCCAAAGCTGAATTCTCCAATGCGCTTCACCTGTTTCCCCCCAGTGAGTCAGGCTGGATCCCCAGGGTAATCACCTGTTCATCAAAAACGGGCCACGGCATTAGCGAGGTATGGGACAACCTGCTGGAATATATTGGCCAGACAAAATCCAACGGTTACTTTGAGAAAAACCGAAAGGACCAGGCCAGTTACTGGATGTATGAAACCATTAACCAGAGCCTGAGAGACAGCTTTTATCATGACAACCGGATACAGAAGCTGCTTCGCCAATATGAAAAACAGGTGGTTGAAGGCGAAACATCTCCGTTTGCGCCGGCGAGGGCTTTGCTCGAGAAATATTATAAACGGCGGTACATCAAGCTATACTATAAGCGCTGACAAGCTATGGCATGAACAAAATACCACAAAGATGGTTTAGATGATCAGTTAACCCTGACAGGATTTTATGAAATATAATAGGTACCACAATAAATTCCAATAACTATGAATTTTGATCTTATCATCATTGGCAGTGGCCCCGGCGGATATGTTGCCGCTATCAGGGCATCCCAGCTCGGGATGAAGGTTGGCGTGGTTGAAAAAGCTGAATTGGGGGGCGTCTGCCTCAACTGGGGTTGCATCCCTACAAAATCCCTGCTTAAGAGCGCTTCGGTTTACGGGTATATTGCCCATGCATCCGATTACGGGATAAGCATTGAAGGAGATGTAAAAGCCGATTTTGAAAAAATGATTGCACGGAGCCGCGGCATTGCCGGAGAAATGAATAATGGGGTTCAATTCCTGTTCAAAAAGAACAAGATAGAGCATATTCAGGGCACAGGCAGTCTGATCGATAACAAGACTGTTGAAGTAACCGCGCCCGACGGAAAAAAGACCAGGGTCAATGCTCCGCATATAATACTGGCCACCGGTGCCCGCTCGCGCGAACTTCCCAACCTGAAGCAGGATGGCAAAAAGATCATCGGATACCGCGAAGCCATGACCCTGAAGAAAAAACCCGAATCGATGGTGGTGGTCGGATCAGGCGCCATAGGCAGCGAATTTGCTTATTTCTATAGTACCATCGGTACGAAGGTCACTCTGGTGGAATTCATGCCCAATGTTGTTCCGCTCGAGGATGAGGAAGTGTCAAAGGCGCTGGAACGGTCCTTTAAAAAGTCGGGGATGGAGGTTATGACATCGGCTACCGTTGAATCGGTCGATACAAAGGGAAAAAAATGCAAGGTGATGATAAAAACGGCGAAAGGGCAGGAAGTGCGTGAAGCCGACATTGTTTTGTCCGCCGTGGGTATTACGCCCAATCTTGAGGGGCTTGGAATTGAAAAGCTCGGCATTGCCCTTGAAAACGGCAAGGTCAAAACGGATGCTTTCTACAGGACCAGCGTGGAGGGAATATATGCGATCGGTGATATCGTTGCTGGTCCCGCCCTTGCCCATGTTGCCTCCGCTGAGGGGATTACCTGCGTTGAAAAGATCGCCGGTAAAAATCCTGACCCCGTCAATTACCGTAACGTTCCCGGCTGCACCTATACCATGCCTGAAATTGCTTCGGTGGGTTATACCGAAAAAGCGGCAAAAGAGGCAGGCAATGAGATCAGGGTTGGCAAATTTCCTTTTACCGCATCAGGCAAGGCAAAGGCATCGGGACATAAGGAAGGATTCATCAAGCTCATTTTTGATACTAAATACGGGGAGCTGCTGGGCGCCCATATGATCGGCTCCAACGTAACCGAGATGATTGCCGAGATCGTCGTGGCCCGGAACCTGGAAACCACAGGCCATGAGATGATCAAATCCATCCACCCGCATCCCACCATGAGCGAGGCCATTATGGAAGCAGCCGCAGCGGCGTATGGGGAGGTGATTCATATATAGGGACTAGCCTGCCTGCCGGCAAGGCAGGGGACAAGGAAGAAAAAAGAGCAAAGACAATAGCTTTCATTGTTCATTGTTCATTGTTCATTTCCTGTGGACTCTTTGATTCTACTTCTTCTTCATCATCTCCCAGTTAAGGTTTGAACCTATATTAGGATTATAGTTCGGGTTGTCTGAAATGATATATTCTCCATTGGCATTGACCCAGGCATTGTCGTAACCGGCAGGCAATTCAACAGGCCTTCCTTCAATGGGATCATAATACTCATCAACACCTCTCACATACTGGCTGAAATCTTCAGCTATCCTGTCGCCAACTGCCTGACGATCATACCACGATTTCAGATTGTCTTCGCGTATTTCATCACTGATCTGGGCCAGCTTCCGGCTGAATTCCCCTACGTTGTGGATTTGCTGTATCTGCGCCTTAATAAGGTATTCCACCAGCTGAACATACTTATTGTACCAGTATTTATTCGTCTGAAAGGAATAGGTGATGGTCTGAAAAATCTTGGCGGCAGGTTCCAGTTTACCCTTAGCGGCTTTATAGGAAAAGATATAGTCTACCGTCCAGTTGGTATTGTATGTCAATGAAGTCCATGTCTGGACCGGATAGCTGTATGATTCCACAACAGCATATATCTCTTCTTCCATGTTTATGCCATTGATACTGTATCCAACGCGCACCTTGGCAGCATCAAAGTTGGAAATCACACCACCCTGTTGCTGGGATGTAGCGCTGATAGCCCGGGCAAGCTCGGGAACAGGCCCTTCATTGATAACAACCAGATCGGCAACCTTGCTCCTGAAACGTGGAAGCACAACATGATGCAAAGCCTGTTGCGCATTTATGACGGGATGGACCTCATTTCCAAAGTATTTTGATCCTGTCGGAAATAAGGCCAGCAACTGCTGGTTGGTCGACCAGAAGAAAGGCTGGTTCGGGAACACCTCAAATTCTTCGGTTCCGCCAGGATTGCTGACGGTGAAAGCCGCTGTGGCAGGCATGCCCGGATTATCTGTCAGCCAGATCAATCCTCCTTTAAAAGTCCAGTCAACGGGCATGAGAAAACTAAATGCTTCACTGCCTGTCCCCTGATGGTCAATGTAGCTGAACTTTTTGAATTTTAATACATTACCGGCCTTCTGGCTTATCTTTCTATCCGATGCATTGGTAATATCCTGTCGATCCTTTTTATCTTTTGTATCCTGTCCCGGATTGCCGGGCTGGGTGGGGTTATTGCAGCCAAAGCTCAGGGTTGCCGTGATAACAATCAGTGCAAATAGACATCTGAACCAGGTAATACTCAATTCCGGTAAGGACCATAAAAAAGGATTAATCTTTTTTTCAATGCCATCACAATAGCTGTTAACAGATCTCTCCATGGTTTTTCTGTTTTAACCCTGACAGGACCAGGATCCTGCCAGGGTATCAGGTTACTGTAAATTCCGATAATTACTGTGAACCTATCTTTTCAGTTTACTGATGAATAAGGCTTTTCTGCACGATTGTCCCCTGGTCATGTTCAGGGTACAATAAAAAATTTCCCGGAAACAGACCGGTTAATGGTTAATTGTATACAATTGGCTGATTAAAATTAAGCATTAATCCATCAAACCGGGTGGACTTTTGGATATTATGGGTGTATAAAATGGTAAATCGGAGGCCAATGGAAGAAAATAAAAAAACCACTCCGATGAAGTGGTTTTGATATCATTTGCAAAGCAACAGCTAACCTTACCTAATAAGTAAACTGATACTTGTTCCGCAATTCAGTCTGATATTCAGAGATGCGATGCTCAAGGTCCATAATCTCAGTCCTGAGCCTTGATGTATCAGATCCTTCTGATTCGAGATCCCGAATGAACCGGCGATTAATGATGATTTTCTTCTGGCATTCGTAAATGCTTGAAATTAAACTTTTGATGTTGTATTTTACATCAAGCATGGCGGTGAAGTTTTGGTTAGTACTTTTCGATAAACGCATTTCTATAAAGATAATGAAACATCTATCTTAAGTCAATTATTAACAAGTGATTTAAGTTACCTGTTCGGGTGATCTAGATCACTTTTTATATATCACTAATAATTAAATAATTAGAAGTGATTTTTTGATAGGCAATACAAATTTTTAAAGAACCACTTTATCAACAATAAAAAATCTTCTCCTTTCTTAAATTGTTAATAAGTTTATTTTGTTTGTATTCTTAACTAATGCTTTAATTGTTAAACGTTATCACGAAAAAAAAGTTTTGTTTTTTAACAAAAATTAACCCCGGTTTTTAAAATAAACCGGGGTTCTGCTTAACCCTACATAAACCTATTCGAGTAAAATGCAGTAAATTAATGAATTAATTACGCCTAACCGGAGTATATCATCAGGTGGTTTCTTGTGTCTCCTTCTTTTTCTTTTCGGTTTCTTTTAATGCTCCTTTGACTTTATCGTCTTTGGTCAGGCCTGATTTGATCTCCATATTGACACCGTCGGAGAGGCCCAGTTCGATATATCGTTTTTCAAATTGCTGGGGTTGGGTTTCCACCTCAACGTATGCTGAATCACCTTCCTTTTCAAATTTGATCAGGCTTTCCGGTATTACCAGTATACTGTCTTTCCGGTCCAGTACAATATCGGCATTGGCGCTATAGCCTGCGCGGACAAATACATCTTTCTTCAGTTCCAGGGCAGCCTTGATTTCAAACTGGATAGCGCCGTTTTCTTCTTTCCCCTTCGGGGCAATATATTCCAGCGTCGCGTCAAATTTCTGGTCCTCTATGGCTCCGATCGATAAAAGCAAAGGCATCCCGACCCTGATCTTTCCCACCTCGGTCTCATCCACTTTGCCTTCAAAGATCATTTCGCCCATGTCGGCAACACTGGCTATGGTGGTTCCTTCATTGAAATTGTTGGATTCAATCACTGAATTTCCCACTTCTACCGGAACATCGAGCACCATTCCGTTAATGGTCGAGCGGATAAGGGTATTGGTGGTCGCACCGGATTTTTTGGAGACCCCTTCTTTGATGAGTTGAAGGTGTGCATCCGCAGCATCCATTTCTTCCACGGAATTCATATAGTCAAGCCGGTATTGCTGAAACTCGGCTTCGGGGATCACTCCCTGCTCATAGACCTTTTTTTGCCGTTCGTACACTGTTTTGGCATCGTCATGTTTTATTTTGGCTTTGTTGAGCCTTGATTCTGCATTGTTGAGCTCAACCATGTTCGGAATGATCCTCACCCGGGCAATCAGGTCTCCCTTTTTTACAGGATCACCGGCTTCGATGAATATTTCATCAACGATACCGGAAACCTGTGGTTTGATAAGGATCTCATTGCGGGGGACAACCGATCCGGTAGCCACGGTTTTCTTTATCACGTCAGAAATGAAAGGAGATTTGGTTTCAAAGACCTCGGGTTTCTTTCTGGATTTCTGATATAAGAAAAACAGGGTCCCCAGGACCAATCCGATGAAAACAACCAGTAAAAATATTTTGAAAAACTTCTTCATAGCGTATGGATATTTGTTTGTTAATGCTTTGTTTTTTTCATGGACTTCGGTTACTCGGCACGCAGCGCTTCCACGGGTTTAATGCTTACCGCCTTCCGGGCCGGAATAAATCCGGCAAAAATACCGGAAGCAATCAATACAATCAGTGCGGTGATGGCGATGTTAAAATCCACTCCGGGATTTTTAAACATTTCCGAATTACCGCCGGAATTGATCAGCTGGTAGTTCAGCAGTTCAAGGAGGACCGCCCCGACCGACAGCCCCAACATGCCGGCTGATGCAGTAAGCACGACCGATTCCATGATGATCTGGCTGATGATCCTCCAGGGTGATGCCCCGATGGACCGCTGAATGCCTATTTCCTTGGTTCTCTCTTTTACCACGATGAGCATGATGTTGCTCACGCCAATCACACCTGCCAGCAGGGTTCCTGTTCCGACGATCCAGATCAGGATGCGGATGCCTAAAAATAGGCCGCTCATCTGCTTAAATTCCTTGTCGAGGTTAAAATGGCCGAAGGCCTGTTCATCCTCGGGATGAATCTTGTTGCGCTCGGCCAGCACCTGCATGCATCGTTTTTCAAGCTGGGCTACCGATTTATTCTTTTTGGCGGTTACCATAAAATAATGCACTTCATCGCCCAGGTTATAGGCAACCTGTAATGAGCTAAAGGGCAAAATAATGGTAGCTTCCTTGTCGCCTCCGAAGCTTATATTTTTATTTTCCGGTTCAAATACTCCCACCACCTGGAAATAGACACCCCGGATACGGACATACTGGCCGATAGGATTTTCGTCTTTCTCAAACATTTCATTTCTTACCCGGATCCCGATCAAAGCCACTTTCCGTTTTTCAGCGATGTCAATATCGTTTATTTCACGTCCCTGTAAGATTTTGGTCGGTTCTATCCTGAAATAGGCAGGGTAATCGCCGGTGATGGTATAGGAAGCTGTTTTTGTGCCCCTGACGACATTGTTGCCTCCTTCTGTTTCACCTGCCCATGGCTGAACCCGTGGAGCAAGCAGGTCAATTTCCGGAATATTATCCTTAAGCGCCACCATGTCATCATTGTCAAAGAGCCAATACCTTCCCCTGGGCAATCCTTTGTATGGCATCGTTGTCTGCCGCGTCCAAATAAAAGCACTGTTGGTGGCATAGTTCTGGAATCCGTCGAAAATGGCATTTTCCAGTCCGTTTCCCGCGCCCATCATAATGATAAGCATAAAAATGCCCCAGAATACGCCAAAGGCGGTCATGAACGTTCTGAGCTTATTGCTTCTGAGCGTGCTGTATATTTCCTGCCAACGGTCCCTGTCAAACATAGTTTTTATGCATTATTCGTCACGTAAGGCCAAAACGGGCCTGATCTTTGCAGCCCTGAGCGCCGGAACAAGTCCCGCCAGCGTGCCGGCCAATATCAGCACTCCTGTTGCGATCAGCGCAACATTAAAATTGACTTCCGGATTGGAAAAGACCTCATTCGGAGGGATAAGGCTGCCGGCCAGCTCAATCAGCCCGATCCCGGCCAGCAGTCCTATATAACCTGCAGTGCCGGTGATAATAACGGCTTCAAAAATGATCATGCCGATAACCGAAGCCGGCGAAGCCCCAATGGCTTTCCGGATGCCAATTTCCTTGGTCCTTTCATTCACCACGATGATCATGATATTACTGACGCCTACAATGCCGGCGATAATGGTAAAGGCTCCGATCATGGTCACGAAGATCTGGATGCCCATAAAAAGGTTGGAGAATTTCTTGTACTCCTTAATCGTATTCCACATCCATATGGCCTGTTCATCATCTTTATCAAACCTGTGCCTTTCCGCCATTTCAGCTTTGATGTTTTTTTCCAGCTGTTCGCTTTCTTTGGCGGAAAGATTGCTGGTGATCGTTAAATTGTGGATGGTATTTCCCCCTCCGGAAATCATCTGTGCCGTGGCGATAGGCAAATAGATACGCCTTTCATCATTTTCATTCTTATCTTTAAATACACCCACAACCTGAAAAAGAACATTGTTCACCTTGATGAATTCCCCGATGGGATTTTCTCCCTTCTTAAACAGGGCTTCCTTTACCGGTTTTCCAATGGTCACCACCTTGCGGCGTTTTTTAATGTCAATCTGGTTAATAAACCTTCCCTCGATCAGGGTTGCAGTTTCAATATCCTGGTAATCGGGATGCACGGAAATAATGTTGAACACACCGTATTCTTTTTTATAGGATATCACCCGGTTGCCCCACATATAATAACGGGCAGATATTTTGTCAACGCCTTTGATCTGGTCCTTTACGAATTCATAATCCTCATCGGTAAACCTGACCTGACGGCCCGGTTGCATGCCTTTGTATGCCTTGCTTGTGGTACCGGCGCCGAACCAGATGGTATTTACGGCATCCTCGCGGAACTGACCGTCAATTGCGTTTTGAAGTCCTTTTCCCGATCCCAGCAAAATGATCAGCATAAAAATCCCCCAGGCCACGCTGAACCCGGTAAGAAAGGTACGCATCTTGTTTTTGCTGATGGTGGAGAAGATCTCCTGCCATTTGTCCAGATCAAACATGGTTTTTCAGGAATTAGATTAAACGGCGGTTTTGTAATTCAGGGAATGATGGATCACATTTTCGATGACCCCGTCCCTTAATTTGATGGAACGCTGTGTGCGCTCTGCAATATCCCGCTCATGGGTCACGATAACGATGGTGATGCCGGTATTGTTGATCTCCTGCAGGATGTCCATCACTTCCATGGAGGTCACCGTATCGAGTGCCCCGGTAGGTTCATCGGCAAGGATTATTTTGGGCTTGCTGATCAATGCACGGGCTATGGCAATACGCTGCTTCTGGCCTCCTGAAAGCTCACTGGGCAGATGGGTCCACCAATCCTTTAGCCCCATCCTGTCGAGATATTCCATGGCGATCAGATTTCTTTTCTTCCGGTTGACCCCCTGATAATACAGCGGCAGGGCAACGTTTTCCATGGCATTTTTGAAAGAGATCAGATTAAAGCTCTGGAATACAAAACCGATCTTGTGGTTTCGCAGATAGGCAGCCCGGGTCTCATTCAGGCCTCTGATCAGCATGCCGTCAAGATAATACTCACCTTCATCATAGTTATCCAGGATGCCGATGACGTTCAACAGGGTTGATTTACCGGAGCCCGAAGGTCCCATTACGGAAACCATCTCGCCTTTTTCGATCTGAAGGCTGATGCCTTTTAGTACATGAAGGGAATTCTCTCCGGTAACATAAGATTTGTGCAAATTAGTTAACGTGATCATGGGTATTACAAGAATAGGTTCAATGGAAGAAATTTTACAATAATTATGCCATTGAAAATTATTAATTGATTTTCAGTTTATTAGTCGTTAAATTGTGCAACCCGGAAAGATCCAATTGGGTCCGTATTTGTAACGAATTGGTACATAGAATGTACGATTCTGTACAGTGAACAGTGAACAGTGAACAGTGAAAAGTGAAACCTGCCTGGTAGGAGCCATGTCTTTGGCAGGCATGTCGTGCAACCTGGAAGATAGGTATTAAGGGGTTTAGGTGTTTAGCTTTTTAGGTGTTTAGGGGATTAGCAATTTAGGATGAAGCCTTATTGGCTCTTGCCTAAACCGCTAAAAGGCTAAATTGCTAAACCGCTAAACCGCTAAACCGCTAAACCGCGATAAACCTGTAAATCTGTTAATTCTTCAATGGATTATTCACCCTTCCCACGAACAGCATGGCACCGGTGTCTCTCTCCTTTATGATAAAAACAAACGGACGGTCGACATAGAAATAGACAGGCTGTTCCTGCGGGCCGGGGTATGAGGTTTCTCTGATTTCAACAACGGTAACGGCAGCGGCTTCCGTTCCTTCCTCGTTCACCTCAACGAAGGTTTTGTGGATCACCCTTGAGATACACAGGTCACGGGTTGAGTCAATTTTTGAAAAATCAGCAGCGCCCGAAAATGCTATACCCATGCCCATGTCGGCAAGGTCCTGATTGAGCAGTTTTTCATATTCAAACTTCAGCCGGGGCAGATGAATCACAACATCTTTTTCAGACAGCCCCTGCATCCAGGCATTCCAGTTGTCAATGGTCAGTGATGATACAATATCGCCGGCCGTCTTGCCTTCATTGGGCAGCAGGATTACCATACTGAAGTTCCCATGGCCATAAGGCAACTCAACCGCCGAGAGCAGGTCATTTTTTACATACCGGAATGTGTCCTGCTGCTGCATGGTGGGAACCTGAACAGGAGTACCCTCCGGCAGATAGAATGGGAGTTCACTTGTTTTTTCCTTGTCAAACTCCGATCTCCATATACCTTTGAAGTAAATGGCGTTGATCAGGTACATGATCGCATCAGGGGGTATAAAATCAAGCACTTCTTTGATCTTATCATGGGTTTTATCAGCCACCCAGCCATTGATGATGTCCTTTGCCTGATCATTAAAAACAAGTGAATTCACTTCGGCATCGTAATACGTTTGGTTGACACCGATAAATTCGGATAACACCTCAACGTCATTGCGGTACCAGATTGAGTTGGCTATTTCAAGCAATACCTTCGGGTCAACGGAAACCAGCGCATCGATTAAAGCGTTGTAGGATTGATTCAATTCCTCCGGTGTCAGTCCCTGCTTTCTCAGCGTCTCCTGCATGGCTGATTTCGTGTCACCGTCGGCTCCGTTATAGGTCATGGCCAATGCCAGGGCAACACTGGTGGGAGAAATAAAAATATTATCGGCAGTATCATTGGCCAGCACCCGCTGAAACAACTCAATGCCAAAGAGGTTGTCGGCCGCGATCACCTGTTCCGTTGTTTTGGATACCGTTATTTTTTTTGGTTCATCTTTTATGTTTTCCTGTTTCTCACAGCTTACCATGAACAAACCAAAAAGGAGCAGCAATATAAGATTGGATTTCATATATATTTAATATTGGTTTAAAGGTAAGATGATTTTAGGGATTAATGGGTTGCGTCAAAAAAAATATCTTCTTACGCAACCATCAGCGAAGTCCCTGCATCCTAATGCTGTATTTTAATGCAAAGGGGTCCGGAAGGATCGAAAAAACATGTATTTTTGATCATTCATTTCATGCATATTGACTGATATCCTGCAACATATCATTAATGGCTGCCGTGAGAGGAACCCTGTGGCGCAGAAGGAATTGTACGAAACATTCAGATCAAAGATGTTTGGTATTTGTATGCGGTATGCCGGAAATTATGATGATGCACAGGATATTTTGCAGGACGGGTTCCTGAAGGTGTTTGAAAAGATTGATCAGTTCGGGTTCAAAGGTGCCTTTGAAGGCTGGATCAGAAAAATAATGGTGAACACGGCCCTTGAGCGGTTCCGGACGAATTACCAGGTCATCAATATTAATGATAACCTGAAAGAGGTCGACCGTGAAATAAGCGGAGATTTTACGTCGGATATCGACGCCCGCGAACTGATCAGGTTTGTTCAGGAATTGTCACCCAGGTACAGGATTGTTTTCAACCTGTATGCCATTGAAGGGTATTCGCATAAAGAAATTGCCGAAATGCTTGGCATCACGGAAGGTACATCAAAATCAAACCTTTCCAGGGCCAGGGATATTTTGCAGGAAAGAGTGAACAGGTTTTATTTAAAATCGGTTAAATCAATATAACCATGGGAAGTGCAGCAGAGAATTTTGATGCCTGGTTCAAAGAGCGGCTGGAGACCTATGAGGAGACTCCAAGGGCAGCGGCATGGGATAATATTGCGGAGAAGCTTGGCCATAAGCAGAAAAAGCGGATCCTTATTTTTATTATGCGCATTGCGGCCGGCATGCTCCTGATGCTTTCACTCGGATTGGGCTATTATTATTTTACACGGCAGGACAGGACCGTTCAGCCAACCATTACTGAAAAACAACAACAGCAGGATCAGCCATCCGGCATTCAACCTGAAACACCGGCCGGCAAGGAAAATGCCGTAACTCCCGGATCCCATACTCCGGCATCCCGCGTGGCAGATGAGCAGGGAGCGGTATACGGCAAGACTGCAGCGAATGACCGTTTAACCACAGGCAGTGCAACTGCCGTGATGATCGCTGCTGAGGCTCAGGAACAGCATTCCCGATTACCGTCATTTGACAATGTGCCGCTCAGGATCCGCCCGGTCTCTGCCATCCTGCAGAGCGAAATAGCGATGTCGGATATGGTGGTTCATCTAAAAAACCGGACATCCGTTCCGGAATCGGAGACAAACCAGATCATACAGCAGAATCTGGCCATGATGGAAGACGAGGGAGAGGCGCAACAGGACTACAAAAACTGGATGGTAGGCGGACAGGTTGCCCCCTTGTATTCATACAGAAACCTGAACACGGTGAACGCTGACATCATAAGCAACGATGACATAAAAGCCCTGAACCATACTGAAAAAGGTATCATAGCCTACGCAGGAGGTATTGCCATGGCCTTTTCACCCTCCAGGCGGTTATCGGTGCAGTCCGGTATTTATTATTCAAAATATGGGCAGGAAAAAACCGATATTGAAAATGTTGCATACAACCGGAATGAAGATATTAATGAAGCCTACCAATCCCCAAGCAACGTCCAGGTAACCATTTCCAACTCAACCGGAGTTATTACCAACGAGGTTTACATGGATGAAAAAATGAACCAGCCCAATACAATGACGCAAAAGGGTTTGAAACAATGGGGAGTGGTATACTATGCGGATGTTACGCCGGGTATTGCCGATAATACTACATTGGAAGCAAAGGACCTGACTGCTTTTCAGTATTTTGAGTACCTTGAAGTTCCCCTCATGGTGCGCTACAAACTAATTGACAGGAAAATGGATTTCAGTCTGCTCGGGGGGATCAGTACCAATTTCCTGGCCGGGAACAGCGTGAAGATCAGCGATAATAACAACCTGTATGATTTCGGGGAAACAACGGATATTGCAAAAGTCAACTACTCAGGTTCAGTGGGCGTCGGCATTGAATATCCCATTTTGACCAATCTGCTGGTCAGCCTCGAGCCCAAATTCAGGTATTACCTCAATCCTATTTACACGAGCGGGGACCTGAATGTGTTTCCTTATTCCCTTGGCGTTTTTGCAGGGCTTAGCTACCTCTTTTAAGATCCGTAGAGATTAATCGACGGTTTAGCAATTTAGCGGTTTAGCAGTTTAGCGGTATAGGGAAAAGCCAATAAGGCTTCATCCTAAATTGTTAATCCCCTAAACACCTAAACACCTAAACACCTAAACAACTAAAAAGCTAAATCCCTTTCTTCCAGACCTGCCTGCCGGCAGGCAGGCCGCACGACTGCATGACTGCAAGACCGCATGACCAGATCGACAATTCTCCCTCCTAACTAGGAATTATGCCGTTTTTTCTTACTTTTGTCGGCTCTGTTTTCATGCATTACCCGTGAAGGCAGGTTGTCCTTCATGAAACAATACGATTTGATCTGTAATACCATCAGTCATGGCCATTAAAAAGAAAATTCAGGAGCTGAGGCGGAAACGTGAAGAAGTTCAGATGGGCGGCGGTGAAAAAGCCATTGAAAAGCAGGTGGCTATGGGCAAGATGACCGCCCGGAACCGAATCAGCACCTTGCTTGATGAAAACTCATTTCAGGAATATGACATGTTCGTGGAGCATGATGCCCGCGATTTTGATATGGGCAAAAAGGTGCTGGCCGGAGACGGGGTTGTCATCGGCACCGGAAACATTTTCGGACACCCTGTTTGTGTGTTCGCCCAGGATTTTACCGTAGCCGGAGGGTCGCTGGGAGCGATGCATTCCCGTAAAATAGTCAAGATCATGGAACATGCCCTGAAGATGAAGATGCCCCTGATCGGAATCAACGATTCGGGAGGGGCAAGGATACAGGAAGGTGTCAATTCCCTGGCAGGCTATGGTGAGATATTCTTTCGCAATACCATCTCATCCGGGGTGATCCCCCAGATATCAGTCATCCTTGGCCCTTGTGCAGGAGGGGCGGTATATTCACCGGCCCTTACCGATTTTGTTTTTGTGGTGGAGAACATCTCAAAGATGTTCATTACCGGACCGGAAGTCATCAAAACCGTACTGGGTGAGGAAATATCCATGGAAGACCTGGGGGGCGCCAGGGTGCACAGCGAGATCACGGGCAACGCCCATTTTTATGCCAAAACGGAGATAGAATGTTTTGAACAGATCAAAAAGCTCATGACATTTATTCCCCGGAGCAATGAGCACAAGGCCCGGGTAATGGAATCAAAACCGCCCCGGCCGGATTTTAAGCCTGACGAAATTGTCCCCGATGATCCAAAACAGCCTTATGATGTCAGGGATGTGATAAAATCCGTGGTTGACGATGCTGAATTCTTTGAGATCCAGGAACTGTGGGCAGCCAATATGGTAATTGGTTTCGGGCGCATGGAAGGGAAGACCTGTGGTTTCGTTTGCAATCAGCCCCTCGTCATGGCCGGTGTCCTCGATGTTGATTCTTCCGACAAGGCAGCGCGTTTCATCCGCTACTGCGATGCTTTTAATATTCCCATTATCACGCTGGTGGACCTGCCCGGTTATCTTCCCGGTGTTGACCAGGAGCACGCCGGTGTTATCCGTCACGGAGCCAAGGTACTGTATGCTTACAGCGAGGCAACCGTACCCAAGATTACGGTAATTCTGCGAAAGGCATATGGCGGTGGATACATAGCCATGGGATCAAGGCACCTGCGGGCAGATTTTGTCTTTGCATGGCCGACAGCGGAAATCGCGGTGATGGGACCGGAAGGTGCTGCCAACATAATATTCAGGAAAGAGATCATGGAATCAGAGAATCCTGAAGAGGTACGTCAGCAAAAGGTGAAAGAATACAAGGAAAAATTTGCCAATCCCTACGTTGCAGCTTCACGGGGATATATCGACGCCGTGATTGAACCGGAGGAAACCCGCAAAATATTACTGCATGCACTGGATGTGGCCAGCGAAAAATCTGTTGCCATGCCCAATAAAAAACACGGTATTC